>Ga0315296_10001992_pt1 | contig 17598 bp, 13 predicted proteins | sample YL17G14_18_MG_FD_203921 | JGI IMG/M metagenome (GOLD analysis project Ga0315296, IMG submission 203921) | Sediment microbial communities from Yellowstone Lake, YNP, Wyoming, USA - YL17G14_18 | ecosystem: Environmental > Aquatic > Freshwater > Lake > Sediment | place: USA: Wyoming | collected... | reverse complement strand
CTGTAAAAGCTACAAATTTTGAGTTAATTTTTTTTCTTGCCCAATTAAATGCTTTAGGAGCCCAGCCAGAAATCTGATATAGTTTTATCTTATTACCAAAAGATTTTAGTATTTCAAGTGTACCATCGGTTGAGAATCCATCTATTACAAGTATATCATAGTCTTTATAATTTTGGTTCAGTAAAGATTCTATACATTGTTTGATTATTGGAGCTTTATTTTTTACAATCAATAAGACAGTCACTTTCATTCAAATAACCTTATGGCGGCTTTAATATCTTCAACTAATTCACTAAAGCTTCTTAATCTTGAAATTCTTTTTAGAATGTATCGAGGTCTCAAATAATAGGATTTATAACACCATCTGATTAACTCTTCCAATTTTTCTTGTGATAAATTAGGCAGGTTCATAATTCCATCCTTGTAAGGGTCAGTTCCAACCCAGTCAGGTGTTGTCATCCACTTGTTTGCCTTAACTGTTTTGTAATATTCGGTCATGGGATGTGGTGTAACAATTCCGAAACTAACAAAATCTATATCAAGTTTTTTCAATGTTTTTACTGTGTCTTTAATGTTCTTTTCAGTCTGTTGTGGAAATCCTAGCAGAATATTTATTTTTGGTTCTATACCGGCCCTCTTTATCATTTCAATTGCTTTTTCTTGAGTAGTAGCGTTGATTCCTTTTCTTACGTATTGCAGAACTTTCTCATCAAAGGATTCGACACCTAAATCAATGTATTTACAGCCAGCTCTTTTCATAGCAAGAAGGATGTTAAGATTCAAACACTGGTCTGCTCTTGCCAAGCAGCCCCATTCGATGTCTAGTGGTTTTATCAGCCTGCAAATTTCCAATATTCTTTTTTCTCCAGCTTCTGTAGGCATACCCATAAAATTATCATCCATTATTGCCACTGATCTGTAACCTTCTTTTTTTATGAGCTCGAATTCTTGATAGATATTCTCAGGAGAGCGAACTGCTACAGGTGGTTTTGTCTTGTTATGCTGTCTGTATTCTATCTCTCTTGCGAAAGTATAGGCTGCTGGGATGCAATAGGTGCATTGTCCTCGACACTGCCTTGAAGTGTACATAATTGTTGATGGTCGATTTTTTAATTTTGGATTAAAATATCTTTCAGGATATTTTAACAAATGCCTGGCTGGAAATGGCAATTTATTCAAATCTGCAATTGGTGATCTAGATGGGTTGTGGAAGCTCTTACCTTTTTTTATACCTTCAGCAGTAGTCCAACTCAAACTTTTAATTTTAGAATAATTAGGCTCTTCTTTTTCAAATTCTCTTACTAATTCCAATATAGTCTCTTCAGGTTCGCCTCTGATTACAAAGACGTTAGGATATAAGAACTCATCTGCTCTATACGATGGTTCTGGACCGATAAAGATTATTTTGGCTTTCTTCTGTTTGCTACGTATGACCGAGCTCCAAAAAGAATCAATTTTCATGGACAGGTAAACTGTGAAAATTACAAAAACATCTCTCGGATTATTTTCCAAGAAATTATGCAGCCATTCAGCATTTTTATGTTCAACTGGGCAATCTATAAATTCTACTTCATAACCTGCCTTTTCCAATATTGCTGTCGAATAAAGTATGTGAACTGGAGCTTGGAATGTCACTCCATAATTACAACCAAAATTTCTGTCTGGAACTTTCTTTTCAGGATAGGCTGGCGGATTTAAAAATGTAATTTTCATTTTTTATCACAATTTTATATCCTTTTATTTTATTATATAGATGTATGAAAAGTATAAAAACTACACTGATTAACCCCCCTCAGAAAACTAGTTTTCCACAGCCACCATTAGGTTTGGCGTATGTAGCGTCTGCACTTGAAAAAGCCGGATATGAAGTCGAAATAATAGATGCACCTGCTTTAAAATTAAATGAAAATGATGTAATAAGAAAAATTCTTAATAATGGGGCTGAATTTATAGGAATTACAGCAATGACACCTGCTATAGGATCAGCAATAGAAATAGCTAGAGGTATAAAGAAAAATGATAAATCAAAATTTATCTTTATGGGAGGAGCACATGTAACTGCATTACCAGAAGAAACTCTTAGAGATGTTTCTGAAGTTGATGTAGTTGTCATAGGTGAAGGTGAGGTAACAGCACCAACTTTAATTGAGAAAATTAAAAACAAGGAGAGTTTAAAGGATGTTCTAGGGATAGCTTATAGAGAAAAAGAAAAAATTATAATAAATCCTTCAAGACCGTTTATAAAAGATTTAGATTCTTTACCTATACCAGCATATCACCTACTTCCAATAAACAAATATAGGCCTTATCCCCCACATGGAAAGAAACTGCCTTATATGGCGATTATGACAAGTAGAGGGTGTCCTTTTAGATGTACATTTTGTAGTAAACCAGTACATGGGAAAGAATACAGAGAAAAAAGTGCAAAATCTGTTATTGGAGAGATTAAATATATTCAAAAACAGTATGGAATAAAGGAATTACTTTTTTATGATGATAGTTTTACTTTAAATAAAAAGAGAATTATTGAGTTATGCGATGAGATGATGAAAAATGAAATAAAAATACCTTGGAGTTGTGAAACTAGAGTTAATTTAATTGATGAGGAATTGCTTTCTAAGATGAAAGATGCTGGTTGTTATATAATCTCATACGGTGTTGAATCTGGAAATCAAGAGATATTAAACAATATTAAAAAAGATATAACTTTAGAACAAATTAAAAATGCATTTAAATTAACACGCGAAGCAGGCATATCTATAGTCTCATATTTTATGTTGGGATGCCCAGGTGATACCGAGCAAACAATGAAACAAACAATAGAATTTGCAAAGGAGCTAGATTCTAATTTTGCTCAGTTTTCTATTTGTACACCCTTTCCTGGAACAGAAATAGCTGATTTAATTGATAAAAAAAATGAAATTGATTGGAATAAACTTAGTTACGTTAGTAATAGATCTGAAACTATACCTTTCGTTATATCGAAAAATTTAAATGAAGAGCAGTTGAAAAAATATTATAATAACGCTTATAAGGAGTTTTACTTACGACCAAGTTTTGTACTAAAAACAATATTAAGAATGCGATCTATAGATGATATAAAAGTTAATATCAATGGTATTAAAATGTTTTTAAATGTACTAAAATAAAGAATATTTTATTATTGCCGCACCGACCTCTAGTCCTTGTCTTAAGGCTTTCCAAAAACTCTTTATTCTATAAGGCTTTTTTATTTTAATAGAAACCTCTCCAAACATATATCCCAATTTTTTAGCTTTTATTGGTAATTCTACTGAAAATCCCATTCCCATGTGTCTTAAAGAGATTTTTCTAAATATTTTAGTATTATAAGCTCTAAAACCAGATTGAATATCAGTTAGTTTGAGACCTGAAAATAAGTATGTCTGAAAGGTTAAAGCTCTAATTGCTAATTGTCTCTTCCATGTTCCCCATTGTTTTCCACCTAAGAATCTTGAACCAGCAACAATATCATATTTTTCTAAAGCTTTAATAAATTTTGGAATATCGTCTGGATTATGCTGACCATCACCATCCAAAGTTATGATAAATTCTGCTCTCTTTTTTCTTGCTTCATTAATGCCATCAATTAAAGATTTTCCATAACCTTCATTTTTTTCATGTTTTATTAGAAGAGCTCCAGCTTTCTTTGAAATTTCTGCTGTTTTATCTTTGGAGCCATCATCTATAACAATAACCGGACAATATCTTTTAGATTTTTTTATAATATCTGATATTGTTTTATCTTCATTATAAGCTGGGATAACTACAAAAACTTTCATAAGGATAATTTAAATATATTGAAATTTAAATTTAAAACTATGATGAAGAATAAAAACATTTTGATAACTGGTGGAATGGGATTCATAGGTAGTAACCTTGCTAATGAATTAGCAAAAAACAATAATGTTAAAATTTATGATATTAAGAATGGTGGAGATATAAAAAATTTTAAACTATTAAAGAAAGAATTAAGAGATATAGATTATGTTTTTCATTTTGCTAGCTTAATTTCAGTAGAAGAAAGTATGAAAAAACCGTTAGATTATATAGAAAATAATATTATTGGAAGTTTAAACGTATTAAAATCCTCCTTGAGTTGTGAAGTTAAAAGAGTCATATTTTCTAGTTCAGCTGCTGTTTATGGAGATTCTACAAAAACCCCTATAAAGGAAGCTACCATGTTAAATCCAAAATCGATTTATGCTTTTACAAAAATTGCTGTAGAAAATCTTATGAAAATTTTTAATGAGAATTGTGGTTTAAGTACAATATCTTTAAGATTTTTTAATGTTTACGGTCCTGAACAAAAAATTAATACTTCTTATGCATCAGTAATACCGATGTTCATCAATAGAGCTTTGAAAAATAAGGATTTAATCATTTATGGTAATGGAAAACAAACAAGAGATTTTATATTTATAAAAGATATTATTAATGCTAACATCTTAGCAGCGAAAAGTAATTATTATAATACTCTTAATATCGGATCTGGAACCAAAACAACAATTAACAATATTGCTAATTTAATAATTAACTTAACAAACTCGAAATCAAAAATAAAATATGAAAAATCTAGAAGTGGAGACATTCTACACTCTATTGCAAATATTGATAAAGCAAAAAAGAGTTTAAATTTCAAACCAAAATATAATTTAGAAAAAGGTTTAAAAGAAACAATAGAATGGTTTAAAATACCCAGTCTCCATCAAACCATATCTCTTTAGGTGTTAAGAAAGGTATTTTACCACCTAAAAATTTTGCTGCAAAAACAGCTATTTTAGAATAAAGTATTTTGGGTTCAAAATAGTCCCTTACCTCTTCTTCATACTTGCTAAAATTAGGAAAGTCTTTAATTAAAATATTATCTCCAATTAAACCCCAGATTATTCCTCCATAAGACCAGGGTTTAGTAAGGGCGATAGCGTCTCCACATAAAGCTATCCTGCCTTTTTGCATTTCAGTAAGTCTACTGGGTATCAAATGTGAGAAAATCTCTTGAGGTTTTATTCTCATTCTCTTACAAAAGTTATTAAACTCGTTTCTGGCAATATCTATTCTTTCATAAATACCATACTCAACCTCATTTTTTCTAGGAATAACCCAACTTATACCGTTTTTTAATGGATAGACGTCAATTATTTTTGTTCTTGGTTTCTTTTTAATTCTACTATAAACACCTAAAATGCATAAAGGGTCTTTTATACCCAAAGCTCTTCTAACTATAGAATTGTAGCCATCACAGCCTATCAAATAATCGAATTCTAATACCTTTCCTGAAACAGATATTTGTGGTTTTTGATTTTTAATATAGAAAACTCTTTTTACTTCGCTATTTAAATTGATTTTTGCTCCATTTTGCTTGGCTAGTTCTACAATATAATTAGCTAGCTGTTTTCTATCAACAACCAGCATCTTCGGATAAAATCTTAACTTTACTTCTTTTTTTGGAAAATGGATTACAAGCTCTTCTACTACATTTCTGATCAAGTCATTTCTCTTAGGAATAAAATTCCATATCCTTTCTGATATTAATTCTGAGCAAGGTTTCTCTCCTATCACACTGTTTTTCTCAAAAACCTCTACTTCATTGGTTTTTGACAGTTTCCAAGCCAAATAGGCGCCATTAATTCCGCAGCCAACTATTCCTGTTTTCATAAAATCCCCTCAAGGACACCGCTACATTCATGTAGCAGAGGGATTGAGTAAAAATATTTAAGTCTTGAAGCTAAATATAATAGCAGTGAGGCTGTGAGAAAGTGTATAGTTTTAAATAGCTTAGATTTGACAATCAAAAAATCAGACTTGCTAAATAGCTTTGTTAATGAATATCTTCGAGTTTCAGATATGACTTGCTTGCAATTGCTTTTGTCTGACACTCCTAATGAATTGCACCAATTGACATATTCAAACATACGAAAGACCTCCTTCTTGCCAAGTGATATTATTCAAGAAGCTCGCAAGGATGTTTGGAAGAGTAGAAAAGATATCTTGAATAATGGACATAAATTTACTAAATATTCTATTCGTCTTAATAAAAGATGGTTTAGATACATTAAAACTAAAAGAGGAAATCCATGCTTCAAGATTACCTATTCTCCGCGAAAGACTTTTACCATACCTATCAGAACAGACAGACAATTCCAAAGATTTAATGATTTTCTTAGAAATGATTGGACTTTCGATAATATTTCCCTTTTGAAAGACGGAAGAATTTTTGTTATCCTTGAAAAAGAATTTACCGAGCCAGAATTGAGCAATCAATATGTTCTTGGCATCGATATTGGCTCTTCCACTCTTGCGTCTGCCACTCTTTTTGATATTAAGACTTCCAAAATTGTTAAACAACTTTACTTTGGAAGAGATGTTGCTATAAGACAAAGAAGATATTCTAAAAGAAGAGACAAACTCAAAAGCCTTGCTGACAAAGGTTCTCATAGAGCCGGACAAAGCCTTAAAAGACTTGGACATAAGCAATCTGACTTTGTCAAGACGAGAAGCGGCCAGATTGCCAAGGAGATTGTGAATTTGGCTAAAAGATACGATGCTTATGTTGCTATTGAGAAATTGAAGAGTTTGACGGGTAGAAAAGGTCAGTTTAACAAAAAGGCTAACAGAAAAATCAATAGAATTCCTTATGGCAAATTTAAGGAATTTCTTAAATCCAACTGTGAAATGTTTCAAGTACCTCTTTATGAAATTGATGCTTACCACACTTCCAAATGGTGTCCTAAATGCGGTGCATTGAATAAAGGACATCAATCTAGAAACTATTCGCTGTATAAATGCAAGTGTGGTTTGATTGTAAATAGCGATAGAAAAGCCTCTCTGGCTGTCGCTATAAAATCCGTCTTGGAGCGGAACAAAACTCACAGTCTCACTAACTTGAGTTCTATCCAGATTTCCAAGACTCGAGTCCCGGTAAACGGACTCTTGCGTCCCGATGACGTTGGTATTAAAGTTGCTGTGCAACATGATTATCAACCCATGGAATGCCTTTAGTGAATGGCAGTTTACGCTATAATTTAAGCTTAAAATACTTTAATAACGTATCTATTTTCTATGAATTATAAAAAAATGATTGTGTTGCCAATAGCTCTATTAGTCGTATCTGCAATTTACTTAATGTTTTTAATAGAGACAAATAATTTAGTTTTAGATATAGATTTCAAGGGTGGAACACAGATACTTGCTGAATCTGAAAGGCAAATTAACGAAGCTGAATTAGAAAATGTATTAAAAGAGTATGAGGTAGGCGTCAGAACTGCTAGAGGGATAACAACTTACACGGTTTTTATTGAATTTGATGCTAGTATAAAACCGGAAAATGTTTTAAGCACGTTAAAGCAAAGTGGCTATGAGTTTAAAGATTATTCCATACAAACAATAGGGCCTTCTTTAGGAACCTCATTCTTTCAACAAGCATCTTTTGCATTAATGTTTTCTTTTATTTTCATGGCGTTTACAATCTTCTTTATTTTTAAAAACCCGTTACCGAGTTTTTATCTTGTTTTAACAGTAATTGCAGATTTAACAGAAACTTTAGTATTTTCACAAATATTTGGATTAGAGCTTTCTTTAGCATCATTTGCAGCTTTGTTGCTTCTTATAGGTTACTCGGTTGACGATAATATTTTGTTAACAACAAGGGTCCTGAAGACAACAGAAGGTGGAACCATTGATGAAAAGGTAAGAACTTCATTCAAAACAGGTATCACCATGGTTGGTACAGCTTTGGTAGCTTTGTTGGCTTTGTTTATAATATCAGCTTCTATTGTAATAGATCAAATCGCTTCTGTTCTAGTAATTGGATTGCTTGTTGACCTTTTTAACTCTTGGATACTAAACGTTGGTTTATTACAGTGGTATATTGAGAGGAAGATGAAATGAAAATTGATTTATTAAAACAATGGAGAATTTTACTGGTTTTAATTTGTGTAGCAGGCTCGATTGTCTTAATTGCACCTTCACCTTTTCAAAGAAATGTTATTGTTAAATCTATTGATACAAACTCCCCTTTTTTTGGTAAAGTTCAGGTCGGTGAAACAATAACATGGGCCAATGAAAAAGAAATAGAATCTCCTGAAGATCTTTATGCTTTTGAAAATTTTACAGGAACTTTTAGATTCATGCATTCTGGAAAATTAGAGTTGATAAACTTGGATGAGCCTGGACTAGGAATAACTGTTGCTAAACAATCATCTTCCAATCTACAGTTTGGCATAGATTTGGTAGGAGGTACTAGAGTTTTACTAAAACCTAAAGGCAATGTAACTGATGCAATGGTCCAACAAGCTACAGCCACTTTAGAAACCAGAATTAATGTTTTTGGCCTTAAGGAAGCAAAGTTCCAAACAATAAAAGATGTCAGTGGACATAACTATATACAAATAGAGATGGCTGGAGGTTCAAAAGAAGAAATAGAAAACTTGCTCGCAAAACAAGGAAAATTCGAAGGAAAAGTACCAAAAACAATTGTTTTTACAAATAATACTGTGAAATTAAATTTAGAAAAGAACTATTCAGTGATTTTGAAAGATAATGGAATAGAGATAAATAATACACTACTAAAACTAAACGAAAGTTCTGTAATTGAAGGCATGAATTTTCAACTAACCAATTTAACAAACGATTCAGCTGTTTTATTGTTTACAGTTTTCACTGGAAAGGACATCCAGGATGTATGTTTACAGGATCAGCCTGGAATATGCGTCTCTAGAATATTAATGGTTAAGGGTGGTTACGAATTCAACTTTCAAGTATTTGTTACACAAGAGGGTGCAGAAAACTTTGCAAAAATTACTAGAGATATGAAGGTTATAACAAATCCTGATACCGGAAGCAAATATTTAGAGGGTAAGATATATTTGTATTTGGATGAAAATCTGATAACAGAACTTAGTATTTCTTCGGAATTAAAAGGCCAAGCTTATACAACACCTGCCATAACTGGTTTCAGACAAACAAGAGACGAGGCTTTGAAAGAACAATTAATGTTAAAGGGTATCTTAAAATCCGGTGCCTTACCAGTTAGTTTAGAGATCTTGAGAATAGATGAAATATCTCCTGCATTAGGAAAAGAGTTTTTTGAGGCGATTATAATTGCTGCTATGGTTGCAAGCTTAACGGTTTCTATTGTTCTTTATATAAGATACAGAAGTTTGAAAATACTGATACCGAATATGATCTGGAGTATTTTTGAATTAACACTAACACTCGGTGCAGCCTCTGTTATAAAATGGACAATTGATCTAGCTTCGATTGCAGGAATAATAGCTGCAATAGGCACTGGAACGAATGATCAAATAATGATTATAGATGAGATATTAGAAGGTGGAACCTCGGAAGAGAGAAAACTGTTTAGTTTAAAACAAAGAATAAAAAAGGCTTTCTTCTTTGTATTTAGTGCTGCTGCAACAATAATAGCATCTGTTCTACCAATGATGTTCGTTGGTGTAGGTGCGATGAGAGGATTTGCCGTAACAACCTTGCTTGGAGTTTTTATTGGAGTTGTTATAACAAGGCCTGCATTTGCTATTGTAGCAGAAAAGATATTGGCTAAAAAGGAAAATGTTTAGTTTTTATAACTTCTTACTACTCTGGGTGGTAAGATAGAGATTTCTTCTGTTTTTAATTCCTAAACTACATGATAGAGTTGTTTCTTTCATTGTTAATAGGAATCTTATTTGGTGTAGCAGCAGGACTATTGCCCGGATTGCATCCTAATAATACAATTCCTATCATTCTTGGATTCTCATTTGTTTTTGGTCCTCTTCCAACTGCAATTATACTTATTTCTTCAGGTGTTGTAAACTCCTTTGTCAATTTTATACCATCAATATTGTTAGGTGCTCCGGATGAATCAACTGTTTTAGGAGTTCTGCCTGGTCATAGGTTATTGCTAGAAGGAAGAGGATATGAGGCCATAAAATTATGTATTACAGGATGCCTGGGTGGTGTTTTATTTTCTATTTTAACTCTTCCTTTGTTCATCGTACTTGTTCCTCCTTTATATGATTTGTTAAGACCAAACATTCAGTGGTTGTTAATTTGGGTAATAACTTATATGATTTTATCAGAAAGAGGAAAGAATAAATTTTATGCATTATTTATTTTTATATTATCAGGTATTTTCGGTTATATTGTATTGAATAATTTTACTGACAGTTCCTTGTTTCCTCTTTTGACTGGTTTGTTTGGTTTACCGACATTATTGATGTCCATTTATCAAAAAACAAAATTACCAGAAAAAATCAGTTTTGAAGAGGAAAGAATTGAAAGAAAGAATTTTCTATCTTGTATTGGAATAGGCAGTTTGGCCGGAATAGTTGCTGGTTTGCTTCCAGGTATAGGATCAACACAATCTACGATTCTAACTCAACAAACATTCAGAAAGAATGATAAAGATCCGAGAAGTTTTTTAATATCTATAGGAGCAATAACAACCTCTGACATTGTTTATTCAATATTGGCTTTATGGTTAATTCATAATCCGCGTTCAGGTATAGCTGTCGGTGTTAGTAAATTGTTAGAGGTTGGTTTGAAGGAGGCTTTGTTTTTTATAGTGTTTATAGTAATTTCAGCAGGTGTAGCAACTTTTTTGAGTTTGAAAATTACTAAAATATCATTAAGATTCTTGAGAAGGGTGAACTATTCTAAATTATGCTTATATACGTCAATCTTTCTTTTTGTTCTAACAATTATTTTTTCAGGATTAATAGGCATCCTTATTCTGATAGTCGCAATAGCAATTGGATTAATTCCTAATTATCTTAATGTGAGAAGAAGTTATGCTATGGGCTGTTTGATTCTTCCAACTATTTTATTTTTTATTGGAACGAATGTTTTGTAAGTTTCTATTGGTTATTTTCATATAACATATGAAAAAATTATGTTAAATCTACTGTCTTCCCTATAGAACCTGTAGATGCAAAATATAAAGGACCTGAACATTTAGGGCAGTTTCCGGTCAACGTCGGTCGTCTAAAACTCCAGTCGCAGTTCTTGCAAACAACTGCCTCAAATGTTTTCAAAACAGCTTCTTCAGGAGATGGTTGTTTCTTTTGTCCATTTAATACGTCAAACAAGTTTTTCTGTTTAACGCCTTCTAGTAATTCAGACGGAGAAATTCCACAAACTTCAAAAATTCTTTCTAGGGGTGGTAAAAGTTGGTTATAAACATAATATTCAGAATCTATTTCCAGTCCTTTTTGCTTCACAAAATCAGGGTCCTCAGCTCTTTTTGACAAAAGCTGGTTGCCTTTTATTATCACATACTCTAATCTCTCACCAACTAAAGGACCTCTTGTAAAATCTCTTTTAATAATCTTCTTTGCAAGTTCAACATGCGGCTGGATACCATCATAATCACCCAAGGGTTTTGTTATTCCTTTAACAATAGTTAATTTTTCTATAGGTGTCTTTCCTTTAGCCAATTCATTTATAATATTTCTAACATGTTTTGAAGCTTTTTTAACATCTCCCTCTTTAAGAACTATATTTAAAACTTCTAGCATTGTCTCAGAGGTTAAAGAGCACCAGTCTCTTCTAACGGTTTCTATTCCTTTCATTTCTATTTTCTCAACCCATTTAGCACCATCTTTCTCAAAGGACCAGCCAGCATATCTTTTTTTTGTCTCAATCAAAAATGTTTTAAAAATCTTATCGAGTTTTAATTCAAGTCCTACAAGTCTTTGTGTAACAAACTTGGATATTTCAACTCCTAGGTCATAGGCAGCATCCGGTTCAGGTGTTTTTGTTTTAACAAAAATAGAATCTGTATTGTGAAGAAGTATTTGTCCGCAACTATCAACGAACATATGTGAACCCTCAACCTCCAAATCATAAACATATCCGTCATAAACTTCTTGTTTAATTTTTGTAATTAATTTTTTGTTATGTTCGGTTGTGGTTGTAAGTATGTAAATCTTTTTTTGTGACCTAAATCTTATGGTGTACCTTTGACCTAAAATTGATAACAGTAGTGAAAGCCCACTCATTAGCGCCAAAGATCTAGTTTCATACCTAAAATTCTTTTTCTTATAGTCTTTAGAATAACCCAATCTCATATTCATAAATTTATGAGAACCATCTCCCTTCACCATGTATTCTAAAATTAGCCGCTGGTAATTTTCTGGAATATTAAAAACAAAATCAGGCATCTTCTTACCTGTACTTTTTTGGCCACATAGCATTTTAAAGAAAACCGCGGACACCTGATTCATCATTTGTAGCTTATGTGTACGATCTTTATATTCTATGGTGTGAACTTCACCGCTTTGAATTTTGTATTTGAGTTTTCTCTTATTTTTTGTTGATTTTACTATGGATGCCTTTGAATTCTTAAATAATAGAAAATAGTCGCTCTGTAACTGTTTTAGGAATTTTATATCACCTGAACTTATACTAGCCCCGATTCTTGATTTGGTTGTTTCTGGGGTAGAAGAACTTCCTTCAGCTACATATGCTCCTATTAACCTGCATAAAGCAGCAAATTCAGGCGTATCGACTGCTATAAATCGTTTCAATAAAATCGGTTTTTCCCTGTTTTCCCATCCAAAAGATAACCAGTTGCCACCATCTGTTTTAACCATCGCAACTTTTTCGTGTCCTTTATATCTCATCCGTATTTCATAGGGGGACAATAATTTAAACAAATCAATAACTTTTATTTCATTTCCTCTTGGAATTCCTTCAATGCGTATCATATTTTTCTGTCCTAAATCAAGAGGTTTTGTTTCTACTAATTCACCATTATTAGAAAGTGTTATCAGGGAATGATCTTCTGTGACTATGGTTTCGCCATATTTTTGATTGATCCTATAGATTTTTTTGTTTGTCTTATGCCTAATAACTTTGTTAATCGGCATCCAACAAACTGTATGCGAAACAGGGTCTATTGTTAATGCTTTGTATCCAAAAACTGGTACCATCTCCTTATCCAAAAAAGAAACCATCTCGTGCTTATTTTCGTTGAAGAATCCTTCAATGTTTACAATCTTTATCAAACCATCTTCATCTAATAATGTAATAAATCTATCAGCAGTTACACTATCGCCGTATACAACCTTAACAGAAAAGTTTTTTTCAATTAAATCTGTAGTAAATTCAATATTCTGTCTGCCCCACGATGTTATGGCTGCAGCAACCTGTGGTGTAAATAGTCTTCCTCCTATAAAAGCGGTGTAACCATACAAAGAAACAGCCATGCCTTTTAATGCATATTGTTTTGCATCTAAAATTTTTCGAATGCTCGGAGTTTGTTCATTTTTCATTTTCTTTTTTATTTCTGCACGAGTATCTAACAAATATTTTGCAACATAAGGAAACACACCCTCTCTTACATCCTTGGTAACAAACGAAGAACCGCTCGGCGAGGTTTCTGTTTTAAGATTATCCGGTTTATCAATTAGTGTTGTTGGACAAATATTATGGGCACAAATCAAAGAAGGATATAGAGCGGTAAAATCCAGGACAAGCGTACAACCATCTTTATGTAGACCTGTTTCTGGTTCGAGTACTAGTGCGCCTTTAAGTTCTCTGGTAGATCTTTTCTGCATAGCTTCTCTACCTGGTTTGCAGGGCATTAAATATTTTCTTTTATAGAATTCACGCAATAATGCATTTTCATGTCTTGTTGTCTGACCAGACATTAGATCCTGTAGTAATAGGCCTGAAAGTTTTGACATTTCTATAAATTTATTAATATCAATGAGCTTCTGACTGGTCAGAAGCTCTAAAGCAAGGTCAGCATCCTTTCTACAATAAGCAATCAGTCGTTTTAGATTATCCTTTGAACCGTTCCATAAAGATATTACCTCTCTCATTCCATCCATTTCATCTTTTCTTAGTCCTAGTAGCTCTTTAGCAACTGTATCTAAATCATATCTTTTGAATTTATGTGGTTGATCATAAACAGAGAGGTAACGAATTATAAAATAAGGATCTAAAATTACTCTTCCACAAATAGTTGTGCGTTGACTATATGTAAGTTTTTTTGTAAAGGCTATTTTTTCAGATCTTCCTATGTCTCCAGAAAACTTAAAAGCTCTTAATCTTTGTAGGATAAAAGGTATATCAAAATTTTCACAATTGTAGCCTGTTATTATATCAGGATCATAATCATCTATTATTGTTTTGAACTTTTCTAATAATTCCTTTTCATCATTAAAACTCAGCGTATCCTCTAAGTTGCATGATCTTGCAACCAGAACAAGACTTTTCTTTCCTTTATATTCTGGATAGAATGAAATTGATATCATTATTATTTGGTCTTTTTCAGGGTTTGGTAAACTTTTACCGTCTGTTAAACATTCTATATCTATAGATACGTATTTTAATGGAGCATTTTCCATGATTTCTATAGGTTTTATAGTTTCTGCATCTAAGGCTTTACATTTTACTGTATTTGTACCTCTAAAACTTCCTTTTACGTCAATCCAGCCCATTCCTTTTAAATCAAAATCTGTCATGAATCTATATTTGAAAAGGATATCCGCCTCATAAGGTGTTCCAAATTTTTTGACATACTCTCTTATTTCAGGTGTTTTAGCCGGGTCTTTTCCAATTATTTTGAAAACTTTAACAGGTTTTGCTAGATAGCCGATTGGTAAATATCTGTCTACGACCTCTATCTTCAACTCTTCGTTTTTTTCTAATTCAAATTTAATATCATCAATCTTATCCTGATCAGTATAAAGATAGAAATATGGTAAGAATTTATCATAAAAAACACAAACTGCTTCACCATTAATTGTTTTTCCAAAAATTCTTATTATTGGTTTGTTGTTCAAAACTATGTAATCACAATCAAGAATCTGTAGTTCCATAAAAACTTTATTCATCCTGAAAGATTTAAAGTCTTTGTGGTTATATAATGGTCATTTTCTTTTTCTAAACTTATCATAAATCCAGACTAAATAGGAAGAATGCATTCAAATAACTTGCCATTTTTATCAATCTTAATACGCCCATATGTAAATTCATTCACAGTGGCATTGATATTATCTGCTGTTATGTTTTCCCAAGAATACACTCCTAAACTAGTATAATAATCATTTATTAAGTCTGCTGATTCCTGCGCACTATTAACTATTATTTTATAATCTTTTTTTAAACGCCAACAGTTTGAAGCAGAAGGACCTAAAAATGAGATAAAAGAAAAAAAGGATAAAATAAGTAAAACAAATATTAGTAAAACTTTGTATATTTTCTTCATACCATGAGTTTCTTTTGATTTTTTATTCCTGTCAATAACCCAAGTTATAAAACAAGATAAAATATACCAATATATCAACAGTAGAATTATTTTAGAATAAATTTCTTCTCCAATTAAAAACGGAAAGCCAAAAATTAAAAAAGTGTAAGCAAGACTTCCAGAGTAATAATAAATAAATGTAACTGTAAATCCAGCTAAAATAAATAAAATGTCGATTATTAAAATCTTTCTCCAGTCTGGTTTAAGAAATTGTTTGAGCGTCATAAAAATCATCTTATTTCAATAACCTTTTCAGCACTTCCGAAGCTTAACTTATATTTTCCTGCTAGTGCTTCTTTGAATTCATAACTATTCATTGTATAATTTACAATCTCATTGTTGCGGATGTCTAAACAAGAATCAGTCTCGCCTTTATATTCATAAATTTTAGAATTCCATAAAAAGTCTCCATTTTTAAAAATTTTACTAGGAAATTGAAAACTAGAAACATCGCAAGGATATGACCCACCAACTGCTTCACCATTTACACAGATAGGCGAACCAGAAGTATATAATTCGTGACTGATTCTTTTCCAACCTCTCGCTTCCTGTTTATACATTTTTATTACTCTAAAATCGCATGACTCCCATTGAAGGCTGAAATCAGACCAGTGAATCTTGACTTCTTCACCTAAGGAATACATGTTTTTATCGGTTGAAATGGTTTGTATGCCAGAAACTGATAAGTAGATAATAAATACAAAAATAGCAATAATCCCTATAATCCAATAGTATTTCTTCTTCATATTTAGAAATAGAAATCACTAAAATATATATGCTTATGGGACTGTATTTATTTAAATATTTTGAACTTCTCTTGTCTTTAAATCAATTATTTTGTTTAAAGAAACGATACTTATTCCTTTGTAATTAGTGTTGATGTCTTTATCTGTAAATAGAATATCTGGTGATATTTCTATTATAAAATCTGAGTTTTCAATATTGATGTATCTTTTCCTTAGAACATCTAACGGATCGTAGCCAAAAACAAATAGTATTACAACATTTCCTACCTCAAAGACGCAGGGATTTGTTATTTCATATTTTTTATTTTTTATCTTGTCCTCGATTTTATTTTTATAAACCACATACTCTGCGTCTACTTTCTTATGTTCTGTTAAAAATGCGATTTTTGTTGGTTCTGATGTATAGTTAACTGGTCTTAATGGAACATCTGGATAAAAAAGTTTTTCAGCAAATAAAATTTTATTATTAATGTTACCAGAAACCGCAACAATATCATCCAACATCAACTTCTCACCTAAATTTTTAGGTATAATTATTTTTATTTCACCTGTTTGGTCCTCAAGAGAGGTTACAAGTTCCTCGTTTTTTTCTTCCTTTTCTTTAACAAAACCAATTACACTAACATATCCGCTGCTGCATTTATTTATTGAAACAACATTCGTCAACTCTAATTTTTTTACTAGTATTTCCTGTAAATTATTATACCTTTCGTTTAACATTTTTACATAATCCTGGATTGTAAATTTTTTATTTGGTTTGAATGTCTTCAGAATTTTTACTTCGTCTGTTAAAAATTTCTTAATAATATCGTTTGTTATGATGAAGATGTTTTCTCTTTTCAGGTTTTCAACAATCTTATAAAAATCCTCTTCATTGAGCTTTTCTAAAGTACTTTTTGTACTCTCATCTACCAAAAATCCTAGATTTATCAGACTTTTTATATGATTATTGTTCATAAGAATATTTCGTATAGAAGATTCTTTAATCTTTTGTAAACATTATCCGACAGGCTTGAAGTTATTATTCTTGTTCTTCCATATCTTCCTTTAGATATGATTTTTGTATTTATTATTCCAAAAAGATCTAATTCTGCGATCAAATCCGAAACTCTTCTCTGAGTTAAAGACTTCAGACCATGTTGATTACATATATTCTGGTAAACATCAAAAACTTCTCCTGTCTGAACGTCGTTGTTTTTTTCTGCCAGCTGGACTATTGCATAGAGAACAGCCTGGCTTTGTTTAGGTTGGGTTTTTACAGTTTCTATAACCCTATCTAAGTCTATTTTTTCTTGGGCAGAATCAACATGTTTTATTGTGACTTTTTCTTCAGAGTTTCTCTCTGCCAGCTCGCCTGCAACTCTTAGCAAATCTAAAGCTCTTCTAGCATCTCCATGCTCTTGAGCAGCCAGCGCAGCACATTTTCCTATAACTCCTTCTTCTAAGATTCCTGGGACAAATGCAATAGAAGCACGTGTTTTTAAAATATCTTGTAGCTGTAGAGCATTGTATGGAGGGAAAATTAGCTCTTCTTCGCTTAAAGAACTCTTTACTCTAGGATCCAAGTTCTCTAAAAAA
>Ga0315296_10001991_pt1 | contig 17602 bp, 18 predicted proteins | sample YL17G14_18_MG_FD_203921 | JGI IMG/M metagenome (GOLD analysis project Ga0315296, IMG submission 203921) | Sediment microbial communities from Yellowstone Lake, YNP, Wyoming, USA - YL17G14_18 | ecosystem: Environmental > Aquatic > Freshwater > Lake > Sediment | place: USA: Wyoming | collected... | reverse complement strand
CCCGCGTTTTCGGCAAGAGTCTTAGGGATTACTTCAAGGGCGCTGGCGAAATTCTCTATCGCGAGCTGTTCTCTTCCGCCAACGCTTGTGGCGTATTTTCGAAGTTCCTTTGCCATCTCGATTTCCACTGCGCCGCCGCCTGCGACTATCTTGTTGTTCTCCATGACATCTGAGACCACTGACAATGCGTCTGTCATTGCTCTTTCGGCTTCGTCGACCATTCTTTCAAGTCCAGCGCGAATGACGATGGCGACAGATCGCGGGTCCTTGCATTTCTCAACAAAGATCATCTTGTCTTCGCCAAGCTTGCGCTCTTCCACGTGCCCTGCCACACCTAGATCTTGGGTTTTCAAGTCGCTCAGGTCTGTGACTATTCTTCCGCCCGTGGCTCTTGCGAGCTTCTCCATGTCCGACTGCTTCACACGTCTCGCGGCAAGTACCCCTTCTTTGGCAAGGAAGTGCTGAGCCATGTCGTCGATGCCTTTCTGACAGAAAACAACGTTTGCACCTGAAGCCTTTATCTTGTTGACCATGTCTTGCAGCATCTTGTTTTCCTGGTCAAGGAAGGCCTTCATCTGACTCGGGTCTTTTATCCTTATTTCAGCGCTGATCTCAGTTTTCTCAATCTCCAATGCTGTGTCCAGAAGAGCTATCTTCGCTCTTTCAACCGTTTTAGGCATTCCTGGGTGGACTGCTTCTTTGTCTATTACGAGTCCTCTGACGAGTTGTGATTCGAAGAGGCTCTTTCCCGCTTTCTTTATGACCTGGATGTTGTCAATATCCGCTAGATTCTTGTCTCCGCGTTGTTCAACAATCTGTCCAACGGCCTCGATTGCCATGTCAGCTAAGTGGTCTCTCGCTGCACCTACTCCCTTGCTTGCCATTGATGTTATGGCGACTTTTTTGAGAGTTGCGCGGTCGTCCATGTCAACGGGCATTGCCACGTTGTTCATTGCTTCAACTGCTCTCAATGCTGCTTTGCGGTAGCCGCTGATGAGAATTGTTGGGTGGATGTTCTGGTCTAGGAGTTCTTCAGCCCTCTTTAGCAGTTCGCCTGCCAATACAACTGCAGTGGTTGTCCCGTCACCCACCATGTCGTCTTGGATCTTTGCGATTTCCACCATCATTTTTGCCGCTGGATGTTCAACTTCTATTTTGTTCAGGATAGCTGCTCCGTCATTTGTTATGGTTGTGTCTCCTAAGCTGTCGACGAGCATTTTGTCCATGCCGCGAGGTCCCAAAGTCGACTTGAGAACTTCACCGATTACTTTTGCGGCCATTATGTTGTTTCTCTGAGCATCTTTGCCTCTGTTTCTTGATGTCCCTTCTTTCAGCACCAGGACTGGTTGTCCCGACGCTGTCGTCGTTAAGTAAGCCATACATACCCTCCCTTCAAGGCTAAAATAAAACTCTATTAGTCAGAAATAAGCGAAAATGCTCAACAATATAAAGCTTACTTCTGAGGGTTCCGAAACATTTTCGGGTTCTTCAAAGAGAATAGCTGAAGAGGAGAACTGCTCGCTGATAGTTATGAGCCCTAGGGGTCATACCATACTAGCTCACTTACTCGCGGTGAGCGATATCGTGTGCATTATGCCTTCTGCCCTTTCTACACGGTCAAAACGGTGAAAGGCCATGTGACGGCAAGGACGTTGCGTCAATGGGCCGCGAACGTACCAAGGCTTAGACCCAACTTGCATATTCTCAGGTTTTCATCGACGAAGAAAACCCACAGTAGCCTTCACAGACGTCACATTTAGAGTGCTCTGCTCTCCATGCTTGAAGAGATCGCAAGACCGTATCCCGGCTCCTACTAGTACGGAATCGATAGCCCGCGACTTTAGGAAATGTTTAATTTCCCTTTTCTGTGGGACAAAGGAATCGACCGCTACAAACAAGCTCTTTCCAGAGGCGTGGGAGGATTTCTGCGGCTTTTCCCCTAAGGGACGAGCTCACGTTAGTCGTTAAAACGGTACTGTGAGGGTTGATCTCAACGACCTTTGCCCCAGTCTTAAGTGCCAGCCAAGGCATCGTTGATGCTGGTGAAACCACGCCCGACGTTCCTATAACGAGGAATAGCTCTGCCTCTCTGCTAGCCGCAAAGGCAGCAGTCAAGACCTTTGGATCTATCGGTTCTCCAAACTGCACAACGTGTGGGCGTAGAGCGTAGCCACACGTGCAGTAGGGCGGCAGGCTTCTGAGAGGTGTTTCCGGTAGGTCGACCAGTCTTCCGCATCGGGTGCATCTTCCCTTCCACATGTTTCCATGTAGCTCCAAGACGTTCGCGGCACCGGCTCTCGCATGAGACCGTCGACGTTTTGCGTTATCAAACAGAAATCTTCAAAATACTTTTCCATCTCAACGAGCGTGTAATAAGCCGCGTTGGGGTTGCATTGGCTTACAAGCTTCCTCCTCCACTCATAGAACTCCCATGTTTCCCTGGTGTTCCAGGGCGGTCTAGCCCTACTCGCAAGTCTTCTTGCCTCAGGGATCTCCCACATAGAGCCCTTGCCCCTAAAGATCGGAACACCGCTTTCAATGGAGATGCCCGCGCCAGTGAGCACCACAACACGTAGCTTAGGGTTCACAACCAGAGCCAGCTTTTCAACATAGCCCATCGCCAATCGCCTAAAGATTCACTGTTCTCTAGAAACTTTTAATCCTTCAATAATAATCTTACACTGAGAATTCTATGACCATAGAAATTCTAGTTGCGCCAAGCCTCAGAATTTCTTGGATAAAGATGGTTGCACACTTGAAGAAGGCTAACTATGATAGATTGTTCCTCAACTTCCCACAAAATTTGGAGCACTTGGTTACAAAATTGTCTCAGGGCAGATTAGCCTATGAGGATTTCATCGACAAGGTCAGAGAAGAGAAACTCGTGCCGGAGCCTATGGGAAGCTGGATGTATACAGCCGAACCGGTGTTGAAATCTTTAAAAGAGTTGAAGTCCTGGAAAGTAATACTAAAAATTCATTGCTACAAGGATGTAGAGCACAATCAACTTTCTGCAAAGATCGCAGGCGACATTGCAGCGCTAACACTTCAAACAAGTTTGACTGAAAAGGTGAACGTTGAAGAATGGAAAGGTACAGTGGTGGAAGGAATGGAACGCAAACAAGAAGCATTAAGAGCCGAGGCAGATTTCATTCATGAGAGAGCCAGCAACTATTCAGTTTGCGTATCAGGTTTTGACGAAAAATCCTTGAAACGACGTTTAATCGAGGACGGGGAGGAAGTGAGTCTAACGAACCTAGAAGAGTTTTACTATCCCACGCCACTTGAGACTTTGGAAGAGAGGTTAATGGAAGGGGATCTCCCAGACGAAGAAGTGAGAGAATTGGTGAGGGATCACGTCGAGTATGTTAGAAACTATGTTTTGAGAAGTAGAAATCGCGATCAAGCATACTACCAATGGGTTTATGATAAAGTTCCGGCGCTAAGGCAAAAAGTTGATCCTCGAGAAATCAAATCTCTCGATGCCTTGCTACATTCCAACGATGTCTGAAAAGCTTATTCTATTTGGGATTTGACGGGACGGAGTTGGAATAGAACGTGAAGGATGGGCTAACAACTGAGCTACGCAAGCAGGGCACGTTTTAGGAACCTCTAAAACTTGTCTATCAAATGCAATGTAGATATTCTCGTTTTCTGTTAGCGTACTCCTTCTTTTTCAGAGGCATCGGCAAGTTCTTTTTTCTATCGCGAAAAGAAATAGTCAGTCATCGCATATTCCTGTGCAAGAGAAGGTGCTTAATCCTCCCTAGTGAGAGGGGCTTCTGTAAGACTAGATCAAATCTGGATGGTAAGCTGTACACATTCGCTTATGGGAATCTTAGCGCTCTTGAAAGCAGACCTATCGAAATCAAGCCTTTCTTCCACTACTGGCCGGGTTCAACGGCTCTGACCTTCTCAACATGGTCTTGCAACTTCGATTGTGTCTGGTGTCAAAATCACCATCTTTCGAAAACTGAACCGAACCCACGGAAAAGCAGTTACTTTTCCCCTGAAAGAATTGTTGAGCAGGCTCTTCTGGGAAACGATGTTAGTTTGTGCGCGAGTTTTCAGGAACCAACGGTACTAACCGATTGGGCTGTCCAACTGTTCAAGATCGGTCGTGAAAAAGACTTGTATTGTTGCTACGTTTCTAACGGTTACATGACCTTAGAAGCATTGAGGCTGTTGAAGGAATCAGGTATGGATGACCTTAAAATCGATTTGAAGGGTGATGCCGAAACCTACCGAAGATACTGCGGTGGAGCAGACGTGGAAAAGGTTTGGAGAAACGTTCGAGAAGCCAAGAAACTGGGCTTACACGTGGAAGTCGTGAACCTGGTGGTAACGGGGGTTAACGACGACAAGGATTGCTTAAAATGGGTGATACAAAGACACCTCAAAGAAGCTGGGGCTGAGACACCCTTACATTTCACTCGATACTACCAGGCATACAAGTTCCATAACCCACCGACAAAGGTCGAAACTCTTGAAAGGGCCTATGAGATGGCTAGGAAAGCAGGAGTCCTTTATCCATACCTAGGGAACGTTCCGGGACATGGATATGAGGATACGTATTGCCCTAACTGCCGAGAGAAACTCATACGACGTCTCGGTTACACAATCCTCACGTATAAGGTGACCTCTAGCAAGAAGTGTCCAAAATGCGGTGAAACCATCCCTATGACGGGCAATTTCGTTCGGAAATGATATGTCGTTTGGTATATCTTCCAACATTTCATGAGAGCAAATGAAGGTTTCCTATCCTTACGTTTCTGAGATATTTCTCTGCCGCCCTCTGACACTCCAAAGCCTGCTTCTTGCTCGTTGTCGGCAAATCATTCATCATGTAGCAGGGATAGAAGGCAAGAAGAGTGTAGGGGATTTCTGGACTAATGCCGCTTATGAATCTAGCAATGCCCTCAACTTCCTCCACATCCACGTAGCCCGGTACCAAAAGTGTGCAGACCGAAAGCACTGGCACTTCTCCCCTTTTTTCATAAAACTTTCCAATCTTAACAAAGTTTTCCAGCGCGGGCCTGTTAGATACGCCGCACAAAACAACATTTAATCCTTCATCCCATGCTTTCAAATCGAACTTTATGTTGCCGCCGCTTTCCAAAGAATGCTCTGCCGCCCTTTCAGCCAGTTTTGGGTTCATGTAGCCGTTGGTCTCCCAGCAGACCCTCATTATCCGTTTTTCATCTTTCGCCTTTTTTAAGGCTAGACGGCTAACCTCGAGCGAGTGCGGCATCTGTGGAGAGGGGTCGCCGCCAAAATAGCAGATACAGGAAACGCGCTCATCCGCCTTGGCCGCCAAAGTTTCAGCGCTGACAATCGGTCTGTGCTTCGCCGACATCTTCCGGTAGTGCCAATTCTGGCAATAGAGACAATCGTAACTGCAGGCTCCGTAGAAAACGGCCAGGTTGCGGTATCCGTGTTCAGCCTCGGGCTTGTAAGCATACTTGGGGTAGCCCCTTCCAGTGCAGCCTGGACAAAACCACCAGCTGACACAGTTGGTCGGCAACTCATCATAATACCATTCCAAAATCCCGTTCTCAGCCGTACCCCATAACGAACCAGACACTCATCAACATTCCAGACGAGCCCGCAAAAACCTCTACGGCCAGCACTGATCACACAATCATTCGCGCAAGTCCCACAACGCAAACCATCTGCATCCCTCGGCGGCGCAGGAGGCAAACCGAAAGCAGCGTGGCTGTCCGCATGCTTCCGCCTTGTAACTTCTAAGACCTGCTCGGGCTTCTTCCTTATGCACATCAGGCAAACACCTAGGCCGTCTGAAATTGTAGCACCCTTTTCACCGCAGATCAAGCATTTGCCCATGAGACTGTCCCGTAAGAAATAGAGAATGATCAAAATATAACCATAATCTAGCACAAAAGTGCGCGCATGTCATTTGAGCTTTTCTATATGTATCTGACCTTGGGAAATCGCGTTCGAAAGACTAGGAAAGCTTTTGAGAAACAGCTTCTGCTCGCAGGGATGTCGAAGGATGATGCTGAACGCTTGAGCACTTGCTTTGAGGATCTTAAGAATGTGGTAACGGGTATGTTGAAACAGGGAATCATGCGTCGTCAATAGCAACGATGCTAAACGGAGTCTTTTTGCACTTCATATCGTTTTGTTTATTTCACTGTCACCGATTTGGCTAGGTTTCTCGGTTTGTCGGGGTTGCAGCCTCTCTCTATAGCCATATAATAAGCAAGCAATTGAAGCGGAACAACATAGGGTATTGGTGACAATACTTCAGGAATGCCTTTAGGGACTTCGATGTAGTCGTCGGCTAGTTTCTTGATTTCATCGTCTCCTTCTTCTACTAGCGCGATTATGGAGGCACCTCTGGCTTTCATTTCCATTATGTTGCCGATGAGGGTTTTGTGAGTTTCGTCTTTTGCGCAGATGAAGACTACTGGAAAGCCTGGTTCTATGAGGCTTATTGGTCCATGTTTGCTTTCTCCAGCTGGAAAGGCGATTGCGGGGATATAGGCTATCTCCATCAGTTTGAGCCTGCCCTCATAGGCTGTGGCAGTGCTGATTCCGCGGCCGAGGAAGAAGAAAGTCTTTGCGTCTTTGTATTTCTTTGCGATTTGTTTTGTTTTTTCTTCTTGTTTCTGGATTATTTCTTCAACGATTTCAGGGAGTTTCATCAATTTTTCAGCGAGGTAATCCATTTCGTCTTGTGAGACCTTGCCTCTTTTCTTCGCAAGTCGCAGAGCCAATTGGGCCATGACTGACAGCTGAGATGTGAAGGTCTTGGTTGCAGCGACTCCTATTTCTGGGCCGGACTGTTGTCCGATATAGACTCGTGACACTCTTGTCAGGGTTGATCCGATTGCGTTAGTCAATCCGAGAATTGTTGCCGCTCTTTGACGGGCGACATTGACTGATGCGAGAGTGTCCGCGGTTTCGCCAGATTGGCTTACTGCGAGAATGGTGCTGTCGATGTTGACTGACTTGCCGGATTGCTCGATGAATTCTGAGGCTATAATGGGAAATGTGGGTAGAAATGCGAGTTTGGAAAACATGTAAGATGCTGCTAAGCATGCATGGTAGGATGTTCCGCATGCTACTAGGTAAACATCGCGGGCACGGTCAAGAAAGGTGGACATAAGGTCCGCGTAATGTTCTTGCACTCTGAGGGTGTTCCGCAGACATTCAGGCTGTTCGTGAATCTCCTTAATCATGTAATATGGGTAGCCTTCCTTGACGGCCATTTCAGGCGACCATTCGATGATTTCAGGTTCACGGGTGACGATTTGTCCATCGGCGATTTTTTTGATTTGAACTTTTCCCAAGGAGATTGTGACAAGTTCTCCATCGTCAACTATGACTGCCTTGTTGGTCAGCGGCAAGAACGCCGGGATGTCTGAAGCGAAGAAGATGTTCTTTTCGTTTACTCCGACGACAAGTGGGCTTTCGTTTCGGGCGCAGATTATTTTGTCAGGTTCTTTGGAAGAGATGACTGCGATAGCGTATGATCCTTGAAGTTTCTTCACGGTTTCAAGAACTGCGTCAGCTAGGCCTAGAGAGGGGTTGTTCTTGAGGGTTTCCTCTATCATGTGTGGTATGACTTCCGTATCGGTTTTGGACTTGAAGACGTGACCATGATTCTCAAGATCGGTTCGTAGTTCGTCAAAATTTTCTATTATTCCGTTGTGGACAACGGCTATCTCTCTGCTGCAGTCAAGGTGTGGATGGGCGTTTATTTCTAGCGGTGCTCCGTGGGTAGCCCATCTTGTATGGCCGATGCCGATGCTGCCGGGTAGGTCGTCTAGATTGCGTGTTCTATGAACGTCGTCTATTTTCCCTTGGTCTTTCTTTATGTGGAGTTTTCCTTCATGCAGTGTGGCTTCGCCAACCGAGTCGTAGCCTCGGTATTCAAGCCTCTTCAGAGCCGCATGTATTACCGGTGCGGCGTTTCCTTCTTTTAGAACGCAGCCGAATATTCCGCACATTTCTGAGCCTCATCTGTTTATGGTAAGCCCTTTTCGAACCGTTTTTGCGCTAATAAGCATTGTTAATAGACAAATCTGAGCGTTAAAACAAATGTTTGATTCCTTTTTCATATTTCACCGTGATTTGTTCCACGCACGACCATCATTTTCGCATGAGTATTAATAAAAATCTTATAAGGGTGCAATTTCACTACTCTAGGGAAGAATCATGGACAAGAAACTGCTTCTGAAAGAAGATGGGAAAACACAGAAAGTCAAAGAAATTGCGATAGTTGACGATCCGCAAAAACTGAAGATGATCCTGAACACGCTTAGCTGGAAGATTCTGATGATGATTTCTGAGAAAGAAATGTATCCTCTCGAAATCGCCAAAGCCCTAAAAATACATGAACAGAAGGTGTACTATCACGTCAGAAAACTGGAAAAAGCCGGTGCAATAGTCATTTCAAGAGAGGAAGAAAAGAAGGGAGCAACGGCGAAATATTTCAAGGCAGTTTCGTCTGCTTTTGGGATAGAGCTTCCGCAGGAGTATAGGCCGATCAGAAAGCTTTCTCTTCTTGGAATGGAGGAGCAGATTCAGAAATTCTTCAGGGAATTCATAAGAGCAGATAGCACTTTCGAAGGAAAAATAGTAGTAGGCAGTCCAACGCCTCACGGGCCGTTTAAGACGAGTGCACGAGACGGACATTATGCCTCCCATCTGACTTTCTTCTTGGGACAGTTTGTGAAGATGCCTGACGAGTTCGCGATAAAACTTGATGTTGATGTAAAGGCGGAGAAGGAAGAGAAGAACAACCTGATACTCGTGGGTGGACCGGGCACGAATTTGCTGACGCAAGAAATCAACGAGTACTTGCCGATAAGGTTTGACATGCGCGCCTCTGCAGAAGGTTTCCTGTTCGGCGGCTTGGTATCTAGACGAACTTCTGCTGTTTACACCGCTGACAATGTAGGACTGGTTGCAAAGATCGTGAACCCGTGGGACAACAGCAAAAGAGTCATAGTTCTAGCTGGAAACAAGGCTGTGGGCACCAAGGCTTGCGTCTTGGCTTTAGCGAACTTTTGGAAGAAGACCTTGGAAAACTACAAAGGCAATGAAGCTTCTTTCGCAAAAGTCATACAAGGCTTTGATCTTGACGGCGACGGAAAAGTCGACTCAATAGAGGTTCTGGAATAGCTTGGTCCCCTCCCAATCCAAAGAAGTAATCGTGGCACATGGACATGGCAATATTCTGGCTATACACAAGGCTACGGTTGAAATCACTAAGGAGACGCATCTCTCCAGGAGCGGTGATTGTATAATCGCTGTAGGCGCAAACAAAGGAATGGATGCCTTGAGTCTTGAATTTAAAGAGAATCTGCGGAAAGATGATGCCAAGATTATCATTCTGGTGGAGGCTGGTGGCGTTGCCGAAACCATAGACGCGTGCGGAAGTTCCAGGCTAATTCTTGCTCACCCAACTGACATCGTAATTAGAAAGAGTAGTTACATATGCAGCCGGACATTGGCAATTCATGCGGACAAATCCGCAGATGAACTGTCACGGGATTTAGTTAAGAAAATGAGAAACCCTGAACAAAAAGTGAAAATATCACTGATCGTCAAATTTCAATGAATGTGTACGTCCAATACAGCCTGCCACTCGTGCGGAGCTGTTTCACGAACCGTTTTTTGGGATAGGACTTCGTCAACTTTTCTTCTAGACTTTTCAACTGCTTCTTCAAAATGAAGTTTCATGTCCTCCAGTGAATTTGATGCGTCGACAAACCCGTAGAAGTGAACGATTCCACCCTTCGGTTTCAGTGCATGAGACGCAACGTCAACGAATTCTATTGCTTTCTCAGGCAAATTCATAATCACGCGATCAGCAACGCCTAAAACCCTTGCGTCTACTATTTGTTTTGCGTCTCCCAACAAGGGATGGACCTTGCCGATAACCCTGTTAAGTCTAATGTTCGTCTTCAGATATTTCACGGCATATGGATTCGCGTCTATTGCATAGACTTTCACGTTTTCATGCGTCTTAGCTATAAGTATGGCAAAAGGACCCACGCCTGCAAACAGGTCTGCTACGGTTTCGCCTTCCTGAACGAGTGATGCTACTCTTTTGCGTTCCTGTGAGAGCCTCGGCGAGAAATATGCTTTTGCCACATCCACTTGATAGTGGCATCCATGCTCTTTGTGGACGGTTTCAGTCTTCTGTTCTCCAGCTATGAAGTTGAACTCTCTTAGACGATAGGTTCCGGTGATGGCGCCTGCTTTGGCTAGAACTGTGCGAATGTTTTTGTTTGATTCTAGAACTGCTTCGCCGATAATGTTCTTGTGTTTTTCAAGTTCTGGTGGGATTTCGATTATCGCTATGTCTCCAACAATATCCATTGCATGCGGCATACTGACCAGCAGATGAGGAGGTAATTGTTCTCCAAGTAGATCGACAAGCGACGCTTTCTTTTTTCTTTTTTCATTGAATGAGCAGGTTGTTATCTCGAGACTAACCCCTTCTTTCCTGAAGGTTTTCAGGTTCTCGTCTAAGGGTTGGTCGACGAGTGGGATGTACAGAGAATCGTCATCTTTTTTGATCTCGAATTCCTTGTCGACAAGTTCCAGCTTGTTAGATATCTCTAGAGTCTTTTGACCTTGTCTTTTGGGCACTTTGATGCATTTGACTTTTTTCGGCATTTAATCACTTGGATTTGGTTTTCTTGGTTGCTGTTATTACCGTGTAGAATTGGGTCAGTTCTGTCTCTGTCAAGCCATATTGTTCCTTTGTTTCTCGATTCGCGTTCTGTATGTATCTATGGAGTTCTTCAGACGTGACTCCGAAGTAGTTCCCCTTGTCTTCGATCAATGATCTATAGTGCTTTCTATACGAGACGGTCTTCATTCTAGATACATGAAATCCATGGTTTTCAAACAACTTTTGCACTTCTGAAGCCTTGTAGTATCTTGAGTGCGCTTTGGAAATTGTTCTCTCCAAGGTTTCAAAGAAACCTTGGTTGTCAGATTCATGTGGCGAGAGATCGCCGTAGACAAAAGTACCCTTTTCTTTCAGAAGCCGTGCAAGGTGCTCCAAGACTTTTTCTTGGTCTGCGAAATAGTGCATCGTGCTCATGCACAATGCCGCATCGAAGGCTCTGGTTACAAACGGAAGGTGTTCTGCGTCGCCTAAGATCAAGTCAAAATGCCGTTTGCAAGCGGACATTTTATTCTTTGCAGCATAGAGCATTTCTTTGGTCAAGTCAAGTCCAACGAAGCGGAGACTGATCTTTTCCAGCAGGGGCTTCACGTTTCTTCCGCTTCCGACGCCGACTTCTAAAATAGTCCTATTTTCAAAACCTCCAAGCGCATCGAGAAGTTCATCAAATACTTCGGTTCCGAAGCCTTGTTCAGATTTCCATGTTCTGCTCTTTTGCCGATCATAATCCTTGGCTCTGACTGAATAGTATCTTTGGATGATCTTTTTTCGACTTGTGTTGCTCATCTGTTCTTTTCACTTGGATTAACAGATCTTCTCTATTCGGTAGAGCCTATCTGCCTTTTCAACTCTGAACCTGACTTTCAAGATTTCTTCGGCAAGCCAAATGTTTGTTTCCAGATGCTCTGAAACGGTTCGAGTTAGGTAGATTGACTTGCCTTGAGCCAATGCTGCGTATGGAATGAGCAAATCGGACAGATGTACATCTACTGTCGGCTTCAAAGAGATTTCTTCAAGCAATTTCTGAGCCGCTTCTTCGCCAACTTTTTCACTTGTTTTTTGGAGTTCGCCGATTGCGTCAGCTCCTATGACTGTGTCCGTGTCAGTTTCAGCCCACAAGACGAGTGAACTGCCTTTTTGCAGAGCGTTTGATTCGTCGTTTATTACTTGTATGTCTGCTTTGTAGCCTCTTTCTTTCAAGTGTTGGTTTGCAGCTTTTGCTTGTCTTTCTGCGACTTTTCTATCAGCTAGAAATGTGCAGACTGACACGCCTTTGATTGCTTTTATGTTGCCAAAGTTTTCCAGCCGAATCGGTTTCAACCGTTTTGCAGGTTCTATGGTTGCAGTGATTTCGCCGTTTCCTTTTGGATAGTAGCCGTATTTGTGGACGTTTATTGCTGCGTTCAAACCCATTCGCTCGAGGATCGGCAGCAAAACAAAACGCATGTAGTTGATGGTAGGCGAGTATGAAACGTCAGTTCCGCCCTTTGAAACACGTAGGTTAACTGTGTTTCTAGCGTAAGCGCAGATTGGCAGTACGGTCATTAGAAGCATCGGAATGCTTCCTGCCGTTCCAATTTCAGCCGCAATTTTGCCGCCCGTGATTTCTTTGGGTTTGAACCAGAGTTCACGCGAGTTAATTCCTGCACCTTCTAGATCAGCATTGCACAGTTTTGCAGCTGTCAAAACTGCTTCCAAGTGTTGTGGCTTCAAGCCGGGTTGTGGTCTGCTTTGTCTGATGTTGAAAATGTGAAGCGGCTGCTCTGTTATCGCTGACAAAGCGACGGCCAGTCTGAGAATTGTGCCGCTTCCTCCCTTTTTGCTTCCGTCAATCTCAATCAAGTATGAAGGATTCTCCTGTTTTCGGCTTGCTAGAAAGGTTAGAAACAATTAATAATTGGGTGAAGTATTAAGGATTTGGAAGGAAGAAGGTCTCATGAGCGCCGATAAAGCGAAGGTTGATAGTCTCATTAAGAGGGTTGAGGAACTTGTCGTGATCCTGAGCGGTATTCAGGAGGATTTGAGACAAGTGTCCGCATCACTGAAGTCTCTGGCCGTACAACAGATCACCCAACCTGTTGCTGCACCACCACCACTGTCACTTTCCCAACCTACAACTGTGGCTGGGGCGCCTCGTGCTCCTGACAGGTCAAAAGCGTTAGAGGACGTGAAGACGATGTTTCCTGACGAGCTGGAAAACTTGTTGAGTTTTGAGGAAAAAGATGATTACATCATCATCAAACCACGGCAATTCCTAGGTTCTGACAACTTCTCGAAAATTGCCTCCGCAGTGCGTCAAGCCGGCGGAGAATACGTCAGCGCCGGAAAGGGCTCACATTTCAGAATTCCTAAGAAGAACACGTAAACAAACCATGCTTTTTCGAAGTGATTTCAATACCTTGTTTCGAAACTGGTAAAACTGCCTGAATACGGCTCCCACGCAACTTGCGTTTCTGTGACTTTGGCGGCTGGAGGGCCCCTCCTGCAGAATTCTACAAGCTGTTTCACGTCTTCTTCTTCACCTTCAAACACAGCTTCAACCCGATCGTCAGGGAGATTGCAGACCCAACCAGTCACATGGTGTTTCTTTGCGTCATATCTTGTTTCTGACCTGAAGAACACGCCTTGCACACCGCCGGTCACGAAAACGTGCGCTCTAACTTTCATGATCTATCACTTTTCAGAGCATTCACTTAAACTCATCTCTCTGCTGCGCAAACATGTTGTTCCAACATCCGTTTTAAAAGATGCCGAGTCCGAACGTATTTCCGGTGAAAGTTTATGATGGAAAACTGTAATGGGAAATTGTTTGTTTATGCATCAAGTTTTGCGTCCCGTGGAAAACGGTTTGAACCTGTGCGGGTTGCGGCGGAGAGAATGGCTAGGCACTTGAGGTTGAGTTTTGAGGTCAAGACTTTCAGGAAGAAGTTTGAGCCGATCTATGTTTACTACAAGAATGGCAGTGACGAACCTATTCCAATCTATTGCGTTAGCGACAAACAGTCGAACATTGAGGAAATCTGTACATCTTTAAGGAACATGATGTTTGTCTTGTCCTTCCATCCAAAACATTCAGCTTTGCGGCAGATAAGGAAAGAGATTATGCAGTTTTCATAAATTTCAAGCTCTGATTTTCAAGCCTTATATCATACACTTGATTTACGTCGAAATCTATGCCTAAACTCTCGTACTCTAGTTCGGTTAGGAACAAGATTATTTTCGGAACTGCGAGGTCCACTCTTCCAGGAAAGATTGGCATCTGTTGCTGTAATTGTTGAATGACGTCTTGCACGACCTTGGCTTCCTCTGTCTGGGGTCTAACCACTAGGTGTGGAACCTGTCGATCCTCAATCAGTTCTATGCGTTTTCCAAGGTTGCCGTCTAAGTCTCGAATAGACTCGATTTTTTGTACTCTTACGCGAAACATAGTTAATCACAAATTAAGAAGTCTGGAGAACGTTTATAGATTTCGGGAAAACCGCGTGCGTATGAATGTTATTTGTTACTCCATTTCGATCGTTGCTGGCGGTTTAGGCGTAACATCATAATAGACTGTTGACACGTCTGAGCATTTCTTGGTTATTCCGTCGGCTATTTTCTCCAGTGTTGGCCACGGTATTTCTGAAACCTTTGCTTCTAGGAAGTTTTTGGTTTCAACCGATCGTATGCCGATGACATATGGTTTCTTCTCCGACACTTCTTTGATTGCATAGAAGACTCTTGCCACTTCTGGGTTTTCCGTGATGATTCTCGCTTGAAGAGATATGATGTTTTGCAGAGGTGTTTGATGAAGCTTGCCGTTCATCGTTTCGACTCTTATGCCGATTACTTCTCCATAACGTCTTTTTCCGCCTTCAACGCCTGTCGCCTTGTCCTTGAAGACTTTCACGTGAACATTTCTTGATGGAACATTGAGAAGACGTGCAGTCGTCTCTTGAACTCGAAGTACTCTTGGCTGCGGGGCTTCCTCATTGTCCATTATAACTGCAAAGTACTGTCCAGGTTTGAGTCCTTGAAGCTCACTTTCGGCGATTGCAGTCGCCTTTCTCAGTGTTTCTAGCTTGTCGCGGCGAATTTCGCCGACAACACGCACTGACAAGCCTGGGCCTGGGAAGGGTTGCCGTTCAGAGAATTCAGGCGGCAAACCCAACAGTCTTGCCACCATTCTCACCTGTTCCTTGAATAATGGTAAAAGAGGTTCGACAACCTTGAAGCCGAATCGCTCCATCGGGCTAATACCCATCTGCTCCAAAACGTTATGCTGGGTTTTCACGCCGCCCACGGTTTCTATTATGTCTGCACGTATAGTGCCTTGCACAAGAATTTTGCATTTTTCTTTCTTGGCTGTTTCGGCCAAAACTTGGTAAAACGTCTCACGAAACATTTTCCGTTTTTCTTCAGCATCCTTAAGTGTTTTCATTGCTTTCAAGAAGCGTTCACGCACATCTACTACTGTCGCGGGCACGTTGAAAGGCGGTTTTGAAAGCGTTTCGGCTACATGTTCTGGCTCGCCTTGCCTCATAAAAACGTCATCCAGAATGACACAGGCAAGGTTTTCGCCGATAGCTTTGCGTGTTAACACTGCGCATGTTGTGCTGTCAACGCCGCCTGAAACGGCGACAAGCGCTTTTTCACTGCCTATGTTTTTTTTCATTTCCGCTACTGCAGTTTCAACAAACTTCTGCGGATCGAAAATTTCCAATCTCGCACCCCTCCAACTCTGTTAGCAGTTTGCAGTTTTATGATTTGTGCATTTCGAAACGCGCGTGTCACGCAACACATGTCATCCTCACTCGAAGACTTGAAATTTCAACATGAAAACGCCTGAACAGCCAACAACGATTCCATCCACGTGCCCCAGGAAGACCAAACTGCAGGCCCGTGCGTGCTGAAAACCTAGGGGGAGGGGGTAGGTCTTTTTTGGCTGTTTTTCAATCAAAAACCATGTTGAGTAGTCCATACCGTAGGACTACACTTCCATGCCAGCAGCACCGTGCGCGTTAGCCATTTCACCTTTGAAGGTAACCTATCCACCCCATATGGGGAGGTTCAACATCCATTTGCCAGAGAAGAGCAATGAGCTCGCCGAAATGGTGTATGTTCTCAAGTGCTGCGTGAATTAGAATGCCTTCAACCCGAACCAACATAGGCGGCGTTCCTGGCCTCGAAAATTCCACCTTCCTTTCAAGCTCTGCAGGCGTCATCTCCGCCAAGTAGGCTTCCGTTTTCGATTCAACCTCTCCTGCACGCTTTCTAAGTGAATCCATATCATGAAACTCCTCTGGGCTTCGAGAGACCCAATCTTTCGTACGGCCAGCAATGACGTAGTTGACCAACCTATCTTCCGCATCAACAGTATGCAGAAAGATGTTCCGCAGAGAATCAAAACTCGCTCCACGACTTTTGACCACTTCTTCCCAAGGAAGCTTGGCAAGCTGTTCTAGGTATCTATTCCGAAGTGACTGACTATATTCCAAAAGATTCCTTGAATCCATGCGATTTACATCCTATAGATTCTAATTGCCTGAAAAAGTAGATAACAGTTGAGGTCAAGCACATTACTCAATTATTTTGAAGAAATCCCTCTCCGTCAAAATTCCGACAAGTGCCCCATTCTTGACAACAGGCAGAGCGCCTATGTCTTTCTCCCGCATAATCTTCGCCGCTTGACCAACATCAGTCTCCGGCTCCACCGTCAAAACGTTCTTTGACGCAATCTCAAGCGCTGGCGTGTTAAGCACTTGAATTATCGTTTCAGACTTCAAATGCTTGAAGACATCACCGCACCCGAAGAAACGTATAATGTCCATGGCCGTAACTATGCCCATTACCTTGCCGTCAGAAACTATCGGCAACCTTCTGAAGCCTTGAGTTGCCATCGTCTTCTCAGCTTCAAAAATCGTAGTCTTCGACAAAGCCGTGATAACCTTCTCTGACATGAGTTGAGCAACCGTAACACCGCTCGTCCTGTCAGCAAACAAAACCGCAATATCCCGCTCAGTCACAATTGCCTTCACACAGTCTTTTTCATCAACAACAGGCAAACCGCCAAGATTAGACTGTTTCATCTTCGCTATAGCTTCACTTATCTTCGCCGAAGTCTTGATAGAAACAACCTTTTGAGTCATGATAAGCTTGATCGGCTCATTCAACGCCTTGAAAAAGTTCCCGCCGCACTTTTGCTGAATAATCTCGAATTTTCGGCCACCACCAAGGTAGTCAACTATGTCCGTCGCTGTCACGATTCCCTCCAAATGCTTGGTACCAGGGTTAGCGATCGGCAGACGCCGAAAACCTTCTTTCGCCATCTTCTGAATTGCGTCATAAATAGGCGTGGTAGCCGCAACCATGACCACTGGACTTTTTGCAACTGTAAGTATCTCGCCCTCATGCTTCTTAGAAGCACGAGCCCTCAGATCCAACTGACCTGTTCCGCGAAGCGTTCTTCTGTAACTTTCCCTTTTCAAATAGTTTCCCTCTCACTTGACAACCAGTCTTGCAACATCTTCTCGGTCAACTATGCCAAGCAGTTTTCCGTTCTTGTCTTTGACCGGAACCCTTCCAACATCCTTAGAAACCATGACCCTCGCAACTTTGATAACTTTGGTTGAAGGCTCCACAGCAACCAAGTTAGTCTTCATAACCGAAGAGATTTTCGGCGAGTCCCTGAAACGCCCCTTCCTTGACTCAAACGCTGGCAACATAGCTCCAGACTCAAGAAGGTCTTTCATTGTAACAATACCCACTAGCTTCCCGTTCTTAACAACCGGAAGACCAGCAAAACGCGTTTCTGTCATCAAACGCCAGATATTGTCGATTTCATCTTCTGGCGAGCAGGTCACAACGTCTTTGGTCATGATTTCAGAAACATCTTTCAAGAATCGCTCAGGATTCGTCTTGATTAGTGTCCCGATGAAACTATCTAGCCCT
>Ga0315296_10001990_pt1 | contig 17606 bp, 16 predicted proteins | sample YL17G14_18_MG_FD_203921 | JGI IMG/M metagenome (GOLD analysis project Ga0315296, IMG submission 203921) | Sediment microbial communities from Yellowstone Lake, YNP, Wyoming, USA - YL17G14_18 | ecosystem: Environmental > Aquatic > Freshwater > Lake > Sediment | place: USA: Wyoming | collected... | reverse complement strand
AGAAGCAAAGAGTCTTCAGAAAATGTTTAACGTGGGCGAAAACCCTGATGCATCAACCATTATTGAGCTTCTGCAAAAATCAAGCTGGGCCTTAGACCAGCCATTCAAGACCATTGAAGCAAGCACTAGACGAGCGGTTTTGGGCATAGACAGATGCAGAACACAAGAAACTCGTTTGAGCAAAGGGTTAGACGAGTTTCCGTGCAAGAGAGTCAGGTTTGGATACTTGAAGAACTTTGCAAAGACATTAAACCCGAACGTGAAAGTGAGCTGCCTGAGATGCCCGCCGGACAAACATCCAAAAGACTCATGGTGCAAATGGGAATTCACACTCTGATCTGCGGAGTTTACATAACTATTTTTCCACGTTTAGCGCGCGCTTGTAACAAGAAGTTTCTTGAGAGGCTACTTTCAAAAGACGTGAATGAATACGATTTTGTTTGCGCTCGGTTTGTGCACAGGTAAAAAAGTGTGAGGTTAAATGGGATAGTGTTCCCTAGCAACTTTAACCTCCTTCCTACAAGTAGTGCGGTTACGAGACATCTGACAATAGGGAAAAAAGGGGATTGTGCGGGAGAACTCAGACATCATACGTGTGAGATCTTGACTTCGGATCTTGATTCTGGTTTTTTTTGACTCCTCTTGTTTTTTATACGTATTTGCCTTAGAATCACATTTCCTTTTTCGTCTTCAAACTCGATAGTTTTCTTCTCCGATGTGAAATGCTTTCTTTTTGACCCTGGAAGTTTGCTCAAGAATTCCTTGCTGTGTTGACCCTTTAAAGTTGCTTCGTCACTTTTCCAATATCTGTATTTGACACCATATTCTTGCTTGTTTCTTTCAGCAAGTTCAAGTTTTCGGGAATCATCCTTATAGTAGAGGCATAGAACATGTTCGGTCTGACCGTGAAGTAGATTCATGTTTACCTTAGCTCTGTGGAATCCATGATTATCGATCTCGTTAGTGGCTATTCCAATAAGTTTGTCTTTGTCTTCGCCGAAAAAGAGATACTTCCCTGTTGTTACATAGTCCGGTCTCTTTTCGCTTAAAAGCCAAATCCAACAGCCATCAAACCTGGCTTTCATTTCTTGATAAACTCCTCGTAGTTTCCAAAGTCTTGCTTCCATTGATGTCTAGAACGTTTCCTCGAGATCTCAAACGCTTTGTCTACGTGCTTCTCGAACTCTTTCTCAGAGCAGTTGTTCACCCTGCAGAAGTGTTCTATCATTTTGCCATAGTCAAGTTTCCCTTCATCTGCGAGTATCCCAGATAAGCCAATATGCTTAACATGATGACACATTTTGCAAAGAAGAATGAATTCTACGAGTTTCTGGACATGTTTCTTATCATCATACTTCCATGTTTCATGCAAGTTCATTACGCCGTCTATTTCGCCACAGATTTGACACTTCCTTCCCCCCTCACTGATGATCTTGTTCCTCAAGGTGTTCCACACATCAATTGGCAACAGTCTGTACAGCGATGAGTTCCAGACACTATCGATCGATCGAAGCTCATACTGATCGACCGCTAGGACTTGTTCATTCTTAGCAGTTGGAGCTGGTGATTGAATTAGATGTTCTTCCACAAGCGATAAGAACGTATAATCTAATAATATCGTATTGACAGTTTGATATGGAGAAGTCTTCTTGACATCACTTGAACGCGGTCGCATTCCGAGTCCCCGTCCCGTTGCTGCAAGAGAGATTCAGCTTGTCGACAGGGTTGAAGAAATGAAACTTCTGAGAGAAGCTGTCGACAGGACGATTCAGGGTGAGGGCGGTCTCGTTTTTCTCTATGGAGAGGCTGGAATCGGAAAAACAAGGTTGGCGAGAGAGCTTAGAGCCTACGCACGCTTGCGAGGAATTCAGGTTCTGTATGGCAGATGCCCAGCCCTGTTCAGGATGGACGGCGTTCCACCATACGTATTGTGGAGCGAAGTCATCAGAGACTATCTGGAGATCAGCAGTCCAGAGCAATTGTACAGAGTTGTTGGTTTCTATCCAGCTGAAGTTGCCAAGCTGGTTCCAGAGCTCGGTCAGAAGCTCAGGGCAATCCCTCAGTCCTTTCCGATAAGCCCTGAGCAGGAGCAAAACAGGCTCTTTGAAGCGGTCTCGCAGTTCATCACCAACATTTCCAGAGAGGCTCCATTGTTAGTGGTTCTTGACGATTTGCAGTGGACTGATCCGTCTTCGCTTCTACTTTTACACTATATGGCTCGTGGCGTCCAAAAGACGCCCTTGCTTCTTCTAGGAGCCTATCGTAGCACCGACATTGATGCTAAGCACCCGTTGACTCCGGTTCTGACGGAATTGAACAGAGAACGGTTGCCTCAGTCAATTCAGCTGAAGCGAATGTCTCTCAGCGACGTTTCAGAAATGATAAAGAGCATGTTGGAGCAGGATGATGTTCCAGCCGAGTTCTGCAAACTAATCTACGAGAAGACAAGAGGTAACCCATTCTTTGCCGAGGAAGTAGTCAGATCTCTGAAGGAAGAAGAAGTCATCTACCGCGAGGAAAACAAATGGAAAATCAAAGAAGTTTCCAAGATAGAGTTCCCTGAAACGGTGAAGAACGTCATAAAAGCGAGATTAGACCGGTTGGATGAAGAAAGCCAGAATGTTCTGACTTTGGCTTCTTTTGTTGGAAGCGATTTCACTTTGGAAGCGATGTGCTCACTCACTGGCATTGAAGAAAACAAACTGCTTGAATTGATGGACAAAATGCTGAAAACTGGATTGATAAAGGAAAGGGAGATTCATGGAGAAGGAGTCTGTTCCTTCGCCGACATACTGGTAAGAGATGTTGTGTACGAGTCAGTCAGTCTGTTGAAGCGAAAGAAGCTTCATGGGGTTGTGGGATGCGCCCTGGAAAAAGTCTACGCCAAAAAGATTGACGAACACTTTGGTGAATTAGCCTCACACTTCCTTGAAGGCGGAGAGAAGGACAAAGCGCTTGACTATTTCTTGAAGGCTGGGGAAAAAGCTTCGAAGGTTTATGCTAACATCGAGGCTGTTTCCTACTTCCAGTCTGCTCTTAGGCTGCTTGAAGAGCGAGAAGGTGAACTTCGGGAAAAAGGGCGAATTCTCGAGAAGCTTGGAGACATCAAGATGCTTGTGGGAGAACATGATTCCTGCATGAAGTATTGGAATGAAGCATTACTGTTGTGGAAGCAATTGGGTGAAAAAGAAACGGTTGCAAGACTGCACCGCAAAATGGCGGTTCTTTCGAGAAATATGGGAGATACGGAAATGGGCAAAGCGCATCATGAGGAGGCCCTGAAGATTCTTGAGAAACAGCCTGAAAGTGTCGAATTGGCTAGCCTTTTTGTCGATATGGCTCGTTTGTATTGGCGCACTGAGAACTTGGCTAAAGCTCGTCCTTGGGCCGAGAAAGCGATTGAGCTTGCCAAAAGGCTCAACGCTTACGAAGTCATTGCGGATTCTTACATCGTCTTGTCCGCAGTGTTTGGTGTAGGTGGAGAGGACAAGAAAAAAGCCATTGAATGCAGTGAGAAGGCGTTGAAAATAGCACTTGACAATGGCTATACAGAGACTACATTATATGCATACATTAACCTTGCTAGCGCACTTCCAGAAGAAGAGAATGAAAGAGGCTTTGAGTTAACTGAGAAAGGATATGAGCTGTCAAAAAAGGTTGGAGCTATCCGTTCGTTATCTTGGTATGGCACCAATCTTTCGTGGTCATACTGGGGCAGAGGAAACGTGGACAAAGCAGTTCTTCTGGCGGAAGAATCAGTTCTGTTGGATAGGAAGGCGGGAAACATAATCAACCTCAGCTTCTCGCTGAATACACTTGGATTTATCTACGAAATATTGGGTGAATGGGACAAGAGCGAAGAATACCTCAAGGAAGCTTTGAGCCTTTCCCAGAAGGCGAAAGACATGCAGCAACTCACTAGCAGTCGCTGCTGTCTCGGATGGCTCTACTTTGAGAAAGGGGAATACGTCAAAGCAAAAGAGCAGTTTGAGAAAGCGATTGAAGTCTGTGAAAAAGCCGGAGCAAAATACTACATGGCAATGGCCTCTCAATGGGCCATTCTGAATTATATAGAGCTGGGAGAAATTGAGAAAGCCACAAAAATGCTTGACAACATGTCCAAGTTTGCTGCAGGACTAGAGGACAAACTGCTCATTGCGAGTGCAGATTCACTGAGAGCAACACTGTTTCGTGCCCAGAAGAGATGGAAAGAATCCTTCGAATGCTTCGAAAAGAGCCTTCAGGAATTTGAGGTTCTTAATGCGAGGCGACTCAACGTTTACCAGTTCGCCTTAGTCCTCTACGATAACGGCAGAGCATACTTGGAGAGAAACCAGGAAGGCGACGGAGACAAAGCCCACAACCTCCTCAACCAGGCACTGGAAATATTCCAGAAACTCGGTGCCAAGAAAGACACAGAGAAAACGACGACGTTAATCGAGGCTTTGCACCTTCCTCCAACAAAAACCCGTGAAAAAACAGTCGGTCCAACAGGCGTTGAGTACACTGACGTCCAGTGCAGCCTCATAGCTACGCCAAAGGAATTGAAGGTCGGCGAGAACCTTGAGCTGGAAATAGAAGTTACAAACACACGCAAGAAAGGAGCCATTTTGCTGACCAAAATCACGGAAGTCATACCCAAGGGCTTCACAATGGCAAAGAAACCTGAATTGTACCGCATGGAAGACAATTGCCTTAATATGAAGGAAAAACGGCTTGGTCCACTGAAAACAGAGGAAGTGAAGCTCGTTCTGACACCAAAGATTCAAGGCACGTTTCAATTCAAACCAAAGATACTGTATCTTGATGAGAACGGCAAGTACAAGTCTCACGAACTGGAAACAGTGACCATAGTGGTGAAAGAACTGGGAATCAAGGGTTGGCTCAAAGGAGAAAGATAACGGCTAAACCAGTTTTGCGGAAATCATGTAGCGCGCACGAATGCCAATGAAGGCGTCAATCTATCGACCGACATGATAGAAGATAGCTCTATACGACTTAATATGCTGGATTTAGCAATTGTATACGTTTAGGAAAAAGATATCCCGAATGGGACTAGGGAGTTCGGGAGAAAACCCGAAAAGAATACGGATATCCAATATAGACCCAAAATTCACAAGACGTAAGCGGTTGTTCGCCAAATCCATTCTTATGGAAAGAGAAGTGAAAGATTTCGTTGATTCCATTCTGGCAACTAATACTCGCAAAAGCTACCTCAGATCACTAAGCATCTTCGAAGAATACATGGGGGAGACTGTTTCGGACATTATCAGGCAGCGACGAGAGGATTTCAGGAATGAAGACATCACTCAGAGGAGAAACCTTGAGAGACAAGTGGAGAAATTCTATGTCTGGCTCGTAAATGAGCGCAAGTTATCACAGAATACTGCCTATTCCTATGTGACAGCAATCAAGTCCATTATGAGTTATTATGACGTTAGCCTGAAAATAAAAGAAATAACCAGAGTTCCCACAAGTCCAAGAGACTGGATACCAAGTGTCGATGAGCTTAGAAGGTTGTTCGAAGCAAGCGACATGCGGGAGAAGACTCTCCTAGCACTTGCGGTCAACGTCCCCATGCGAATAAACGACTACAACGAGATACTCAAGAGCGATGTCATTCCTTACCTAGACGCTACGGAGTATCCCATATTTTTCATCAAAATCACAAAGAAAAGTAAGGCACCAATGCCCTGTTTTATTACTGAAGAAACGATGAAGCTTCTGCGCACCTACGTCAAAAACCTACGAGACGATAATCCCTATCTTTGGCAAGGCAGAGGAAAAAAGAAACTGAATGAGGATAGCATCAATCGAACTCTGAAAAATCTGGTCAAGACCGCTGGTATAAACACGCTAGGATTGAGGGTGAGGTTTCACCTCTTTCGGAAAACCTTCATAGGCGTTGCACGAAGTATGATTGGCTTAAGTGACGATCAAGTCAAAATGCTAACAGGGAAGAAAGTAAAAGCAGACATGGATCCATACTACGTCAAAGTGGAATTGATGCCTCTGTTTGAAAGAGTTGCTGATAAGCTCAGATTAACTGGCTACGCTGAAGCAAACGATGGTAGAATCGATAGCCTTGAAAACTTTGCAAATCTCATGGGGAAAGTTTTGGCTGAAGCGTTGCTGCCAGCGATTAGGAAGCTCTGGAGAGAACAACAGAAAACAGCTGGAGATACCGTGAGTTTCATAGCGGTTCCGAGTTTTGATGCCATGACGCCGAAAGAATTGCTTGAGCTGTATCTTCAGCTAAAAAAACAGCAAAAGGGAAGCACTAAACCTAATGAGCCTTCAACCCTTGTTGACGTTCTAGAAGACGAAATGGCTCGAAGGCAACGCAAGAATTTGTTCCCTCAACATTGAAAGCAAATATGTAATGGGAGCTTAGGCTCATTTGCATCTCTCACTTTCTGCATTTCCTTAAATAGGGTCATAAACAAATAGAATATGGGATAACCATGTATGTGACACAAGGTTTAACTGCAAGGCTGTTGAGAACTGCTCTAAACCTCTGCAGACTGGAAGGTGGAACTTTATTATTGCCAAATGAGAGATTCGGACTAGATGCAATAGTGTATCCGTCAAATTACGGAAGTGCAAACATTGGTCAAAGCCAACTCGGTGAACCTTTCGGAGTTTTGTGTTTCGAACAGTTCAGAACCAGAGAACAGCTACTTGATGCGTTAGTAAGAAGTAATTCACATTACCATCTGAAAAAGTATGTCCTTTATGCAGTAGATTGTGACAGAGTTGAGTGGGTCTTACGTAATCTGCCTCGGAGCCTTCGCAAGAAGGTGTCTGTTCGCTACCTAACCACTTATCCAATTATTTCACCTAGAATCTTCTCAGTGATTTTGATTGACGGATCGAGTGACCTTCAAAAGGGAGATTCGCAAATTCTTGATGAGATTCAATCGGCTCTAATCAATCCTGACGTTGATGAGGTGTGGTTACAAATCGGCGACAAATTCGAAAAAAGAGGCAAAATAATTCGGCAGTTCCTGAGATGGAGTGGATGTGTCATTGAGGAATTGGGAGAGAGTCGGGCAAGCACTGGTTATAGAGTAGAGAGACCGACTCATTCCTCAAAACTGGATGAATCCAAGCGCTTATTTTCGTTGAAGGGAAGAGAATCGTTGAAACAAGGTCTTCGTGTCCAGTGGGAAGTAATCGAGTCTTTTAAAGCAACGGGTCTGAGAATTGCCTACTCGTTTCGTAAAGGCGATGCCGACATTATTGTTTTCGAAAAGGACAATAGGGTCATTCAAGTGGTTGCCGTTAAGTCCTATTCTCTTTTTGTCACGAATGGGAGAGGTTGCAGAAATACGAAGGGGAGCAAGTATGCAGTGAGCCTTACTCCGTCCAAGGATGCTAAAGCGGAAGTCAGAGTCGCGAAAGAACTCAATTTGGACAAGATTAGATTAATAGTAGTAAACCTCAAAACAGGGAACAAGATATTTGACAGCCTAGTATCATTAGACCAAACAGTCACAATTAGAGAATATTCTGAGGATTTCCTAGAGAGAGTCAGCAACAAATGAGACGAAGGAGGCGTTATCAAGTTACACGTTACACCCCTTATCGCAAGGCTTATCGTGTTACGAATCGCAGCATTTGTTGAAAGTATCACGAGGAGAGGTTCTGTAGAGCTTTCGATTGTTCAGAGTCTTTGTAAACTTTCGGTTCATAGAAGATATTAGTGGAGTGTCTTTTCGGTACTCATAGCAATTAAGGAAAGAGAGGTCTTAATTGTCTTCTAGTCCTGTATCTCTCAAATTCATCCTGTACAATCCCTGATGCGATTCAAGGTGTAGGATTAATAGGATCATATGCTATCAGATTCGTGATCTGACCGTTTTGCATCCGTGCCTGTATTGGCATTGGGTAGTGACGACATTGATTTGGAAAGAGATGAGATATTTTGTAGAACTCATAGTCACATCCAAGTTGGACTCTATTCATGCGCCCATTAATTAGTAAGAGCGCAAGTTCGCTCCCGACTTCAAGAAATCTCTTAACTAGACACCATCCATTTGGGTTTGGTCTCTGCTCATCAAAGGCTTCGCTGGATCCACCTTTATAATAGTCTTTGTAAAATCTCACAGGCTTCCCATGTATTCCAACATAATGGTCTACTATTGCTCGATTCTGCTGTAGAATATCCAGCTTCTTTTTTAGAAATCTCCTGATTCTCTTCAAGCGTCTTAACTCTTCAGCCTCGAATCTTAAACGTATATGACTAACGTGTTGATTTTCTCTCCAACCATCGCCTTCTCTCAAGAAATGCCAAGAAACGATTCCACTACGTTTCAACGCCCCAACAATAGGTTCAATGTCATCAATCAAAAGCCTATCAGAATCCTGATGAGATGTGGGTCTTATATTTTCTTCAACCCAATATTCAGTCATCTTCTCAACTCGATAGTGTATTTTTATGAATTCTGTCCACTTAAGTTTAAGTGAAGTATTCCCCAAAAAAGCCAAAACGTATCCATTAAATGTGCAGCTCGGCTTTCTTCGTGTTTTGCTTGAAAAGGCAGAAATGAGATATTGAGAAAAACGAATATTTTTCCTAGACAGAGCGCACGCTCAATCGACGGGTGTAACGTGTAACATGCGGTTCAGTAACAAACATGGAAATACGAATTCCAAATCGACTTGAAACGTTCTATGCGAGACAAATTAAGCTTTTATATGATTTTGTTAAATACCTTATAGGTTAGTGAAGAATCTTGCCACAGAGAGACAGCGAAAATTTCAAAGCGGTTCATATTGATCATGCTATCTCTCCTCAAGCTCACACTCCAATGTATCTTATGCACAAGTATTGGGCAAGAAAACCGCATAATGTTGTAGGAGAATACATCGAGCATTACTCTAAGAAAGGCGAAATCGTTCTTGACCCTTTTGTTGGAAGCGGAGTCACGGCAATTGAGGCCCTTAAACTAGGAAGAAAAGCCATAGCAATAGACTTAGACCCAATATCCACATTCATAACAAAAATGACTTTGATTCCAGTTGATTTGAAAGACTTCAGAAATGCTTTCGAACAAATAAAGAAAACTGCCAAGACCCAAATAGAGAATCTCTATCGAGATAAGTGTCCAAAGTGCGGAAAGAAGGCGATTGTTCTTGCGACTGTATGGCTAAGGGATGATAGCCAGCCGTCAGAAATACGCCTGTTCTGTCCTCGCTGCAAAAAACGATTAAAGAAAAAACCGTCACCCGACGATTTAGAGAGAATAAACAACACAGAGAAGATGGAAATTCCATACTGGTATCCCAGAGACGCACTTCGATATTCAGATGGTCAAGACTTTATGAAGAAAGAAGTCGTCGGTGATATCCCTAATCTGTTCACAAGAAGAAACCTTATCGCGTTGTCAATTATTTGGCACGAAATCGAGTCTATTACCGACCCAAAGATACGTGACCTTATGAAATTCACGTTCACTTCAAGAGTTCACCTTGCCAGCAAGATGTGTCCAGTGGCAAAGCCGAGTGCAAGGTCACATTGGAGTGAGCTTAGTTCCACTTCCTTTTGGGCGCTCCAGAGTTACTGGGTTCCGCCGATATTCATGGAGTCAAATGTGTGGATGCTTTTTGAGAGCGGAGTTATTGGAAAACAAGGCATTTTGAAGGGAAAGGAAGAGACAAACAAGGAGATAGAGTATTACAAAGAAGCAAAATCCTTAGACGACCTGCAAGATGATTGTAACATTCTGATATCAACTCAGTCTGCGTTGAGTCTCAAAGATAATCCAGCAAGACTTCAGGATGAAAGCGTTGATTATGTTTTCACAGACCCACCTTACGGCGGCTCTGTTCAATACGGAGAGCTTAGTGCTCTCTGGCTTTCGTGGTTAAAAGGCGAGGAAAATGACCCTCGTTTTACGTTCAGGTTCGATGAAGAAATAACAATTAATGATGCTCAGAAGAAGGATTTTGACTACTATCACAAGATGCTCAAGGCGTCGTTTGAGCAGATTTATGATGTCCTCAAATCTGGACGATGGTTGACCGTAACTTTCCATAACACAGACATCAAAATATACAACTCGATTATCAAAGCAGTTGTGTTAGCTGGATTCGACTTAGAAAAGGTCATCTATCAACCACCAGCAAGAACATCAGCAAAAGGCTTGCTACAACCTTATGGGAGTGCTGTTGGAGATTACTATATTCGGTTCAGAAAACCACAAAAGAAGGAGAAACTGCTCTCAGAGACAGAAATTGACAAAGAGCGGTATGAAAGAATCATTGTTGGTACAGTCAAGCATATAATCGCTGAAAGAAGAGAACCAGTAGCTTACTCGACTATCATCAATAGCTATCCCACAATTTTCGCTGAATTGAAAAAAAATGGATACCCATTTAGTGCCCCAGAAGGAATTGAGGAAGTCCTCAGAAAGCATCTCAACAATGAGTTCGTTCTCGAAGATGTGACAGACGAGAGGGGAAAAGTGATAGGAAAGAAATGGTGGCTAAAAGAAAAACTGTTTCTTGACCGTGCTTCACTTAGCGAAAGAGTTGAGGCTACAGTAATCGCTGTTCTCAATAGACGAGTCGTTGTTTCTTTCGACGACATTCTTGAAGAAATATTCGCACACCCATTATTCCAGAATGCATTGACCCCAGACACTCAGAGCATCAAAGCGATTCTTGAAGAGTATGCAGAAAAGACAGACGGAAAATGGCAGCTCAAGAAAGAAATGAGAATGAGACAGTCGCAGCACAACCAGATAATCGAGATGCTTGCAGACTTGGGCAAAAAAGCCGAGTTTGAAGTCTATGGAGACTTGCCTCAGTATCGAAGCATGAAACTTGACTTGCCACTTTCAAAGGAAAAGACAGACAGAATAAGAGAAATTGACGCTCTATGGCTTAAGAACAAAGAAGTCGTTTACGAGTTTGAAGTGGAAAACTCGACTGGCATCTCAGACGCAATTATCAGAGGCTCAAACATACCTTCAACAACCGTCAAACGCTTTATCGTAATTCCAGAAGAAAGAAAGAACCTTTTAATGATGAAAATCGCTGAACCCATACTGAAAGAGAACATTGAACAATATGGATGGAACTTCATTTTCTATGACACTTTCTTAGCCTTCTATGAGAAAAACAGACAGAAGAAAGCCATAGAACCGAACGAAATTGATAAGCTCGCTAATCTCTCAACCCGCATAAAACATGAACAACAGACTCTTCGTCAATACACAGAAGAATAAGTGTTCAGAATAAATCATAATGGTCACATTTCTGGCGGTTGTCACCTTGTATTGAAGCATACCTTAGCTTTTTAAACAGAAATAGCCAAAATAGAACCTCAGAAGTGGCAGAGTTGAACAAAGAAAGCAAAGACTTGATAAACCAACTCAAAGTCCTGAACGAGAACATTGACCTTCTTACCAAAGTAACCGCAATTAGCGTCGGAAAGGAGACCATCTTCAAGGGCAAAAAGGAGATGGGTGACAAGGTTGATGCTCTTGATGGATTTGACCTCCCTGACAGGATTATAGCGATGCTTGTCGGAAGCACGCCAGATTCCGTAAAATCATTAAGGAGTCGGAAGAAGACAAGAATGAAGAAGACTGAACCTAAACAAGCGGTTGAGAAACATGATGAGCAAAAAGCAGTTTGAAGAATTATTGAAATCCCTAAAAAGTATCGAAGACAAATTGGAGATTATCATCAAATTGCAGAAGACGATTTTGCCAAAGCCAAGTTTAGGAAAAGAGGAGAAGAAGGTTCTCAAATTGTGCGACAGAAAACATACAATAGATGATATAGTCAGAGAAACGGGAAAGACAGAGAATAACGTCAAGGTCATACTGAGCCGTCTGAGAGACAAAGGACTGATTAGGTCAGTAGAGATAAAGAGTAAACTTGTCTATGAGAAGATATAGATGAAGCAGAGCGAAAAAACAAGAAAGTCGAATTCAGATAGAAAACTAAACGAAATTCTGAGACGACTTGACGTGCTGGTGATTATCCAACTTGCTAAGTCTGGCTTGACATTGAAAGAAATCGCAAAGGTGTTGAACATGAGCGAAGACACAATAGAAAGAATGCTTCCTTTTAGAAAACTCAAATCAAAAAGGCATGAAGAATGAAGAAGAGGAAGACACAGCTTAACCCAAGAATTCTTCAATTGCTGAAGAAAAAACTAAGCGGAAAAGTTTCGGAGCGCACAATACAGCCCGCTATATCACGAATAAGACGGAAAAACCCTTCTTTGACGCTCAACGCCGCAGCGGAAGTATTCGCCAGCAAGTATGGTGAAAGCGTTCAGAAATACTTCAATGAACGAGATAGAGATACTTTCAAAACCACAAAAATAGAGAAAGTGAGCATCAAGACTTCCCAACCGAGAGGCAGACGAGAACTAGTCGAAATCGCAAAATATGACACAAACGACAAGTTATTGAAAATGCATCTTGAGGAGATAAACAAGACTTACACGTTTGGCTGTTACACAGCGACGTTCATTCTGTGCAGAAAGGTATTAGAGAATCTGGTTATTCATCACATCCTTAGAAAGAAATACCCGACAAAATCTCAACAACACAGAGAGAAGTACTTTGACTCCGATAGGAATAGGTTTCTTGATTTCAGTATATTGCTGTCGAATCTGAAAGACTCGGCAAACGACTTCAAATCAGAGAAAAAACTTGTAGAAAGGATTTGTGATTTAGCAGAAGGTTTCAAAGATGAAGCTAATGACATGACCCATTCTCTATATCATATAGCAACAAAAAAAGAGATAGATGAGAAAGTTTTCCAGCGAATACTCGACCTGATAGCGGAGCTTGAAAAGAGCATTATGTGACAGCGCCCATCTGTTACCCAGAGAGCATTAACTCAACGTTTATTTGATACCATGTAGTAGTACATGATGTGATGATGGAGATGTCAGATACCCGAGAAGAAATCGGGTTTTCGGGAGATATCTCCACTTGATTGTGTAAATGGCAATTTGCACTCTGATTTACTAACGACGACAAACGCATGTAATCTCATAAGGGCCTTTTGAGTGATTTAATGTTGTATGCCCATTTATGGGTAACTACATTAAATTTTTGCAGAGTCTTGAATGGGGCAATTTTTAAATATTTTAATGCAGTATGCCATAAAATGGGTAACTACATTAAAAGCGTGAAAAGACCATGGTGAAGAAAACTGAAGCTCTCTACAATGCTCTTCTTCCCATGAAAATAGTAAGTTTCGATGACATCGTACAAAAGGCTTCAAGGATAATTAAGGGCTCTACAAACCGCAAATACATCTATCGCAAATACGTCACAAGGCTGACAGAAACTGGCAAACTCCAAACAATCCGAAAAGGACTATATACGGTGTTATCGCCTCTCGAGAAACCAGAAAAGCACGAACCAGACAAGCTTCTAATCGCCTCCAAAATCAGAAAGCAGTACTACCTAGGCTTCCACACTGCTCTCGAATACTACGGTTGTGCTTATTCTGCTTTCAACGAAGCCTACGTATGCGTTCAAGCAAAAGACAGGTTCGATCCATTCCACTACAGGCGCTTCATCTTCAAGCCAGTATTCGTCCAAGACATCGTCTCACAGATAGTTGAGAAGCCCTATCGCCATAGCCTTCTCAAAGTGAGCAGCAAGGAAAGAACTTTCATCGAATGCGTCGATAGGGTGCAATACGCCGGAGGCTGGGAAGAATGCATAAAAAGTCTAGAAGGACTCGGCGGAGTCGACATTGAGAAACTAATGAGTCTAACGCTCAACCAAAAGAGAAAAACTTTGCCTGGACGCGTCGGCTACGTCTTGGAACTGCTGAGAAATAGATCGCCCTTCTATGAGCACGTAAATGACAGCATGCTGAACAAAATGAAGGCAGAGATCAAGGGTTCGCCACAATACTTGGTGCGTGGGGGAAAGGGTGGCCTCAACAAGAGATGGAACCTGTACATCCCCGAGGACTTTGAAGAAAAACTGAGAGGTGTCTAGACTGCAGAGAAAATACGACTTCGACGCCTTAGCACTGCAATACGGATTCAATGTCAGAGAGGTAGAAAAAGTCTGTCGGATCTCAGACCTGTTAGAGGACGTTTCAGCAGTGAAATTCCTCTCAAACCGCCTCTCGCTATATGGAGGAACGGCTCTCACCTTCATCTACTCGCCAGAGATATTACGCTTGTCGACAGATTTGGACTTCAATTACCGACACACAGACGTGGCAGACTGGGGAGAAGTCAGAAAGGAAATTGACGAGAAACTGAAAGACCTCCTCTACAGACAGCAGTACAGGAAGGCGGATATCGCCATAAACGCAAGCTATCCGCTGACACGGTTTACGATAAAATATGCGAATGCTCTAGGCTCCGAAGACAACTTCAAAGTTGAAATAGGATACATGCGCTGAACTCCAATCCTCAAAACCGACACGCTGGCAGATTTCAAGCATATTGGTACCCAGGAAACTTTCAGAACAAAAACTCCAATAAAAGAGGAACTGTTCGCAAACAAATGGTGCACTTTACTCTACAGAAGAACGCCGCGAGACCTGTTCGATACATATCAAATGATAAGAATGAAGGCCCACAGCGGAATCTTCCGCAAATGCGCTATCATCGACAGCTTGACTCATAAAAAACCCAGACTACACGAAATCAATCCTGCACTGGTAGCAGAGATCTCCATAGACTCCAGCCTGAGAAACCTACTACAAACAGAGAAGCTTCCAAAATATGACTTTGCCAAAATAACCAGACAAGTCATGGATTTCACCAAGACACAGCTAGCAAACCTGACAGGCAATGAAATCAAGGCAATCGACCAATTCTTCGATAATAGAATTTTCAACCCAAGTCTGATTGACAACACTGGACTATTCCACAAAAAGATAGCAGATTATCCTGCAGTCCTCAGAGCACTCCAACAGATCTAGAAAAAGAGATGCTGATAGAGAAGCTTCTGGACTACTTCTTCCTGCAGATACGAAACCTGTGGAGAGTCGACGGCCTATACTTTCTGGGTATTGAGAAGTTTGGCACAGAAGCTGCAACAGAAATTGACGCATCAGTTTGGGAGACAATGGCAGAAATCGAAGCAAAGAGTCTCCAAAAGATGTTTAATGTTGGTGAAAACCCTGATGCTGCAACGATTATAGATCTTCTACAAAAATCAAGCTGGGCATTAGATCAACCTCTCAAAACTGTTGAAACAAGCACTAAACGAGCGGTTTTAGGCATAGATCGCTGCAGGACACAGGAAACCCGTTTAAGCAAAGGACTGGACGAGTTTCCATGCAAAAAAGTACGGTTTGGCTACTTGAAGAACTTTGCGAAGACATTAAATCCAAATGTGAAAGTGAACTGTCTAGCGTGTCCGCCTGACAAACATCCAAAAGACTCATGGTGCAGGTGGGAATTCGTGCTAGAATGACCCGTCTCAGAGGCATATACTTTCCCTGACCAATTCTGCGACATCATTTGTCGCCGGTTCAAACCCGGCCCTCGGCACCACGGAACAGATTCAGGCAGAGTCACTTTCTTCGCGCGCGAATTGATATCCCGAATCAGACCGAAACCCTTCATAAAGTAGAAGCCGTTTCCATTTGCAGATTAGTACTAGCAGAAACGTCGTGCGTGCTTTGTTGCCACAGGTCATCAAGATGAATTGGGTCCCGATCACTATGACAAATGTAGCTTTCAGCGTCATATGCCTCTGAGGGTATGTTGAAAAACGACGAGGGGTAGGTGTTTTAGACCGAATACAAACGCTAAAATCGGAACCGCGCCCGCCAATCTGTTGGGCCGAGCTAACTTTGAACCGACATGTAGCACGAAAAGCATTTCTTAGCAGACCCACATCCACTTAGGAAGGGTACCAGTACACGGACTTTGACCCAAAGCTCGAATCTCCTGTTGCTGTCCAGTCGCAGTCACACGGGCCTAGGCAACACCCATTAACACCTTCCTACCTAGTGATAAAACAGACATGCTTCCACGCTTGGTGTTCTGCCATGCCACTTGATGAAGGAATCGGAAAAGTTACAACAAACCCTTTCACAAAAAACGGCAAAATCCTCCTTAGCAAAGTTGCGACGACAGGAGATTTGAAAACAGACATCCTCAAGGCCGTCAACATGATCGGCGGGTTCAACAAGATCATCACCCAAGACAGCCAAGTCCTGCTCAAACCCAACTTCAACAGCATCAATCCTCCGCCTGCCTCAAGCGACCCTCAATTTCTCAAAGCGATAGCCGAACTGCTGTTTCAACACGGAGCCAGCAAAGTCACCCTAGCAGAATCTTCATGGCAAGCACTGTCCACTCGCAGAGCACTCGAAAAAACCGGAACACTCGCCACCCTCAAAGACACAGGCGCAGACACCGCTTTTCTCGACGAAGAGAAATACGTCAAAGTAAACGTCGGCGGTGAATACCTCAAACACGTCAGCCTAGCAGAAACAGCCATGCACGCCGACAAGATAGTCTACTCCTGCTGCATGAAAACACACTTCCGCGCCGACTTCTCCCTCAGCCTAAAACTCGCCTTCGGATTCACCAAGAAAAGCGAAAGAAACAGGTTCCACATCAGCCACCTCAAAGAAAAACTCGTCGACCTAAACCTAGTCGTCCACCCCGACCTCATAATCATGGACGGAAGAAAATGCTTCATAACAGGAGGCCCATTCAACGGCAAAGTGCGAAACCCAAACCTCATCCTCGCCTCCGGAGACCGAGTGGCCATAGACGTTGAATCCATCAAGATCATCGAAAGCTTCGAAGGCTCCAAACTAAAGGACAACCCATGGAGCTACACCCAAATCCGCTGCGCAATCGCGCTAGGACTCGGAGTGAAGAGCGAAGAAGAATACACAGTCGTCACCGAGTAATAGCAAGCAACGGTTTTTCCACCATTTTGTCACAAAATCCTGTAACAAACCTGTTACTAACCAGATTTTCCTCTGGTTCTTATTCTTTCAACACGCACTTTGTCTTTAGGCATTATGATGCTGGTTTTGTTTTGGCATAAGCGTCGCGTATTTCCTTGGTCTTAGGAGCCGTCAACAGAGTATTCTTAAGGGATGCGTCTTTGAGTTTTGACGCTGTCTCTTCTATGAGATCTACTGCTTCAGCGTAGTGTTTATTGGCTTTTTGTTGGTTCTCGCGTTTTTCGAGTAAAGCACCGAGGCTATAATGGGTTTGCCAAAGTAGGGGTGGGTTGCCCAGTTCTTGCGCCAATTTTAGGGCGTTCTGCATTAGCTCGATTGCTTCCTCAGCTTTGCCCATTTTCGCGAAGATTTCAGCTTTTAGCTTCAAACCCTTTGCGATGTACTTCTTGGCGTCCGCTTTTTTAGATATGGCTAATGAGTCTTCGGCGAATTTCAATGCCTGTGCATAGTCGCCTTTAGCAACCGATATTTCTCCACGACCCACGAGTATGCGGGTTTCGATGCGCCACCAGCCTAGTCGATGTTGTTTATACTGGTTGATTACTTCTTTGAAGTATTTTTCTGCTTTCTCATAGTCCCTTTTATATAAGCAGTCCATTCCTAGGTTGAACAAAGACACAGGCACTGCACCACTAGCCCTGCTTTTTCCGTGTGCTCTAGCATTT
>Ga0315296_10001989_pt1 | contig 17611 bp, 16 predicted proteins | sample YL17G14_18_MG_FD_203921 | JGI IMG/M metagenome (GOLD analysis project Ga0315296, IMG submission 203921) | Sediment microbial communities from Yellowstone Lake, YNP, Wyoming, USA - YL17G14_18 | ecosystem: Environmental > Aquatic > Freshwater > Lake > Sediment | place: USA: Wyoming | collected... | reverse complement strand
CTGAATGAACCATCTTTGATAATCAGGCGGCGTTGCTGGGAAAGTTCCTCCCATCACTATGAGTTCTGCCTTGTCCACTTTGTGTCCGATTGCCTGCAACTGTTCGATTCGTGTTTTCACCTGCTTGTAAGGGTCGAACTGGTTTTGCAATCCCCGCATTGCTGCGGGTTCATATCCCGTGTAGCTCTGCGGTACACCCTGTGCCGGTCCGCCTGGACAATATGCGCAGGGTTCGTCTTGTGGACACTTGTGCGGTTTGGTCATTGTGGCTATGACTGTTACGCCTGATATCGTGCGAGTAGTCTTTCTTGTCAAGAGTGGAAGCAGTCTGCGCCTCTCGTCTGATCTAAGCAATTGGATTATTTCCGAGTTTGAAGTTGTCCTGTCAAGATGATATTTCGACGCTGCCCGTGTTTTCTCACGACCAAGATCCTGTATGGTCGGTGAAGAAATCTGCATGAGATTTCGGATAATCTCTTTCACAGGCTCTTTCTCATCCAAGTTTGGGGCCCGCCATTGAAGACTAGAATTGTGCACTCAGATAAATAGCGTTAATCAGTTGTGCTGTCTGGGGTACGTGATTTTGCCGTTGACGATGACCATGCCCACGCTGACGTCGCGGATTTTGTCTCGTGGTATCTTGGTGATGTCCTCTGAGAGTATCGTCAGGTCAGCGTACTTGCCTTTTTCTATGGTTCCTTTCTTGTTCTCGTCAAAGGAAGCGTGGGCCGCGTTGATGGTGTAGGTTTTCAATGCCTCTTCTACGGTGAGACTTTCTTCGGGTTTGTCTTCCCTCTTGACTGCAGCCCATAAACCTAACAGTGGATTGATCAATTCGACTGGACAGTCTGAGCCCGAGGTCACGACTATTCCTTTTTCAATAAGCGTCCTGAACGGGTAAGCCCATCGCGCTCTCTCTGGTCCTACGCGATCGACAGTCCACGTGTCAGAGACGACAAAGTGAGGTTGTACTGCTGCGATGAGACCTAGCTCCTTAATTTCAGAGATTAGTTCAGCATTTAGGATTGAGCAGTGTTCAATTCGATGTCTGTGATCTTTGCGGGGCACCTTTTCCAACGCTTCTCTTATGGCTTGGATTACGTTTTCTATGGCGCGGTCGCCTATCGCGTGTACACCTACTTGCAATCCACTTGTGTGTGCCTTGAGAATGAATTCGCGCAGTCTTTTTTGCGAATAGAGCATTATTCCGCGTTTTTTCGGGTCGTCAGAATATCGTTTCTTGAGGGCAGCTGTGCGAGCGCCTAGTGAGCCGTCTGCCAGGATTTTGATGAAGCCGACTTTTAACATGTCGTTTCCGAATCCTGTGACAAGACCTAGACAGGTCACTTCATCAAGCATTTTCACTGGTATTCCCAGGTAGATTCTCAGAGGGAGTTTCCCCTTAGAATGCATTGTTTGCAAAACACGTACTTCTTCGGCAGAATTCACTAGCCAATGGACTTCTGTGAGCCCGGATTTCACTGCGTTCTGGCAGGCTAGGACGCATGCTTTCTTGTAAGTCTCTCTATCTGGCTTTGGAAGCAGCTTCGAAACGAGATCCATCGCATTGTCTCTCAGGATACCGTTGGGCTCGCCTGTAGCCTGGTCTAGGTCTACTATTCCTCCTCTGACTTTGGTATGTCTCGTTATGCGTGCAAGTTTGAGAGCTACGCTGTTGACTACTGCCAGGTGTCCGCATACTCTGGTAAGAAAAACAGGTTTGTCTGGAATGATCGCGTCTAGATCCCATCTGGTTGGGTACCGTCCTTCCGAGTATTTTTCTTCGTCCCATCGTCCGCCCAAAATCCATTCGAGTTCAGAGTTCTTTTTGGCGTGTTCATGGAGGTTCTTTTGCATTTCTTTTATCGATTTTGTGTTTCTCAGGTTCAGTTCCTGCAAGAGAAATCCGAATTCCAGCATGTGTACGTGAGAATCAACTAGTCCAGGTACAACTGTTTTGTTCCCGCAATCTATTATCTTGGTGTGTTTGCTTTTGCTTCCGAGAATTGTTTCGTTGGAACCGACAGCAACAATCCTTTCGTCATTGATCGCTATGGCTTCGGCCCTTGGTTGTTTAGGGTCTAAGGTGATGACGTTGGCGTTAAGAATTATCATGCGGTGTTCTGGTACTTTCATGAATGTTCAGAATATAGGAATAATGGGCTTAAACCCAGTTTTGTCCAGGTTTCCTCTGAAGTATTACCCGTTTCTCGTAGTTCCGTCTGTTTCTGAACCGCGGACTCGGGCTCTTCTTTTCAGTAGCCTGGATTTTCGGAGTTTGAGACCGAACCTTTCCTGCTTTTGACAGTGAACCGTGAGTCGGCATGATTTTGCACCGTTTTTACGTAGAAGCCTACAGTAACTCTTAAACATTTCCGCATGACATTCAGATAAAGGCGCGGGGGTCGCCGAGCATGGTCAAAGGCGTAGGCTTCAGGAGCCTATCCTGCAGGGGTTCGTGGGTTCAAATCCCACCCCCCGCACTGCAAGACGGAAGAAAAAGCCATCAGCAGTAGCGGTTGATTGAGAAACAAAACTATTCTCAGCCGGTTCTTTTGTCGGGAATCAAGTCGGTGAATAAGTCACTCAGGGCAAGGCTCATCTCAATTCTCTCTCAATTGGGGGTACTCAGCTTTTTGGCTTGATTTCGACCAAAATACCCCTCCCCCCTAGGGCTCTTTGTTCGGCCAAGACGCTGGCAATGAAAACCTTAAATGCAGTCGTCTGGGGCACTCAGAGGAGATGTTTTGGCTGTCTGGCCTCAATGTTGAGGCAAATGTACGTTCGTTGTGACGACCCTTCTAGTTTCTGTCGACACGGTCTGCTGTCATAGTCAACGGGCTTGTATCCTTCATGATCGCCTTTCCCTTCTCAAGCAGGCTCACGACCTCATCTACATATTTGAAGTACTCTTGATCCCTCAGAAACTTCGAACGAGGTCTTGGAACGTCAACCTTCACTTCTCCAATAACCTTCCCCGGCCGAGGTGACATTATTATGACTCTATCTGCCATGAACACTGCTTCCTCAACGTTGTGACTTACCATTATGAACGTGTTTGTTGGCAGAGTCGGGTTCCGCCAAATGTTAAGGACCAACTCTCGCAGAGTTTTCGCAGTAAGCTCGTCGAGCGAAGAAAAGGGCTCGTCCATCAGCAGAACATCAGGTTTCAAAGCCAACGCTCTAGCAATCCCAACGCGTTGTTTCATTCCGCCTGAAAGATCGTGAGGGTACGTTTTCTCAAAACCTTCCAGTCCGACCATCTGCAAATACTCTTGAGCGATGTGAGCACGGTTTTGCTTAACGACACCGAGAACCTCTAACGGTACTTCAACATTTTCCAACGCTGTCTTCCATGGCAGAAGACCGAAGAGCTGAAAGACCATGGCGATCTTCGGCGACGGCTTAGTTATGGATTCTCCGTTGAAAAGGATTCTTCCTGAATCAGATTTTTCTAACCCTGCCATCATTCTCAGCAACGTGGACTTTCCACACCCAGATGGTCCCACTATACATAGGAACTCTTCCATGCCAACTGAGAAGCTTACGTTGTCTAAAACCACAATCTTTGTCTTGTCTGATGTGAATGTCTTAGTTATGCTCTCTACTTCGATCACTGACACTTCTTACACCTCAACATGATACTTCTCGAATCTTCTTAGCAAACGACGCCAGACGAGCCCTTCCATCGAAAGAACGATCACGGCAATTACTCCCAGCATGAAAATCAACACAACAGTGTTCCCGAATTCGTACCCTGCCTTGTCCAGCAACGAACCTATTCCGGGCACCGAAACAGCGCCCCCGCTCTCCGTTGAAGGCAAGTATTCCGCAAAGATTATCGTGTTCCAACCCGTTCCCCAAGAAAGTATGCTGCCCGTCACTATGGCAGGCAGGATGGATGGGACCACTAGGTGAGTTATTCTTTTCATCCCTCTAAACCCAAACAGTTGACCAACCTCATTCATTTCAGTTGGAATGTTCTTGACAGCACTGACAACATTCAGAAACATGTACCATATCATATCGAGAACCAGTATGATGATGCATGTTAGCTCAAGGGCAATTCTCGGATTTCCGATCAAGCCGCTCAGCCCGAGCGACATAACGGGGAAGAGAGCCAGAATGGGTACTCCTTGGCCAATGTCATACAAGGGATAGAAGATAGCTGCAAACCTCTTGTGTTCGGCTGCCAAGACACCCATTGTGATCGCCGCCGCAAGGGAGATCCCGTAAGCGATTGAAAGTCGCCCCATCGTGAAGAGGATCAGCCATGGCAGATTCATCAGTTCAGCAGCAGGGGGTTGACGGAAGCCTTCAATGATCATTGCCGCCGTTGGCAACTGGCCGAAAAATCTGTATAGAACCAAGAAAACTGCTGCAGAGGCCAAAACTAAGGCAATCACTTTCTCGATGCGTGAGTATTTCTGTAATCGCTGAGCGGCTATTGAGAAAGACTTTGGCCAATGTAGCCTGCTAAAGTGCAGCCAACTGTTTGCTCTGGCAACTCCGAGCTTCCCTACTCCCGAGAGATCCATTCTGAAAACTGGTTTGAAAGTGCCCGTGCTCGCACGTTCCATCAGTCTGTGCCAGGTCAGAGTGTTGAAGTATACAACGATGAAGGTTATGAATATGAGGAGAATTATTGCAAGGTTCATGTCCTTGAACTTGTAAGCAGCTTCAGCGAGAAGATATCCCAGTCCACCTGCAGGTGGCCTTACAACGTTTCCTTGATATTGTATGTATTCTGCTGCAATCATGAAGAACCATCCGTCGCACCATGCGAGGTTTGCTCCTGAGATAACCGCAGGAGTGATAGCAGGCAGAATGACATGTCTAGTGTACCGCCATCCTGTCAAACCAAAGCTTTTCGAGGATTCAGTAACGTTTGTAGGTATTCCGCGGATGGCTCCCAGCACGCCAAAGAATATTGCCCAAGCCATTGAGGTGAACAGTAGAATTATCACTGACAGCTCGATTCCCAAAGGACCAAGAGCGAAGAGGAAACCGATAACCATCGGGAAGTATCCAAGTATTGGGATGGATTGTAAGAGATCTATGAAGGGAGTGAGAACTAGTGACGCAACTTTGTTTGTTGCCGCTAGTATCCCGAAGGAGACTCCCCACACGACTGAAATAGCCAGGGTGATCAGGATTCTTGAAATTGTGGCAAACGTGTATAGAGGGAGGTTTTTTATCTCCGGATATGAGACGAAAGTCACGATTAGCCAAGTCATGACGCAAAGAGCAACTAGCCCCACAATGAAGCTTGCCAAGAACCTGCGCAAACGCAATCAGCCAGCTTGACCTCGAATATGGTAGCATGAGTGATGTATTTGCGATTTAAGAATATCGGGCATCTTCCAGCAGGTGTCACTTCACATGAAGATTATCTTCCCTCAAAATGTCTCGTCTGTTAAATCATCGTGCGGGTTGCAGTCTGATCTTGTTGGTTTGGAGACTATTGTGTCCAAGAGTAGGTGCATTTTGTGCATCTGAAATGTTCGACGGTCCTTTCTTGTCTGACGCCCGCGTGTTCGCCTAAAGCATCTGAAAACCAATGGAACACTATTTCGTTTCCACATTGTGGACATGTGCGAGCGATTTTCGAATAGTCGTCCGTTGACTTGTCAGAAATGTAGATGCCGTTCGAATCATGTTCCCGCTTCTTTTCTTCGCGTTGAAGTTCAGCCTTGCCCCTAACCCTCTTGTGGCATTTCGGACAGAATAGTCCCTCCTTCGTAATAGTTATGCGAGAGCCGCATTTGTCGCAGAATTCCATGCCTATTCACGCAAATGCTCAATAGAATAAGATACAGAGGTCTTTACTATAGCTTTCCCGACAAGGCCCGGCTGAGATTATGCCTTTGGAGAACCAGAAATCAGCCCTACGTCACAACAAAAGGAGCACGCGCGGTGTTCAGATGTACATTCAGTAAGCTCAGGTAGGCTTTGGTTTCATATTCGGTGAGTCCGACCTGTTGAAGTTTTCCTACGACGCTCTCCATCCAACATCAACCGACGACTAAGGTGGCAGACGATAAATAACTGCTGTGACCGAGATGAGTGACTCTTACATGACTTTCTTTTGACGTCAAAGTTGCATTTTTACCTTCTATCATGACACTTTTTCGAAGGCCGTCTTCGGCGCACCGCAGATTGGACAGCTTTCCGGTGGCTCGCGTTCATGAATGTGCCCGCATACGGAGCATACATAGTAGTCTGTTTGACGTTGAGCTATCAAATCGGTCAGTGCTCTTTTGTAGAGATTAGCGTGCTCGGCTTCAACATCACGCGCCTGCGAAAACACCAAAGCTGCAGTTTCTTCCCCGTCTTGTTCAGCCTCCTGCAGCATCCTCAGGTAATGGACTCCGTTCACAGCGTTCTCAGATTGGAATGCCCTTTCAAGGTTTGTCTGAGTGTCTGAAACCGATTCCAGAAGGGCAAAGTGTCTCCGCGAATGAACTCCTTCAGCCGCTGCAACGGCTCTGAACAAATGTGCTATCTGTGGCAGATCCTCCTGTTGGGCCTTTTTCGCAAACATCAGCAGTCTTTGGTATGCTTTAGCCTCACCTACGAACGCTTCGTGCACATTGCTCGCTGTTTTTTCTTTCATTGAATCGTTCACCTTGGCTATCCAGTATCGTTAGGGCAGGAATTCTAAAAGCTTTGCCACAAGTTCATTTGTCGGCCGCGATCACTGCGAAAATGAGAGACACAAGGAAGGTGATCTTGGAAGCCAAACCGATAATGAACGAGCGAGTCGAGTCTATGAGAGCTCGGTCTTCAGAATTGAAGCACAATACAAGACAGGACGACGTATGATGGAAAATTCGATGAGGAGTATGGAATATCCGTTTTCTTTTAGAAGTCGTTCACTGTTCTAGAAAACGCACGATATGAACAGTAAAGGGATTTTCTGATGGCAATTGGGTCAAAAATATCTTCAGTATACGGAAATTGTTTGTAGAGAGAGCATCGGCTTTAGGAATCTTTCGTCCAAGGGGCTGGTCGAAAACTCTTTTTTGCAATGCTCTCTCCCAGTAATGTCCTGTCATTGCGAGTATTCTAGGTTATTCCGCCCAGAAACAATTTAGAAGATAGTTTAGAGGTTCATGTTCATTCGTTGTCTAGTCGTATCTCTTGAGTTTGATCATTTTTCGGTAGTGTCGCAGATCTGAGGAGACTTGCTTGAGGAGGTAGAGTTCTTCCATTGTTTTTCCGAAGGCCGCGAATTCCTCGTAGATCTTGTCTACGATGGTGTTTTTCTGTTCCATTGTGTTTTTCTCCGGGTTTTTGTGTGCTGGAGGGTGTTCATTGTTAGTTGGCTGACCACTCAACCATTTTCCGTCACTGAGGAGAAAGGAGAAGGCTTCGAGAACGGAAAAAAAATCGTATTGGCGTTGTGGTCTGCCTTCAACCTCGGACCTCCAGCACATCGTAAGACTTACGAGTCAAGTCTACTATAAAAAGCTTGTTAAACCAGAAAACATATCTAAGTTACGAATGATGCTAACCTATGGCCAATATGCCTTCCAGTATCTTCTTTTCAGGAACATCCAACTGTCTGGAAAGCCATGCTTTCAATAACGCTGTCTCCTTCGGAAGCGGGCCACTGTAGGTTATTATCTGGTTATCCTTCACTGCATCAACCTGAAATAGTTTTTCAGACTCACGGTACATGAATGACAGAGTCTGTGCTTGACCTGCTATGCCTTGAAAATCGTCCCAAAGCTTACATCTCAGTATCACTGGTGGACCCCGCATTTCCTTGATCGGAACGTCCTCTGTCCTTGGTTTTGACAATAGCTGCGGCGGCATTTGTGCGGGCTGTTGCTGTGCTTGTGGTGACGTTGTGACTTGTTCATGGGAGGCTGAAAGATGAGTGATAAGGTTCGTTATTTCATTCTGCAATGTTGATAGGCGTTCCTCAACTTTTTCGACTTTTCCGGTGAGTTCGCCCGTATCTCCCATCTTTTCGGTTGTCGTGCCGAGTTCGTTGATGAGCCTGTCAAGGTCTTTTTCATGTTCCTTGAGCACATTGACGATAAAGTCTAAGGCTTCAAGTGCTTCGTCCTTAGATGGAATCTTCCTAGACATCGCTGCATCTCCGCTGTTTCGCTCACCCGTATAACAGCCCAGCTTTATAAATAAAGATTGTTAAGTTTTGCACAACTTTATGAATACAATGCTTGAATATGCACAACACATAAACAGATTGCGCGCGCAGAACCCTTTCCTGTTATTCCATTGAAGGTCATCCGCGAAGATACTTATGTTGCCATGCCCAGAGTTTTGCGCATGATTCTTTGCAGTTTTTCTCACTCTGTCCGCACGTCAAACAAGGCGGTTCAAAGATTGTGTATCTGTCATTGATGTTTAGTGCGCGCATCGTTGAATCTTCGATGTGCGCGAGTTTGTGCAGATAAGACAGTTCCTTGTGAATGTATCATTGTGCAGCGCTTTCTATCCTTATTAAGAATCATGTGCAACAGCCTATAATGTCCACGATGCCAAGGAAGAGTTAAAATATCCGTCTCCGAAGTCTGTAGATGCTCGCGAGGTCCCTTTTGTGTTTGGTAAGTTGGGTTTCTCAGAGAAGGAAGACGTTCTCAAATTCATCTTGGAGAAGAACATCAAGATACTGAACCTCTGCCACATTCCTGAAGAAGGTAGATTGAAGGTCCTGAGTTTTTCGACTGCTGAGAAGGATCGAATCAGTGAGGTGCTGGAATACGGCGAACGAGCAGACGGTTCAAGTCTTTTCTCATTCATCGAGCCTAACAGAAGCGACATTTACATTTCACCCCGAATCTCTCGAGCCTTCATAGATCCTTTCGCAATGTTGCCGACCCTGAACATTCCCAGCGACTATCTTAACGAAGACGGAAAACCGTTGGAAGTCGCACCGCAGAGCGTGTTGGCAAGAGCCCAAAAGAAACTGAACCGTTCGAGCAACATCACACTAAAGGCTCTGGCAGAACTTGAATTCTACATAGTAGCCAAACACCAGTCTGAACCGCTTTTCCAAGGTGCTCCCGACAAGAATTATCACGAAGGTTCGCCTTTTGCCAAGTTTGAAGAGATACGAAACGAAGCCTTGGCAACGTTAGCCCTCATTGGTATCCCCACAAAGTATGGACACAGCGAAGTCGGTCGAATAGAAAGCAGTGACGGCACAATAATGGAGCAACATGAAATCGAGTTCACACCTCAGAACCTAGGAGACATGGCCGAGACAATAGTCATTTCGAAGTGGATTATCCGAAACATCTGCCTGAGACATGGCGTGTCAGCTTCATTCATTCCGAAAATCGATCTTGACCACGCGGGGAACGGAATGCACATTCACATGTGCGGCTTCAAACGTAATCTCAATATCATTGCCAATTCGCATAGAGAACTCAGCAACGAAGCTCTCAGCATGATTGGCGGAATATTGAAATTCGCACCAAGCCTCGCTGCTTTTGGAAACCCTACACCGGTGTCTTATCTTCGCTTCATCGCAAGAAAGGAGTCGCCTATACACATTTGCTGGAGCGCTCAAGATCGCCTGGCCCTGATACGCATACCATTGTGGTGGAAATTCAAGCAGGCTGAAAAGAGGAAAGAGTCCAGTGAAACATTTGAATACAGGGCTCCAGACGCGTTTGCCAACCCCTGTTTACTCTTTTCAGGGCTGACTCTTGCAGCAGACTGGGGATTGGAAAACGCGAAAGAATCTTTAGAGCTGGCTGAAGACTTGCATGCCTGCCCCATGCAGGAAGATGAAAAGAACTTTCGGGTTCTACCTCGTTCCTGCAGTGAATCGGCTCATCATCTTCAGAAGGATAGAAAGCTCTACGAAGTCGATGGCGTGTTTCCCGGAAGACTGATCGACAAAGTCATTCACAGACTGAACGACTACAAAGATCGAAACTTGTGGAGAGACATACTCGAGAAACCCGAAGAACTGCAAAAAGTGTTAGCGGAATACCTCCATTATGGATAATCCTTCCTGAAACTAACTCTCTAAAAACGGTTTTGAAGAGCACTGTCCAAATACGACTTTTCCCTTTTCTGCTAACAACTGAAAGAGAGAAAATGCCATGAATGAAGTTACTAATCAAAGTTCCACGTGGAAAAAACCGCAACAGAACACAAAACAAAACCATCACAAACCTCGATCTCTCCAAAACTCTAATTGAAAGAGCCAAGAATCACGCGCGCGCTAAGAGAATCTACGACAAAAGCAAACCTGAAAGTTCTAAGCTAACATCAACACTCTGTCTTTTTGTGGCTGTTGGCCCTAACTGAACTCTGCAGAGATACTCAGTCTTTTCATAGATGCTGCTTGATCAGCTTAGCCAAGTCTATGACTTCGAGACTGTATCCGCAGTGTGGACAAGATTTCAACACGCCACTTGTTTCTGTACCGATCTTCAACGGAGCGCCACAATGGCAGCAATGGTAAGTCAATGTTTGTCCTCTGTCGGCCAACTGCTTGATAAGGGTGTTTACATCTACGTGCAAGACAGTTATCTCTTTTCCTTTTCGTCTGAGCTGCCCTGCTTTCTCAAGCATGCCGAGCTTTTCGCACTCCTGAGCCGCTTCCTCATAACGTCCAGCTCTTTCGAGATTCTCAATAGTCTTTTTTTCACTCTCGATTTCTTCGTCTGTGTAATAAGTGCACTTTTCTGCTTGGACGAAAAAGTCGTTATTTCCAATTGAGACTGGTTCGAGTTTGCTTTCTGTTAGCTTGCAAGAAGCGTCATCAAAGTGATTGCAGTCTTCACAGTTTTTCTTTTTCTTATATTCCTCTTTGATTTTTCCGTAACAATCAGCACAAAGTGTCTTCTGTTTTCCTTCTAACGTCGCGCTCAATCCAGAACCGTGAAATTTCTTTCCACACTCATTGCATTGCATGCTTTACCTTGCTCACTCTAACCCAGTCTTCTTTATTTGTCTTACATTCCGTTGGATGCGGAACTGCTGTCAACCCTGCATTGAGAACTGACTTGAAACAAAGAACCTTCCAAGCGATACAAGACTCAGCCTCAATTTCTGAATAGCCGAAGGCAAAACTGAGGATAACAAGCTGAGACATCGTTAATATCTCCCTTACGTTTTTTTGGTTCAAAACAAGAAGTGTCAAGGAAGAGGATGCGCTGCCAAAAAAACCTTGTTAGTACGCGCATTAGAGAAGCGTCATACTTTTAAGGGGAAAGGAAGATTCAGCAGCGCAACTCTTACCTGAAACAAGTATGCAAAAGACTTCTGATAAAGCTTTGTGAATCGTTTCTACAAAAAACGTTTCTGTTTTTAGCAAAAGAAACACTCAGTTTTAAAGTTGATAATACTCAAACTGAAATCTTGAAGCATATGCAAATATGATGCTGAGCCAGAAGGCTCCCTTTCAACTTCCCTCTTTCTTTCCACGTCTTTTAACGCCACGCCAAGGATTCAATTTTGAGCGCTTCCATTTCTACATCTTCGGAAGCAAGAAACAGAAAACTGAACATCTCTAGAATCTGTGAACAAGCCCTATCATCAATCCTAGACTACATTCCAAAGGAAACACAATCCGAAAGCTCTTTATCTCTTACCGTCGGTTCTCTTCAAGAGAAACCTCTTGGGCGGGTAGATCAGCCTGGTATGATCGCCACGTTGGCATCGTGGAGGTCCCGGGTTCAAATCCCGGCCCGTCCACCAGAACCTTCTTCGCAACTGAAGATTCTGCACGCACATTGGATCGATGAGCAACGCTGCGTGAAAACGGCGAAATCGTTTTATGGGCGCAGAAATGAAAATCTTAAGTAGATGGGACTTCAAGGGGAAGAATATGGCTTACTCAAGGAAAGAAGAAGGCACAATAGATCTTGCCTACCCTTTGGAGAAAGTTTGGGCAGCAATTTCCAAGGTGTTCGTCAGTCTCGGATGGACCGTGGAGTTTGTTGATGATGCGGCTCATCGCGCTAAGGCGAAGACCAAGACGAATCTAATGGCCTGGGGCACAGAGTTCATGGTTGGCGCGGTTTCTATAGACAAGAACAATACAAGCGTTTCAGTCGTGGCAGAGACGCCTGTTACGACAGTCACGGCTCTGGTTTACTTTGGACAAACTAGAAAACGCATTGAACAGTTTTTCCAGGAACTCGAGGAAAAACTATCTTAATTGTATGCGACATCCATGCAAAATAGCAGGGTAATAGTAACGCGCATCATAGTACTTCTAAGGTGTGCAAGTAGAAAGGCTGAAATTCTGATCTGGTCTTAATAGCTATCGGTGAATAATATGCCCCAGTACATTCTCCTGTCCAACTTGACAGATGAGGGCTGGAAAACAGTCAAGGAAAAACCTGAAAGAATCAAAGAGGTCAACAAGGAACTTCAGGCCTATGGAGTGAAGGTCGTCAGCCAATACGCTGTCCTCGGCCCGTATGACTTCGTGAACATCGTAGAGGCTCCAGACAACGAGACTATCGCCAAGGTATCCATCGAGCTAGGCTCAAGGGGAACAATCAAAATTCTAAGCATGCCTGCTATTCCAATAGACGATTTCATAACACCCATCAAGAAGTAACGCTAGAAGCTTCACAACCACCTGTTTTTTCTTTTTCCGTGTCCACTGGCAAAAAATGAGGCATTGGACCCTGCGACCGTTTCGCGCGCGCAGTTTGAGATCCTCCCGTCAAAAGGACTCTTATGATGGTCTTCGCTTTCCAACGGTCTCTAGACTCTGCAATGCGAAGGTCACTAGGAGAAGCAAAACAAACGAAAAGGCAATGATGAATATCTTGTAGTGAAGTGACATGGTCGAGAAGAAGAGGACGTAAGCGCTTATGATTGCGACGATGACGGTGACTAGGGTCGTTGCGTCAGTCTTGTTTCTCATCATTTTCTCTATAGCTCTTATAATAGCTCTGATTCTGAAAGACATCTGACCGAGATAAAAACAGTTCTCTCGTGAAATCGAATTTCGACCAAAGAATGCAACCTCGACTTAGACATATGAACATTGGAATTCTACGGAAATTGCCGACAAACTTAAGAGTAGAACATTTATGATTCTAATGTATGGAGGATGGTAGAAAACCCCTTTACTTTTCTCCTTTCCCCGCAAAAGCGGTTCTACCATTCTCCTAAACTTATCAAAATATCTGCCTGGCGCCAAAATATACCTTTTGGCGGTTCAACGAAAACATGAGTCGCTCTTGCCAAATCTTGTTCAGTCTCAGAATCTGGGTCTTCTAATTCTTTCCAAGTGCCCAACTGAATTTTTTCTGAAGGGTTTTCGGATATATCTTCTCCAAGGGGAAATTTACTTGCTTTGCCCATGCCACATAGGCCATTGGGTCGATGTAAGACTTCAGAGATGTGCCAAGATTATACTCTTTTGTCTCTTCAGTCAATTTCACGTCAAGCTTGGTTTTTTCAATCCTCTTCATAGTGGAGTCCGTGCTTTTTCCTTTTTCAGCCTTCTCTTTTAGCCTCTTTTCAAGTTCAAGAACACTGTATTTTTTCTTTGCCAGTCTTTCCTCGAAGTTTGGCGGAATTTTTCTTTTGTGGTTGGCTGTTTTTGCTGCTTCTAAGTTGGCCATTTTTGCGCAGAACTGCTTCGCGTACTCAGGGTCTTCTTTCTTTGCGTTGCATTTTTTAAGATGGTCTTTGACGGTTGTGGTGCATCTCCAGGTTCTGAAGACCTTTGCTGTGAGCCCTTCCATTTTTTCTGATAGGAATCGCGAGATCTTTCTTGAGTTGATTCCTTCGAAGAGATACTCTTTGCTCGCTTTGGAGAATTCTTGTATGTTGTTGATTACGCTTGTCGGTGCTTCTGCGGTTTTGGTCCATCTGACGCAGTCTTTCCCCAGGAAGTCGAAATTCAGTTTGCCATCTTCAATTTTGACGTGTTCGGGTCTGAGTGTTATTGCTCCCACCGTGTCTGCTTCGCCGGGATCCTTCTCGTCTCCTACCCTCATGTTTACTTTCAGAATCAGCCAGCTGACGGTTGCTATCTTGCGTCTGTCCACGTCGTCGGACTCGAGGTTCTTCGTGATGTGAGCTTCGATTTTGGGGATTTCTTTGCCGAGCTTTTCTGCTTTCTTGAATTTTTCCGCTTCGGCATTCTGCTTCAAGAACGCCGAGTCAGAGAACCAAACGTACTTCATTTTCCCTGTAAGCTTGTCCTCCCATTTGGCGAGGTACATCTTTTCAGGTTCCCAGACCCTTCCCTTCCAGTCGCCGGAAGGCGTCGGGCTTTCGGCGGAAAGGTTGAGAATTATGTCTTCCTGCCTAGGTCCTTCCTTCCACTTTCCTCTTTTGGGATGGTCTCCTCTTCCCGCGAAGATGCATGAAGGTTCCGCGGTCCAATTGGCAATTTCGAGTTTCTCTCCGTCAACAACAGCATAGCCCAACTTCTCTCTCAGTGTCTCTCGGGCTATTTTTCTCTCTGCTGCAAGTTTCTTCTTTTCTTCTTTAGACATATTCAGTTTTCTTTGCTGTTCCTGTACGATGTAGGTTGTCACTTCAGAGAAGTCAATTTGTGAGTTGGTGTCGCTCATCCATTCATTGCTCCCTTTGTCCAGACTAGCCAAGTGGCTGCTCTGCAAAGCGTCCAGAAACTTCGAGGATGGGTTTTCGATTTTCAGCGCTTCAATGAAGTCGGTGATGAAGTTTTTGTAGAAGAGCTTGTCAGGAGGTGAAGTTGGTGACTGCCTCTTTCTAATCCAGAATACTGCCATTTGCTCGGTTTTTGCCGACAGTTTTATGGGCTGTCCTTGGATTCTAACGTGGAAACCTTTGTGATCGAACTGTGGAACATAGATCCCGTTGTGGGCGAGGCTTTTCATGCGATATTTCATTGTCTTTCTCTCGTCACGCGTGCTGAAGTATGAGGGTTAGGTTTCCTTTTCATTCTCCAACGTTACCTAAAAAACTTGTCCTCATTATCGCCTGTGTTCTCGATATGTTTTGTGGAGTTGTTCCACCGTTTCATTATCAATGTAGCCTTTGTGGGGACGGAAACCGCCCGCGAAGGTAGCTGGGATGTGTAGTAGTTCATGTATGATGGTCTTTTCCTTGTCTTCTTGAGTGAATTTGTCGAACCGTTCTGATATGACTTCTATTACGTAGGCTGATGGAAGGCTCAAAGTTTCCTGCCAGACCTTTCCCAGTCCATGGATTCGAGCGATCGTACGTCGAGAAGCCGATCCTTTGCTTCTGATGCAGAAAACGAACTGGGGAACAACGTGGAAAAAGCCCAGCTTTTCTGTAATCTCGTCAGCCATTTTCTTAACGTCAGGGGCTTCCGAGTAGGTTATCGGCACGCTGTCACCATTGACTTCTTCAGATCTCGTTTTCTGTGCTCGGCTTGGCTATTTTCCTCTTGCGCCTGCCGCAGCAAGGAAGACCGCTCTGACGATAAGCGATATTCCCAGGAGCATCAGTATCAAAGCCCAGAATTCAAACCATTTTGATTCGCCAATGAGCCACGTTCGAATCAGGTAGGCGCTCCCGAACCAGAAGATGACGTCCCCGAGATTTTCTGCTTTTTTGCGTGTCTGTGAACCAGTTGCAAATCTGATGACGAGCATTGCTACAAGAAACACGCCCCAAGCTAGACTGAATTGCTCAACAGCTGAATAGATTGTGACGTGTGCTCCTATCGTGGCCGGTCGCGGGAGGTAGAAGTTGCTCGGTAAACGTGCGACGTTTACGAAGGTAATGTCCTGGAAGAAATCCACCATTTTATCAGTGAGGTTCGGTGTAATGATGAAGATGAATCCGACCAAAACGAAGAAGAAGCCAACGGATATTGCGCTCAGAATTCCTTCTTTATGTCTACGTGGAAATCGTTCCGAAGCCAATCAGATTACCTCTCTCAACTGCTCATCTTAGTCGACCAATCATATATAACATTTCTCAGAAGATGCTTTGGACACCGAGAACCCGCGCGTATATTAATGGCGAGAGCAGGTCTTACTGGGCACGGTTTCATGAGACTGCTGGTCAGCAGTCAAAAACCATTATTAAGCATACCAGTCAATGAGAGAATCAGTCGAGGCTGCGAGGAGTAGCGCGCTCAGAGAACGTGGAACGTCAAAGGTACGTGGCTGTAGATGCTGCTCCCATTCGGTGTGGACGAAGGAAAACAGAGTGTCTAATCCAACGATTCTGACAGTATCACTGGCGTTTTCAGTTGAGCATATTTTAAATAGTCAGTGTTAAGAATAGAATGACAGCAAATAGGTGTTGATAGATGGCACAATGTCCAAAGTGCGGTAGCGAAGTCAGTGAAGAGATGAGCTTTTGTCCGAAATGCGGAGCAGCGCTGAAAATACAACCGCCCCCTCCGACTGGAACGAGGCCTAGACATTATCGCAGGGATGAGAAGTCGGAAAAAGACGAGAAACATGAAAAGGAGGAAAAGGGCGAGAAGGGTGAGAAGGGCGAGAAGCAAGGATATGGCTTCTTAGGTCCTCTGATCGGCGGTCTCATCTTAGTCTTCCTCGGTGTGTCATTCTGGCTCGAACTAACTGGCGTACTTTCCGCAAGATACATGTGGTCTTTCTTCTTGCTACTCGTAGGCATCGTGATAATAATCGCGGCGCTCTACGCGGCGTTCGTCCTGACCAAACGTCATCCTCGACCCTAGATAGACCATCCAAGAAGCAGTCTATGAAGCCGATGCTCAAAAAGCGTCCAAACGTTGCGTCTGCCGAAAATGCGAAAATAGTTCTTTCCAGCGGCTTCTATCATGTCGCCAATCGCGTACCTCGGAAATAAGCATGAAGAAACCACAAGTTCTCCCCATTCCCCCCGTTTCAGTTCGTGCAGCATCTTGATTCCTTTTCCAGTTGCCACTTCAAAAAAATACGTATCATAGTTCGGAGTGATATAAGGCAGGTCATCAAGCTGTTGACCGAAGACACCTTCCGTTGCGCTGTAGATCTCAACAATGGGAACCTGTCCAAAATATTTTCTGAGAACTGGTCCGTACTTGTACTGGATCTTCCGAACGCTTGTGCAGAATAAGGCTCGTATGTTCCACAAGTCCTTTGGTTTCTTACCATGCTTGCGCTCGAGGTACTTGGCGAAAAACAGGATCACGGGGGTCACGCCCATGGCGGCTGTCACATTCTGGTTCGATGCTTGCTGATATGCGAGTTCAAACCTCTTTTCCCAGTCGATCTTTTTGATTCCAGATCCCAACGCATCTATGTCCTCCTGTCTCGGGATGAGTCCAATCTGGTCGAGTGCAGGGTTGAGTCTAGCATACGTTCCTGAACTGTACCCGTAAGTCATGGTCTGTCCATCAACCACTACCGTGTGAACGTTGGATGGAAAATTCAGGTTGAGTATCCTTCCGCCAAAAAGGTCATTATTCTTGCTTCGCAGAGCGTGGTTTATCAAAGCTCTTGATCCGCACGTCAAGATCTGTTCGACGTGTTTCTTCGTAACGGGCAGAACTTTCGCTGGACCAGTTGAGCCTCTAGTCATGACCCAGCATAACAATGGTTGTGGAAGAATCGACGCGTAGTCGCCTTTCATGACATCTGCGAAATATGGGTTTAGTTCACGGTAGCCTACCGTCGAGAAATGTTTCCTGAAATCGTCAACGCCTTCTACTTCA
>Ga0315296_10001988_pt1 | contig 17619 bp, 12 predicted proteins | sample YL17G14_18_MG_FD_203921 | JGI IMG/M metagenome (GOLD analysis project Ga0315296, IMG submission 203921) | Sediment microbial communities from Yellowstone Lake, YNP, Wyoming, USA - YL17G14_18 | ecosystem: Environmental > Aquatic > Freshwater > Lake > Sediment | place: USA: Wyoming | collected... | reverse complement strand
TTCCGGTACCGCCGCCGGTCTCCGACCGGATCTGCGGAGGGGCCTCATTGGACTCTGCCTGTGCCAAAATCCATACGTTTTCCATGATGGGTTCCTTTCCAAGGACTACGCCGTAAACCAGATACCCTATATCACAGGAGCGGAATTGTCAAATTCAAATGAGATTCGCCTATCCAAAAAGCGTGGGCTCACGGCTCGTTATCGGTCCTTGCGTACCTCTCGATCCGGCCGGCCGCCCACCCGGCGAAATCGCCCCGCTCGATATGCTCCCGAATACCGGACATCAGCCTCTGATAGAACCTCAGATTGTGCAGCGACAGCAGAATCGGGCCGAGCATCTCGCCACTGTTGAAGAAATGCCTGATTGCCCCCCGTGTGAAATGCCGGCAGCCGTAGCAATCGCAGCCTTGCTCCACGGGCTCCGTGGAGTCGCTGTGGACGGAATTACGCAGTCGCAGCGGGCCTTGTTCTGTAAAGGCGAAGGCATTGCGTCCGTTCCGCGTCGGCAGGACACAATCGAACATATCGACCCCGGCCCGGACGGCGGCGAGGATGTCGGCGGGCATTCCGACGCCCATGAGATACCGCGGCCGGTCTGCCGGCAGCAGGGCGGCGGTCAGATCGACGGTGGCGATCATGTTGTCGTGGCCCTCCCCGACGCTCAGGCCGCCGATTGCATATCCGTCGAACCCGACTTCCACGATTCGAGCGGCACAGAGGCGGCGAAGCTCCGGATCGACGCCGCCCTGGACGATGCCGAAGAGCAGTTGTCGGTTGTCAGTTGTCAGTTGCCGGTTGTTCGCTGCCAACTGAGAACTGAGAACTGAGAACCGGCCTTTGCATCGCTTTGCCCAGGCGATGGTTCGCGCTACGGCTCTCGCCAGCCGGTCTCTCTCCACGGGGAACGGCGTGCACTCATCGAAGCACATGATGATGTCGGCGCCGAGCCGATTCTGGATCTCGATGGCGATCTCGGCGTTCAGATGCACCCGGGCGCCGTCGATGTGGCTGGCAAACTCCACCCCCTCGTCGTCGATCCGGGTCAATGCACTGAGTGAGAAGACCTGGTAGCCGCCGCTGTCGGTCAGGATGGGATGATCCCAGGCCATGAGCTTGTGCAGCCCTCCCAGTTGCTCGACTACTTCGACGCCGGGCCTGAGCATCAGGTGATAGGTATTTGCCAGGACGATCTGAGTCCCGGTCTGCTCGAGCAGTCCGGGAGTGACACCCTTGACCGCACCGGCGGTGCCCACGGGCATGAAGGCGGGCGTTTGAATCGCGCCGTGAGCCGTGCGGAGAACCCCGCGCCTGGCGGAACAATGCGGATCGGTATTGAGCAACTCAAAACACGACATTCAGATGCACTCAGTGCAGTGGAGAAATCAACTCACAATCGTTGTCAATAGAGGCTCACGATCTGCGAGCCCGGGTAGTAGTACTGGAGGATCTCTTCGGCGTTCTTGCCCAGCCTGGCCAGGCCCTCGGCGCCGCACTGGCACAGGCCGACGCCGTGGCCCCAGCCCCGCCCCGAGAGGAACGCCCAGCCGTTGCCCCAGGAGACGACGTGACAGGCCGTGCTCTTGATCCGCCGGCCCGTCGGATCGATCGCCAGACGCAGGTCCTCCGCTCGCAGCGTGTCGGTCTTGCCCGTGGCGCCGACGAGCTTGACCCTCGCCAGCCGCGAGAATTGCACGTAGTCGCGTTTCTCGGTGATCGTGATCTCCCGGATCTCGCCAAGCGCCTCCAGCTTGGGGTACCTTTCCAGCAGTTGCCGCGTGACCGCATCGCGGTCGAACTGGACCATGGGCCAGAAGAACGAGCCCAGCCTGGCGACGTCCTTGCAGTAGGGGCAGGACACTCCCGTCAGCGGGGCGAACGAGTCGCCGAAGATGTCCGCACTGTCGGTCGTGTGTCCGCCGCAGATGGAGCTGTAGTACGCGGGGAACAAGCCGCGGGCAAGCAGATCCGATCCGAATCGGTCCTGCGATTGTCGCCCCGAAACGGTCAACACCTTGCCGCAGGTGGTATTGACCGCGGTCCAGACGGGCGAGGATTCGGCCCGAACGCCGCCGTACACCTGGTTTGCCTGTGTGCGGCTGACGTCCCAGTTCCGGGTCGTCCCGAACCGGCTCCTGATGTACAGGCAATAGGTCCTCGCCGCGACGGCCTGCGCCTTCAAGGCCTCCGGCTCCCAGTAGTCCGGCATTTCCTCGCCGACCACGCCCGCCAGATACGGCTCAAGGGGGACCACATTGATCGCGTCGAACCCGCGTCTGGTCGAGTTGACGATCAACTGCAGCTTGCCGCGATAGCTGGTGCCGTTGAAGGTGAAGACGTGCGGGCGTTCCGGGCTGAGGATCACCTCGTTGCCCGGCAGCGGCGTTCCATCGAGCACGAGCCGTCCGTCGGCGAGGATGACCTTTGCCGGCTGGTCAGGCGGCCGCGTGGAGTAGACCGCCGCGCCGGTGACGGGACCCAGGCCGCCCTGATACACGGCGATGGGAGATGGCGCCGTCACCGTGCACTCGCCGGCGTTGGCCGCCAGAAGGACCCGGACCCAGAACTGCGGATCGGCATCCATCTGCGGCGTCGGCCGGACCGTCTGCCGCTGCTCGCACCCGTGGAATAGAATGACCAGAAGGAGGATGCACGCGAAGCCAATGGAGCAGGACCACAGCCAGTAGTGCCGTGACCTCGGACCCGGTCTTTCAGGCATGGGGCCTGGCAACAGGTTGTCGCCCAACGATGAATCCATCAAACAGGACTGTGCACGCTACGGGTCTTAATCCAGGCTGCGAAGCGACAAGCCGAGATTGGCCAATACCCGCTTGATCTCGTTCAGGCTTGTCACGCCGAAGTTCTTGCAGCCCAAGAGCTCGGCGTCCGTCGTTCGCGTCAGCTCCGTGAGGGAGCGAAGGTTCAGTTTTTGCAGGCACTTGCGGGAGCGGACGGACAGTTGCAGATCGTCGACGGACTTATTGAGCAGACCCTGATTCTCCACAGTTTCGGCGCCCGGTACGGCTTCCGTCTGAAGCTGCTTGTCCTCAATGGCCATGCCCATGTGCAGGCCCTTCTGATCGAGGATGACCTTGATCTCCCGCAGCGAGGTCTCGCCGAAGTTCTTGTACGACAGCAGCTCGGCCTCCGTAATGTTGAGCAGATCGCCGAGTGTCCGGATATTCATCTTCCGCAGGCAGTTCCGGCTGCGCACCGAGAGCTCGAAATCGGAGATCGGGGTCTCGAGGATCTGGTTCTTGCGCGTGCGCTTCTTTTCCTTCTCCTCGTCGTAGAACATCGTCTTGGAGCTATCGATGTCCTTCTTGAACAGCGATGCGCGGGGGTGATTGGGATGGCACTCGAGGACTTTCTCCACGCAGGCGCTCGCCTTGGCGAACTCTCCGTGATCCTCATAGAGCACGGCCAGATTCAGCAGGGCGCTGACGTAGACCGGCGAAGAGGCGACAACTTGCCGGTAGAGATTGATGGCCGTCTCCTCGTCGCCCCACAAATCGTGGCGATAGGCCAGGTGGAACAGGGCCCTCTGGTGCTGGGGGGCCAGCTCCAGGGCCGTCCTGTAGTTGGCTGCGGCCTCGTGGTATTCTCCCTTCACCTCCTGCAGACGCCCCAGTTGGTAATGGTACTCGGCACTGACGTTTTCAAAGTTGGCGCAGGCCTGAATTTCCTTTGTCGCCGCATCGAAGTCGCCGGCGTGCCGGTACGTCGCCGCTTTCTCCAGGCTCACATTCAATGCTTCCGCACCGGAATCCTTCGCCTTCTGGAAGTTATCGATGGCCTCTTTGTACCGCCCCATGCGCCGGAAGGTGAAGGCCAGGTACATGTACTTTTGCACGCTGTCCTGGCCCTTGCGCAGCTTCTCCAACGCCTCGGGGTACCTTCCGAGCATGAAAAGCCCGATTCCCGCCGCCAGACAGGCATGACCGCCCGTCTTGCCGATGTTTTCCTCCACCTGCTGTGCAGACTTCATCTGGTTCGCCTCGCTGGCGTGCACCGCATGAGATAGCGCTCTCAATTGCTCCATTGAGGGCAGTTGGTCGCCGAAGAGATTGATTCCCACCTCAGCCATCTGTTCCATGAACATGGTCTCCCATTTTCGGTTTATGAATCTCGAGGTCCAGGTCTCGATCAAAAAGCGTTTCGCTCAACTCAAATCGGCTCAGTTCCCTGTAGACCCCTGGTTTTGACGAGTTCGTATTATAGGAGTAGTTTTGCGGTTTGCAACAGGTATTTGTCGCCCCCCGACCAGCCGGCGTGTGCAACTACATTTCGTGAGGGAGATCTCCCCGCGTGAACGCGCGACGGCGGGTTTCAATGCCTATTGCGGCCGACGGAAAGGGGTCGTGCGAGGCCGCACGACCCTCGATCAGAGCTTGCCCTCGACCTGGTCGAGGGTCGAAGGCCGGCTCTACGAAGAGCGCGGACGGCTCGCCGCGTAGGGGAGCCCCGACGCTGTGAAAAATCCCTCAGCGACGTATAATACCTGCACTCTTGGCATCACAGACGTAGATGGCGCCGCGTTTCGCTCGGTTTTCCACAGGCTCCCGGTCCCCGCTCGCCTTGCGAAGCCGTCCAGGTGCCCGCGCCGAATCGGTTGCAGGCCGATTCCGTGGCGCATGCGGGCTCGCAGGCGGGGGGCTCCTACTGTCGTATCTGGACGACAGCGTCCTGCGCGGCCACGGCCTTTCCCGTGGCCGGATCTGTGAACTGGCCGGTCTTTTTATCGAAGCGGATGCCCTGTTTGACCACATAGTATTGGCGAACGGGCCTGCGCTCGCTCTTGACTTCCCCCGTATGCCTGTCGGGGTAGTATTCCGTGACGTATTCGACCTCCGGCGTGTCTTGCTCCCTTCGCAAGACTCGGCCCTGCACATCATAATACGTTCGGTCGCTTGGATTGTAGAGTTCGATGGCCTGCTCGCGAGCGACGGCCTGGCCGGTGCGCGTGTCCACAAACTGACCGGTCGCCTCGTCCAGGCGGCAGCCGGACTTGAGCTGATACTTCTTGGAGACCGCCCTGGGATAGGATTTGACCTGCCCGGTGCCAGGGTCCAGGTAATACGCCGGCTTATACTCTGTCGCAGGTGCGGCGACAGCGGCAAGGGCATGGACCACACTGCCATTGAGGTCGTAGAACTTGCCCTCCGACGCCACGTATGTCTCCAACCGGTGCGTGTCCCTGTTGAAGAACGGCGCGGCCGCGGCTTGGTTTCCCGGGGCTACTTCCGTTTGAATGCGCTGCACGATCCCCTCGCGTGTCTCCCTGTCCAGGTGATGGGGGGGGGACGCACCCTATTTTAGTCTTGACACGATGGCTCCCGGAGGGTAAGAGGAGAACATGCCCAGAGCTGCACGAGTCGTGATACCCGGTTGCGTGCACCACGTGACGCAACGCGGCAACAACCGCCAAGACGTGTTCTTTGTGGATGCGGACCGGCAGGTGTTCCTGGAGTATCTGCGAGAGGCGGCGGAGCGGTTCGCTCTGCAGGTCGAGGGGTACTGCCTGATGACCAACCACATTCATCTGCTCGTCACGCCGCAGCGGGAGGACTCGTTGGCACAGGCCTTGAAGCGGGTGAACCAGTTGTACGCTCAGTACGTGAACCGTATGCATGGCCGCAGCGGTCATGTATGGCAGAATCGATTCTTCTCCTGCCCGCTGGATCAGGAGCATGTGTGGCGGGTGCTCGCCTATGTGGAACGCAACCCCGTGCGTGCACGCCTGTGCCGGAAGGCCTGGCAGTGGCAGTGGAGCAGTGCCGCCGCTCACTGTGGCGGGGATGATCCATCCGCGTTGCTGGACATGACATCCTGGGAACGGGAGGTGAGTCCCGCCAAGTGGCGGCGGATGCTGGAGCGGCCCGAGGATGAACGGCTCGTCAGGTCCCTTCAACTCTCGACAAGTCGCGGCCGACCGCTCGGCAGCGACAGTTTCGTCGCCAAATTGGAAACCAGGCTGGGCCGACGCCTTCGTCCCCTGCCCCCGGGTCGGCCACGCACGCCGATGCCCAAGGGCATCGCATCAGGGAAGAAGAAAAAATAGGGTGCGTCCCCCTATTATTATCGCGCGTCCTGTGAAGGAGGGAGGGAATGGTTTCGCTATGTTCCTTGGCTTGGCCCTCCCTCGGCTTAACTGACTGAAGCAATTCCTGGTACTTGACCCGTCGTGCCAGAATCTGCTCATCAGCTTGTGCTGGCGATCCATTGACTGCCTGCGCCAACAATGCAGGACTGAGCATGACATGCACGAAGACAACAACACACGCTATCCAAGTCTTCCCTGACGGTCGCATTTCTCCGCTCCTTTCAGAATATCTCTACGGCACCAACTCAGGTCGAGGGACAATCTAGCAAGTCCTCATCTGCAATAGGCGATGCATAATATGCCTCTAATTTGTCTCCAACCAGTGCCTTGCTAACAGGCCCAGGTCTTTCCAATCTACTTTGCAGTCGCCGTTGATATCTCCACAGATCGTCGTCGCGCAAATCGGTTGCCCATAATACGATTTGCTCGCCTCTGCCGTGCCGCCATAGGCTCCCATATTGACGCGACCGCCATTGGGAAACGGCTCATCGGCGATGGGATTATTCGGATCGCCAGCATCAATACATGGACTGGTGACGCTGTCTATAACCCAGTTCTGACTGTTCGGATCCCATCGCCCACCCTGAGACTTGAGATGGAAACCCCCGTTGTTGGGATCCGCAAGAAGAGGGTCAAGGTCGATATTGCCGACACCACTGTAGCCACCGAAGACATCGCTATAGTTGACGATGATTGTCGAGTCGTCGTTCCTCCAAATCTCGCGTCCTCCGTCCCACAGAATACAGCTTGTTAGCAGTGTCTTGCCTGGAGGATATTGGTAACTAGACAGTGCATTACCATCCATGCCAGAGTTTCCAGAGAAGGTGCAATTAACCAAGATAACCGTGGCGTCGTCGGAAGTGAAAAGCCCCCCGCCCATTCCAGTGGCTCTGTTATCGGTAAACACACAGTTCTTGAACATGGGAGTGTCCCGGTAGACAGCATCCACAGCCCCGCCACGTTCGCTCGCTGAATTAACAGCAAAGAGGCAGTGCGCGATCAGACCACGACAACGCGCCAACGCACCACCTCTATTTGCCGAATTTCCACGGAAGACACATTTGGAAATGATGCCGGGATACTCCGCCACTGCGCCACCCTCATAAGCGCCGTTACTGGCAAAGGTGCAATTCCTGATCATGGTGCGATCATCTCCTCCTGCTATCGCGCCTCCACTTCCAGCATAGTTTTTAACGAACACACAGTTCGCGAATGTCGGATGGCCCCCGCTGATCCACACAGCCCCGCCATTTTCTTTGGCCCAATTGCCTCTGAAGGTGCAGTCGTTAATCGTCGGGCTACTATCGCGAATCACTATTCCTCCGCCCCCTGTTCCTCCTCGAGTCTCGACGGGACTGATCACGCGTCCACCGGCAATAGTGATGCCGTCAAGCAGGACATTATCGCCTTGATAGATCCCCAGTACGGCAGTATTGTCTGCTCGCGTGGGTTCCTTCTCCAAACCACGCGGCTCATCTACCTCCACGTCGTTACCCGCCAGATCGCCGCTGAGAACGGTTTCGTACAGCGCAATAACCCGCACATTCGGGTCGACCCGGCCAGAAGCACTAACACCGGCATAGCCACCCGTGAGCGCTACACCACTGGTCAACTCGAACCAGATCCTCCACCCAGTCTGGTCGGTCATCTGATTTGGCTTGTAGATACCCTGGGCTATTCGAATCTCCACTGGCTTATCTGCGGCTTTGGCGTCCGACAGGGCATCCTGCAAATACCGATAGGCTGTGGCCCAGGATTTGCCATCGCCCGGCGCGTTGGCGTCGTCGTCCACGTAGATGATCTTCCCGCCGGCCGCACCGGCAATCGCCAGCGCCAGACAAAGGCCCATGACTAACGCACTACGTCTCATGGCTCGTCCTCCAAATCTTCATCCTTGACGTATTGTACAGTTCCCCTTCGGACTTTACCAGAGAAAAGGGGAAAACCTTCCAACGGGGGTGCGGTCGTCAGAGGTGCTGCCAGCGTTCGGTGGCGGCTTCGGGCTCCGCGCGGGACGAGCGTCCCCGCTCGTCCTGCGAAGCCGTTCATCCCCACGAAAGTCAGTTGCACACCGGCCGGCTGCTGCTGGAAGCCACCGTCGGCTGCTCTTGGATGCGCGTGATGGGGCGGCTTACTGGGCAAACCGTTCCACGAGCGCTACCCAGTCCTTATCGGTATCCTTGGGCGGTTGGCCGATATTGATCTTGCCCGGCCCGGACGCCGAGACAAGCATGCCGCCTTCCAGCGGACCACCCAGCCTTGGGTTGAACCAGCGGATTCGGAACGTTCCCGTTGCGTCGCCGACGTCCAGGTCCGTCGTGCCTCCCGACGGCAGATAGACCGCATACGCCGTTCCCGGATTCGCAAAGCAATAGTCATCCTCGGCCGAAGTCAGCTCATCGTGGTGATCCATTTCCGCGAACGGCAGGTAGTCGCGGAAGAAGTCCAGGGCGTATCTCGTCATGTCCCACATGTGATCCCGGCTGCGCCAGTTCTCGCAATTCAGGTCGTTATTGGGGAACTGGTAGCCGAAGTACCACTCGACGCCCGCCCCTCCAGCCATCAGGTTGCCCCACAGGTGCTTTCTTCGCACCTCATCGTGCCAGTAATCGTCGTTGTCGGGCTTGACCCCTGTATGCGCAGGCCCGATCTCATCGAGGCAGACAACCCAACGTCGCCCGGCGGCGTCGGAGCGGTCCACCCACTTGACCGTCTGCCCGTGCGTGTCGTTCGTTTGCAGGGAGGGGCCCTCGAAGTACTCGTACCCGAGCAAAGGCCCGTAGACTTCATCGTATTTGCCCGGGTAGGTGTGGCAGACCACCGGATGATCGTACGCATCGAGGTCGTGAATGTACCGGCCGAAGGCCTTGCGCTGCTCCGTCGTGTTCGTGTTCTCCTCGCCGAGGTTCCAGACGAGGGCCGGATGATGCGCGAAGCGGGCGATCAGCTCGCGGTAGTAGAGCCTGCGCTGGCGGCCCAGCTCGCCGCCGTCCAGGCCCTGATCGTTCTCGGTCTCCTGCGTGACGACGTGGAGCATCAGGCCGAGCTTGTCCATGTGCGAAAAGACCGTCTCCCACTGGGCCAGCTTGCTGCAGTCGAACCGGAATTTGTCGTTGGGATCGATCCAAGGCCAGACGTCCTTGCCATCCCCACCATCGATGTTGTAGGTCAGGAAGTAGACGCTGTTCATGCCCTTGGCGGACAGGTAATTCAAAGCGCCGATGATCCCCTTGCCCTTGTCGTCTTTCCACGTGGGGTCGCCCGACCGCCAGTCCTGGACGTGCGGCCGGTAGGTATGGATGAAGACGCCGCCGGCCGCCTCGCCTTCGCGCGTCAGCTCCGCCGTATCGTAGGTCCCGTCGAAATCGATATAAGCCATGAAGTTCTCCGGGCTGTCGGCCCCACCTTTGAGAAAATAAGTCCCGGTGTAGGCAAACCGCAGGTATCGCTGTCCGACGTACTGGAGGAGTCCCTGGGCGCGGAAGTCCCGGCCAGCTTTATCGGTCGGACCGACGTCGAAGGAGCCCTTGGCCCCGTCGAAAGCCACCGGCTCTGTCGGTGCACAAGGGTCAATGGCGACATCTTTGCCGGTTCGGAAGGAGGCGACGTAAGTCCAGCGGCCGGGCTCGGGCGGCAGGAAGTGCACCTGCCATTTGTTGCCGGCCGCCGAACTCGTCTGACCGGCGTTGCCGTCGGCCGCATAGTAGCCCGGCACGACGTACCGCTTGCCGTTCTGGGAGAAGGTGACGGCCAGCCGGTAATCCAGGAATGGGTTTGGCTCGGCGGTCTCGCTCGTCTCAGGTCCGGCAAAGGTCAGCGTGACCGTATGCCACTGCTTCAACTCCCCGGAGACCGCCCCTGTGCCGTTCCCGCCGCGGGGCCAGATCGCGCAACCGCTCGCGACGACCAGACAAACGACGCATGATAAGATGACTCCACGTGCCAACATGCCGAAGCTCCTTGCTCTACATGCGCCCAACCGGTACGGGCGAAAGGTCCTTCGCCCCTCCCACCCGAGCATGTTATAAGCAAAATCGGAGCTTTGGCAACAGAATTTCACTCGTGCCCGGCTTCACCCGGCACATGGAAAGGGCCGGGCTCTTATGGCCCGGCCCTGGGTGATCGCTGGCCCGTTTGCGGGCGTATCGCCTACATCCCGCCGTCGTATTCGAAGCGGTTAGTGCGTTTGTCTTTCATCAGGGACAGATTGTGTCGCCAGACTTCCCCGGACTTGAGCTTGATCTTGTAGGGGACAAACCATCGCTCGTTGTCATTGGCCGACTGGAAGGGTTCGCCAATCTCGAGGATCGTCAGCTTGCCGTATAAGTCCTTCGCGAGTTGCGGGACGTCTGTCTGGCCCTCGAACTTGAGCACCTCGTCCCAATTCTCGTTGGCCCAGGCGGTAAGATAGACGGTGGCAGCCTCCTTCGGCGTCATCTTCTCATATCTCTCGTTGTCGGGCAGGATAGCCAGCGGGACGGTCCGAATGACATCCGGCGGCAGCTCCAGAGTGAACAGGCTCGGCTCGAATTCAATGTTGTACTCGGTCTGCATGAGCCGAAGCACGAGGATGTCCTGGCCCTTGTGATGGACGTAGATCTCGATGTTGTCCAGCAGCTTCGATTCGGCATCGAACTGGTAGATCTTCAGGTGATCGGAGTTCTCGATGTAGCTATCTCTCAGGTAGTCGGTTTCCGGCACATTGGACGGGACTTCGACGCTGATAATGATCTTATCCCGGCCGCCCTCACCGCGTTGCCGGCTGGACGTGAACGCCGCCGGGCTCTCGGACGCCAGCTTGGCCTCGCGGGCCATGACCTTATCCAGTTCGACGCTGCATTCCTTCCAATACCGTTCCGGATTGGGATCTTCCACTTCGTGAACCATGTTGAGGTGCTTGATGAGCAGCGTGGACCGTTTGCCATCCATGACGACGACCCGGCCCGGCTCTTCCAGTCGCCATTTGCCCCATGGGTCATCGGTGAACTGCTTCCAGAAGTCGATCGTCACGAAATCATGGTCCAATCGGATCAGCGAGAAATTGTCGCCGGGCAGCGTGCGCATCTTCGCCGTGATGTGGAAGGATGTCAGTTTTCCGAAGGCCTCGGCCGCCTGTTGAAAGATCACAGCGGCAGAGGCGGTGGGGGTCGATTTGATGAGCAAGGCGCCGGACAGCCCTATCGCCAGAACGACGATGGCCGCCGCAGCCAGCCTCGTAATCGGGTTCTTCATGATCGTTCTCCTTGCAGCCGGCTCTTGGTCAGCCGTTTGTGGTTTGGTTCGTTCCAGAACGTCGAGCAAGCAGCCGACGATTCTGTCGTGTGTCCGGGCATCCGCCGGATGGCGCAGGTTTCTCACGAGCTTGCGAACGTCTCTTGCAGGTTTCATAGTCACACTTGACCATTCAACATAGACCGCAGTCTGTCCAATCCGTACCGGTACCGGCTCCACGCCGTCTTGGCGGCCACGCCCTGCACGCGGGCGATCTCACGGAATCTCAGGCCCGCCTGCAAGTGCAGCAGGACGGCCTCACGCTGCTCGTAGGGCAACTCGGCCAGGGCCGCCGCCAGCGCCGCTGCCGCTGCTCGTCGGCAATGACCTCCTGAAGCGGCCCGTGCTGCTGTGATTCCACCGCGTGTGCCGCCTCGATCGGCTCGCCCGTGCGATGCCGGTCTTTCCTCAGATAATCCCGCGCGCGGTTTGCGACACATGTTACGAGGTAGCCCTTGAGGCTGCCTGTGAGCTCGAAGCTGTCGATGGATTCGATGAACCGCACGAAGACGTCCTGCAGAACGTCTTGTGCCTGGCCGGTCCGGCCGAGCAGGCTCTGAGCCAACGTCAGCAGATCGGTCTCATACCGGTCGTAGATCCGGCACAAGGCCCGCCGGCTGCCTTGCTTGAGCCGCCATACGAGATATCGGTCTTCGAGCAGCATCGTTGGTGACCTGACGTCAGAACCATCAACAATCACCAATATAACGCACGACGAGAGTCGATTCCTCTACCGGAAAAGATGAATCCACTGACATCGCGCATGAAGAAGGCCGGGTTTGTGTGAGCCCGGCCTGGATCGATTGCGTATCGTCAATCTGCTACTTGGTGCCGGCACGGACTTGCTGAATCAGCTTCAGCACGGGTGGATAGGTGACCTGAGCGGGCGCGGTGCCGCTGTCGCTCAGCTCCGCCATGGCGCCGAGGACCCAGGCGTCGAAATCCTCCACCTTCCGGATGGGAATGCCATACTCCGCCGTCATATGTATGATCCACCCGGGCTTGGGGTCGAGGTTGAACCTGTACTGAACCTCATAACCCAACTGCTTGACATTGGACGGCGGCGTGCCGCTCGGGACATACAGACTCCACTCGATGAGCTTGTCGCCCTTACGTGTGTAAGCCAGGTGATGACCCTCATAGGTGACCTCGATGTCGCCGCCAGCGGGTTTCAAGGCGTAGATCTCCACGGGCAGTTTCGGCACAGGTCCGCCGAATGTAAGGCCTTCGAAGGATGCCTCCGTGGGCACCACCGATGTGCCATGTGCATCGGACGACTCCCGGGTGTCGCTGTCTTTCTTCTGGTTCACGCGTGCGCTCCCACCGCGGCCCCGGTCCGTGCTGAACCAGCCCAGAAGAACGCTGCCGTCACTTAGCGTGAAGCTCATCTTGATGTCGCATTGGAGACTGTGCTGATCGTCCTCGTAGCCGACACCACCGCCGCCGCCCAGTTCCTCGAGCACGGCCGTCTCCGGGGAGTTCGCGGTTGTGTAGCCGCTGGGCGGGTCCATCGTGAAGACTCCCTCGGGCACCTCCACGTTGTACTCGATGACCTGATAGTCCCTCTGAAGCTCCCACCGGCCGGAGGCGACCTGGGACAATATCTGAGCCCGCCCCAGCTTCCCGGAATCCGCCGACAGCCACATCTTCCACCGGAAGCCGCTGGCATCCGATTGCCAGATGTCGTACGCGACGCCATCAATCTGCTCCCTGCCTACCACGACAGAATCCGATAATTGCTGGATACCACCGAACAGTTGCCCCGAGAGCAGCTTCGACATCTGGTACGTTGTCAGCTTCTGCTGGTAGGGGCTCACCCGGTAGTATGCGGCTGACCTATCGGTGTGGTTGATCGACATTCTGTACGGGCCGTCGGAGATGGTCTCACTTACCGTCACTCGTACGCCTCTGCTATCGATGCCCAGACCTGCCCCGCTGTGTCGCGAGCGGCTGTTCTCCACGTCGATCCAGTCATTGATCTCCACCGGCGGGATCTTTCTGCCGTCCGGCATCGTGTGTTCAGGAAAGTAATGCCAGCCTTGCAAGTGAATGATGCGAGCTTGCTCGAACTCCCGTGGCAAATCGGTGATAGCATAAGCGGGCGCCGTGGATTTGTCGAGGACTATGAGGGCGACTGCGGCGAGCACAAGGATCGCCGCGGCCGTCGCCAGTTTGCTGTAATGACTCTTCATGATCTTTCTCCAAATGGGAATGTTGTTTGTCTCCTTCGCGTGGGAACACTCAATCATTTGGAGCGCGCGCTCTTGACGATGTGCCATGTCCTCGTCGATCCCGGCGAAGTACTCGATCAACGAAACGTCTTCCTGTTTCAGGGCCTGCATATAGTCGCGGCAGTCCGCACAGCGGCTCAGATGCTCCTGTAGCTCGCGGCAGTCCGGCTCCGGCAGCACGCCGGTGACCAAGTCTGCGATACGATCCCTGAATCTGTGGCAATCGTTACTCATGGGTACCCCTTTCAGTCAGCAGCTCGTGCAGCTCCTTTCTCGCTGCCCGGATTCTCTCGTAGACCAGGGAGGGCGAGATCTTCAGCTTTCTCGCGATGCTCCCGGCGTCCTTGTGCTCGAAGTAGAACAGAGTCAGCGGCAGGCGGAGCTCCTGGGGCAGCCGGCGGACGGCGCCTTCCAGGTCATGGTTCTCGTTGGATGGCTGCGCCGGCGTCTGACGCTCAGGAGTCAGGCTTTTCGCTCGCTTGCGCCGTCGCAGCAGGTCGATGCAGAGATGCCTGGCAATCCGCAGAATCCACGGCTCAAACTGCTCCGGCCGGGTGAGTTTCCGCAAGCTGAGAAAACCCTTCAGCATGGTTTCCTGAGCCGTATCTTCGGCGTCATGGACATTTGCGAGCATGCCCAGGCACAGTGCGAAGACGTGCCGGTAATGCCTCTGGACCAGCGCTGCGTACGCCGATGTATCACCCTGCCGGCAGGTGAGAACCAGGTCTTCATCTACACGATCGTTCACTCGGATCTCCTGAACCTTTTACCACAATCAAGACGAACGCCGGGCCGCCGCCTTCCAGAAAAATCAGGCAGCATGTGAGATGGATCGTCTTTGCCGGCTGCAAGGGGCGGGCGACCCGAATCCATTCTTGCAGCGGCTCCGGATCCTGCGGCTATCGAGCGAATACGCCGGACAGCTCGGGGATGAAGATGAAGTCGGAGCTGGAGATCGTGATGTTGTGGACCTGTACGGCCAGGACGTTGACGCCGGGCACGAGGTCGCCGATGAAGCTGCTCAGATCGATCTGCTCCGGCGGGCAGGGGCCGTTCGGAACGCTCGTGCCGCAGCATGCCTCGTGATTCGTCGTCGCGGACTGGTTGTATTTGGCGCCGGTTGCGACGTATCGGGAGCTGACCTGGATGCCGTTGATGTAGGCGATATAGCCGTCGTCGGCATCCATCGCGAAGTACAGGCCGGTCAGTTTCGATGGGTCGTCGACGATGAAGTACCGGCGGGCATACACGCTGAAGTACGAACCCCGCATGTCGCTCAGTTTCGTGGCGATGCGTTTCTCGTAGCCGCTGCTGGCCTCGTATCCGATGGGGGTGGGTCCCTCCAGCCACGTGCCGTCGTCGAATGCCAGGCTGTTCCAGGTGGCGGGGGGCTCCTGCGTCCCCTTGAAGTATCGCCACTTGTCCCCCTCGCGGACCAGCGGCCGAATCGCCCCGCACATGCCCTTGTGCGTGATCTGCCGGTATCCGGTCAGCTCCGCATTGACGGGATTGCTCAGGGTCACGCGGATACCGCAAAGGTCCTGGCCCGCCGGGATCGCATACTGCACCTTCTGCACGGTCTGGCCCGGGACAAAGTGCAGCGTGCCGCCGACCGGTAGAGACGCAAGATTTTGCGTCTCTACGGAGTCGATTGTGTAGTCCACGGAAACCGTGTTCGTTGTGAAGGTGCTCAGACGAACGGGAATTCCCTTGGTGAGCAAAGACAGATCGAGGATATCATCGAGCACTGCAAAGCCGATTCCCACGGTATCCGCCGGGCAGGGCAGGAACGGCTCCAGCTCGGCGAGCTGATTCGGATCGGCCTGCGGATTCCAGAGCCGATTATTCGGGAAATCGGCGTCAGGGGCGCTAAGCCAGTTGTCGCGGACATTCATCCGTGAGAGATGGATCGTCCAATTGTCCCAGGCACGGCCCCAGATGTCCCTCTTATTGAACAGCAGCAGGGAGTCGGTCAGCTTTAGAAAGCCGTTATAGCTCCAATCGTAATTGTCGCCATAGCGAGCGCCGACGAGATTGCCCGTGCTGAAGCAGTGTACGGCGTTCACGTCCGGCGAGCCGAAGCCGCATTCGATGCCCTGCCCGCAGTTCAGAGCCACGGTATCCGTGGCCGTGCGGCCTCCCTGCTCGGAGAAGGCCATCGCTTCATGATATGTCGATTCAAACCAGCAGCGATCGACCGCCACCGAGCCGTTCGATCCGGAGCCGGCGTCGATCCCGTCGTCGAGCGCCCAGCCGATGAGACAGCCGGTCACCGAGTGCGCTCCGCCGGTCAGGTAGAGACCATCGTTGTCGTTGTCCTCAAATGGGGCAGCGGCGGATGGGAACTCGATCAGCGCACAATCCCGCAACGTCACAGCCCCGCCGTTATACTGACCTGCAGTGATGCATTTCTGGATCAGGCACCGCGTCATAGTCAGGTAGCCCCCCTCGCCGTGTCCGCCCTGGCCGTGATTCTCCACGACATAACAATCAGTCGCTGTCACACGGGCCCCGTTGGACACGAACAGCAGGGGCTGTTCGCCGCGGTGGCTGTGGCCGTGGCCGGGGTTGTTATCGAACCAATCCGGATCGGCGCCGCTGCCCGTCAGAATCGTGCCGGTGAATTCGCCTCGCGACGTGCTCTTTTCGAAAATGAATCCGCCCCAGGGCTTTGTTCTGTCCCGGCTTGTGAAGACCACCGGGCGCTCCATCGTGCCGTTGACGACGATGCGGCCCTCTACGGCGATTTCGACGCCGGGATCGACCACGATGATGCTGCCGCTGCCGACGGTCAATGTCGCCCCCAGTCCGATAGTCAGGGCGCCGTCGGCATCTCCGGCGACGCGAACCCGGGCGTTTTCTCCCCAGTCCGCGGAACCGGCAATATCGGCCAAGACCGTCCGCCAGTTGGTGGCGCCCTCGATCACAATTTCCTTGGGCGCCGTAAGCGAGTGAATCCCGGCCGCATAGGAAAGGATGTTCGGGTCGGCTTGGGCCGGCAGGAAGACCGATCCCACGCCGCGCAGCAATTGCAGCGGGTACTTCGCAAAGCCGGCGGCCACGATCTTGCCGTTGACGCCGAGGCGATTGCCGGATGCACTCTCGACCCGGGCGACGACGGGAATCTCCAGCCCCGTGGGATATTCGGCGGGCGTGACGATCACCAGCCGAGCGCCGGCGAATTCAGACGCCGCGGAATCGATCATGGGGTAGGGGGTCCACGGCGGCAGTCCCCACTCGGAATTGCCCCGCTCCGAATCACGGACGATGAAGCGAACGGATTGGGTTTCCTCGCCCCCGGACGATTGCTTGTGCCGACGCACGCTCAGTTCGTAATAATCCGGCTCATTGACTTCCACGGCGACATCTGTGGCTACCGGCTTGCCGTTCAACTCCGCGGCGTAGGTGTACCCGGCCTCTGCGCGAACGGTAAAGGTGACACGGTTGGCATAGACCTCTTGGTCTGTGATGCCCTCAATCGTGATCGCGGCCAGGCCCGATGAAGCCGCTGCGAGCAGGCAGAGCAGCGCCACAGCCGCTTTCACGGGCACCAGCCCCGGATTGGACGATTTATCGGACGAGCCGACGAACTTCTGCGAACAACTCATGGCTTTTCCTCACTCCATCGGAGAAATCATACTCCAACCCGGCAGGAGGCCTGCCCGGATGGCTCTATTCTACCACATCGGGACATTTCCACCAAACAAAAGAGGCCGGGCTTTCGTCGGTGGGGGGCATGACAAATTTGGGGCAGAGCACGTGTAAGCCTGTGAGTGGCGCCGGCAGGGCGTTTCTTCACCTTTCTCTGACGATCTGGGCGCCGCCATTTCGCCACCTGCCGGTTGGCTTTGTTTTGCACAATTACCCGCGCTCGTAGTGACGCCGTAAGGCGTTTCTTCCCCGCCATCGCTCGCATCACTGCCTTCGTAGTACTCTGCCCACGCTAATTTGATGAATGCCGGGTGGCAGCGGCAAGCGGAGTCTTCGGAGCTTGCCGATGGTGTCCAAGCATAGATA
>Ga0315296_10001987_pt1 | contig 17622 bp, 15 predicted proteins | sample YL17G14_18_MG_FD_203921 | JGI IMG/M metagenome (GOLD analysis project Ga0315296, IMG submission 203921) | Sediment microbial communities from Yellowstone Lake, YNP, Wyoming, USA - YL17G14_18 | ecosystem: Environmental > Aquatic > Freshwater > Lake > Sediment | place: USA: Wyoming | collected... | reverse complement strand
ATCACTAGATAGCCCTGAGGGACTTGCCTGAGTTTCCTGGCTACGGTACTCTGCATTCGATGACTCCTTCTACTTTAGATTTGGTGTGTTATTCGGTACACATCTCTATTATAGCCGGAGCCATCACTATTTCTTATTCCATATACTAAAACTGACATTCGTGCAATTCGATGTCGGTCGCGTCTGGTAGCATAGCGTTAGATGGTTAGCGAAATCCTGCCAATGATGTAGAATGTTAGCGGAGTAAATTAGACGGATTTCGGTAATGCTTAAAGCAAGGGACTCGATGACAGATACACCATGCCTAATGGAACGCATATATGGTGTCGACTTCAGCGGCGCAAGGAAGGCCGGCAGCAAGATCTGGGTCGCGAGCGCTGTTATCGTCGGAAATTCAATACAGATTGAAGACTGTCATCAGGCGAAGGATTTACCTGGTTCGGCTACTGAGCGCGACCAGTGCCTGCGCACACTACGGGATTTTATTAGCTCAGAGAAAACGTGTGCCTTCGGCCTTGATTTTCCCTTCGGACTCCCACGTGACCTAGTCAGGGAAAATAGCTGGGAGGATTTTGTACTCTCGTTTGGGAGTAGTTATTCCAGTCCCCAGGAGTTCGCGTGCATCTCTCATGCGGCTGCCCACGGGAAGGAACTCTGGCGAGATACCGACAGAAAGGCTCATGCGCCTCTGTCTGTAAATAACCTCTTTCTTTATCGCCAGACGTACTATGGAATCCGTGATGTACTTGCTCCGCTGGTAAGAGAACAATTAGCATGTGTTATTCCTATGCAGAGAAAATTACATGGGAAGCCGTGGCTTTTTGAAGTCTGTCCAGCCTCGACATTGAAGAATATCAACCTTTACCTGTCGCCATACAAAGGGCGCGATATGGAGAGCAGGGTGCACCGAGAACGTATAATCGAGGGACTTGAAAAGACCGGAACCATGCTAATCAAGTCCTCAGAATTGCGGTTGAAGATTCTGGATGACTGGCATGGTGACGCCCTGGATAGTGCCATAGCGGCGTTCGCGACCTTCCGTGCGCTTAGCAACCCAGCCTGTCTTTCTGTCCCGGGAACCTCAGCTTATGCGCTTGAAGGATATATTTACGTTTAGATGCAAGCTGCCTGCTCAGTGAACAATTCTCGGTATTGTTTGCCCCCAACAAGACTCCTTGTGTTGCCAGCGAACAAATGTGGGCATATAATGCGGACTAGAATATAGGCTGTGACTCAACATGAAAATATATGAAAATAAGGCCAAACGAAATATTGAATATGCTCAGCGTTGGCTAAACCGAGCGATCAAAGACTTCAATCTCTTCAAGAAGTTAGTGCCTTTTGATAAAAGGACAAATAAGCCTGTTAGATGCTCTGATCCGGCCTTGGCAGTTTACTTACTGCAACAATCTATAGAAAAAGCCGTTAAGGCAGCTGCCATTGCATCAGGACAATACAAGGCAAGAGATTTCATACGTTATTACAGTCACAATAGCCTTGCTTTGATAATTAATTTAAACAATAAAATCGTTGCTAAGATTCAATCTATGGGTTTAGGGTCTGTAGCTACGATGATGGGTATTGATCTGGTTGACGGCGGATCTGAATTAGGTAGACTTGAAAATCAAATCATGGGTGTGACTCCTCTGTTAGACAGAAATGGCAAAGAAGTAGGTTTTAGGTCAGAATCAATAAGAATTACCCCAGAAGTGATAGATCAAATGATCGACATGATAATGCGAAATCGAACTTTAACACTAGATATAATAAGAACCACTTTTAATGTGCTACCGAGTATGGGAATTCATCAGGGACAAGGAGTAATTGACGATCCTGAAGCATTCCTTAGAAATCTCACAAATTTAGTAATTTCTGCTAATCCTAAACTTCGCTCGCCATCAGAAGAACAATTGAAAGTACCGCTTGAGTTTGTCAAACATATGATTGGTTTAGGTTTTAAGCCTGTTGGTGAACTTAAGAGACAAGATACAATCATTAATTATTTGGGTGTGTTGGCATTTTCTAATGCTCTTCTTTTCCTGACTTACTTCACTTTTGCACATGAGAGCACTTCAAGATATCCACTAAAACGTAGAGGAAATATAAAAACAGGCAAGATTGGCTGTGATGACTATGACGAAAGTCTAGGTATAGTAAATCGTATCGGTAGAATAGGATATGTCACTGGCCTGACTTTAAATGATATGAAGAACGAGATTGACACTATTGCGCTTTTCTTCACGGTAGGGCAAGATCGATAAACAGCATTGTTAATCACACAAACACTCATCTTGTGACCCAGCATCTTTCCTTAGCCCTATAGTTATTGACCTAGTCGATAACCATAGTTAGAATAGTAGGGTAAAGTAGTCGGATAGAAATCAAGTACTTGGTAGGGTGCCATAAGATTGTCAGATAGTAATAAAAGAGGCGCCGAATTACCAGTTCTAGACAATGAGATGTAGTGGAAAATGCAGAGCTATCTCCCTGACTGGGCAGAGATAACTGATAGTAGGACGAGTAGGAGGACATCACATGAAGATCGCCACCATCATTTCACAAATAGATTTAGGTAGCATCGCCTTGCCACAGTTCCAGCGTGGATATGTCTGGAACCGGAACCAGGTGCGAAGCTTGATGTTTTCTCTGTACCGAAAGTATCCTGTTGGCAGCCTTCTCGTTTGGGTCACGAAGGCTGAGAATGCCTATGTAAGAGGTGATAGCGAGGTTGCTCCCGGGACTATCAAGTTGCTGCTTGATGGACAACAAAGGATGACAACTCTATATGGTATTGTCAAGGGTAAACCACCCCGCTTTTTCGAAGGTAATAGGCAGTCGTTCACTGATTTATATTTCAATTTGGATGACGAGACTTTCGAATTCTACCTGAAACAAAAAATGGAAACCAAACCAGAGTGGATAAGCGTAACAGAGTTAATGCAAAAAGGCGCAGGGCAGGCCATCGCTGAACTCATTGGAAAACAGACCGTCTCCGACAAGCTGAAGCTCTATGCGAATCGCATAAACTCTATCGACCAGATTAAAGAGCTTGACCTGCATATAGAAGAAGTCTCAGGTGAAGACAAGAATATTGATGCTGTAGTCGATATTTTCAACCGCGTGAATACGGGCGGCACTAAGCTGTCTTCCGGTGACCTTGCCCTGGCCAAGGTTTGCGCAATATGGCCCGAGGCCCGAAGCAATATGAGGACTCTGCTCAATAAATGGCGCAAGGCAGGTTTTAACTTCCAACTTGAATGGTTGCTGCGCTGCATCAACGCTAACCTTACAGGTAAAGCCCCGTTTAGCGCCCTGGAGAAGAAAGTGGATAGCCCGCTGATTTTCCAGGACGGACTAAAACAGGCCGAACGAACTATAGACATATTGTTAAACCTGATCGCTGCACGGTTGGGACTCGATCACGATAGGGTTCTTGGAAGTAGGTATAGCATGCCGTTGATGACACGATACCTGGCCCAGCGTAATTATGACTTAGGAAATCATAGGGAAAGGGACAGGTTGCTTTATTGGTATATCCATACTTTCTTATGGGGCCGATATGCAGGATCTACAGAAAGCAAACTGGCTCGGGATCTTACTCTTATTGAATCCAATGAAGGCGCACTCGATAGAATAGTTACAGAGCTTCGCACGAATCGTCCCGACCTGCGCGTGCAACCTGCTGATTTTGCCGGCGCAACTGTTGCAAACCGCTTCTACCCCTTACTGTATATGCTTACACGCGTCTGGAAGGCCAAGGACTTTGATTCAGGGATTGAGCTTTCCAGCCATCTTCTCGGCAGCATGTCACGTCTGGAAATGCATCACATTTTCCCGAAGTCGATGTTGTATAAACATGGATATAAGATGGGCGAGGCGAATGCCATCGCCAATTTTACATTCCTGACCAAGGAAACAAACCTTAAAGTGACCAATCACGACCCACAGGAATATCTTGAGCAATACGTGAAGAGGAACCCTGGCGTTGTAGAATCCCACTGGATCCCAATGGACCGCAACCTGTGGAAGATAGAAAACTATCGTCAGTTCCTTGAGGAGAGGCGAAAACTACTGGCCAAAGCTGCTAACGATTTTCTCGATAGCCTGATAGCAGGTGCCGTGCCTGAAACACCAACGACTAAGCCTATTACAGAGCGCGAAGTAGAGATAAGCCCCGGTGGAATAGAAGGTGAGGAAGAGCGGAAGATAATCATCGAGATCAATGAATGGATAATACAGCAGGGTTTACCCGAAGGGCAAGAAATGTACGAACTCGCCGATGCCACTACAGGACAGCCACTGGCAATAATCGATCTTGCATGGCCAAGCGGTTTGCAGGCTGAACTGAGCCAGCCAGTAGCCCTTATGATCAACGAAGATCCTGAAACTGTAAAAATGGCAAGCCAGGCTGACTACAAATGTTTCACCGACATTGAAGCTTTCAAAAGATATGTACAACGAGAAATTCTGGCTTTGTCCGCGGCTTGAAAATTTGGAGAGTAGAGTAGCATGATCAGGAAGAGGCATCTGGACAGAAAGGGAATTCGCCGATGTTTGTTCAATAGTTAATAGTTGAAAAAACGTGCAGATCTTCTCCTTTGCTATCTAACATTTTAGTAAATCGTTCAACGAACTCTCGTTGCACAATGTAGCGGTTTGTTACTCCTTCCTATCTTCCTTAAACTCCTTTAGCCAGAGCCTGGGATAGCTCGACACCACCTCTGCCAGTGTGCTTATTCTCTGCTTAATCTCCGGTGGCACATCATCGCTTTTAAGGATTTCTGCCACCTTTGCCGGCTCAAACCTTAGCACCCTATCCCATAGTCCAGCAGGTTCCAAGAGAGACTTGATCTTCTCCTCATCATATCCGGTCCTTTGGATAACCCTATAGGTAATCGAGTGCTCTGGGCCGAAAACTCTATTGATACCTCCAACCTTACAGTAACGAACAATAAGATCCTTGAGCTCGGCGAACTCCTTTTCAAGTATCTTTTGCTCATCCTGAAGTGATGCATACCGTTCGATTACATCGGCGATGGCGATATTACGTAGTTGCTCTGGTTTTGTGCTCTCTGGAATAGCCTCTCCATATTTATGCTTGTAATAAGGGCAATATTCAGGGAAGTCACAAGGACAGTATTGATTCTCTGTAGCTGGAAATCTCTCGGCAGCAATATTCTCAGCTACGGATATCACAAGATGTGACGTATCATCTAGCTGGTCGTGGCTCCGTGGCCCGGAGCTCACCGATGTGTTTGACCGTAGGTGATACAGTGTTAATGTCTCGATAGGCATATCCCACATCTGCTCGCATGCCAACTGGTACAGCGTCAATTGGAGTGAGTTTTCCACGTAATCCTTGGTGAACAGCTCTTGGTTACTTTTATAGTCAATAATGGCAAGCCTGCCTGTCTCCAGTTTGTCTATTCGGTCTATGTATCCCCTTAGCTTCACTCCTTGTATATCAACCATGAAGATTCGCTCAGTCGCTAGCGGTATCTTAAACTCACGACTATGGATATCCCAGAAATCTCTCAAGACCTTTTCCCCATAGTCCTTCTGCCTGGCTTCCTCCTCAGCAGATTCCCAGCCTTCTGATACCCAGCTCTCCTCATAGAAGCATAGTAACTCGTCGAGCGTGGGATAGCTTGGTAGTTTAGCTTTGAAGAAGTACTCAGCGCATGTGTGCAAAGTCTCCCCAAAGCTGAAGTACCATTTTGCTTTTGGCTTCAACCCGTCTATGTACTGGAGTTTATAAGAAAGAGGGCATGACTGATAGGTAGATATCTGGCTATAGCTAAGTGGCCTCATATGAACCTCCACTGCCATTTTACAATAGACTCCCGCATTATTAAATACTTGTATCCCTAAAGGTTCAGACTTCTCCCCGCTTGTGGGTGATTTCTTGGTTTAACTTCAGAAGCTTGCGAGCCGTTGCACGAATACTTTCTTTAAGAAAGCAGAGCTTTGAAAACCAGACTTGAAGTCTCGGCAGCATTGCGAAAGAATGAAGCTGGAAATGAGCGCTGACTTGGGAGTGAAAGTCTTCGGTGGAGTCAAAATATGGGCTGAAATTCTCTTGAGCAAAAAGGTATCCCCTGCTTGACCGGGGGGGGCGTAGCCATATATAATTTTCTCAGGTGGGCTGAAAAATAACCAACTTTTGAACGCAACCGAACGAGTACAGCCTATTGACAGTAGAATACCTTGCTATTATTATCAGAGGTAGTATTATTATGATACGTAGGAGACAATACAGAGATGAGCGTAATCGTTGGTAATCCGGCTAAGTATGTGCAAGGAGCCGGGGCGATAAAGGAAATTGGCCAGTATGCATCGAAAATGGGGCTGGGAGATAAGGCACTGGTTATGGGTGGACAAACAGCTCTGTCAACAACCTGGGAGGCGATAGCAGAAAGCCTTCGAGCCCAAGGTATAGCCTACGTAATAGAGACATTTAGAGGAGAAAACACCAGAGCAGAATTCGTTCGTCTGGCAGCTATTGGTAAAAAGAACAAGGTTAATTTCGTAGTTGGAGTGGGTGGTGGGAAAGTAGTAGATGCGGCAAAAGCGGTTTCTATCGACCTTAAAGTGCCAGTGGCTACTGTGCCGACTATTGCAGCTACCGACGCAGCCTGCAGTGCCACGGCAACGATATACTCAGAAGACCATGTTTTTCTAGGGGTGGACGTTCGTTCTAAAAACCCCGAGCTGGTGCTGGTAAGTACCGACATAATAGCGAAGGCGCCCATTAGATACCTCATTGCCGGTATTGCCGATGCCCTATCCACAAAATTTGAGGCAGAAGCTTGCTGCAAATCAGGTAGCAAGAATTCTCACGGAGGCACTATTGCTCAGTCAGCTCTTGCGATGGCTCAATGGTGTACCGATACCATCATAGAACATGGAGAGGAAGCCAAAAAAGCAGCCGAGCAGGGAATACCAAATCAAATGTTCGAGAATGTAGTAGAGGCTATAGTATATGCCAGCAGCGTGTCCTGGGAGAATTGCGGACTGGCAACAGCACACGGAATGCAAGTCGGATTTAGTGTCCTAAAAGAAACTATGCCTTGTCTTCATGGGGAGTTGGTAGGTTTCTTTACACTGACTCAGCTTATCCTCGAAAACCAGCCCAAAGAATTATTGGATAGGATGTTCAAGTTCTGCCATTCGGTGGGTATACCAGTGACGCTAGCTGAGATTGGTTTGAAAGACGCTTCCAAACAAACGCTGATGAGAGGAGTCGAGGCTTCAAGCGGAAAGGGCGCATTTGTTCACAATGAACCATTTACTGTTACTTCACAAATGCTATATGAAGCACTGATTAACACAGACAGAATTGGCTCCAAACTTTAGAGAAAAGATATAGAATAATGTTAGCCGGTGGGTTGGATTTTGGCAAATAAGGGACAAATTGAGGTAAACACGTGGTAGTTATAAGAGAACGCAACTTCCATAAGAAGCCGCCGAGTTCCCTATTCCAGAATATGACCGTAGCAGTTGAATCACCATTGGTTGCTTCAACTGAGTAAGGAATGTGTGGGGTGAGGCTCTATCTGTTGGAAAATGTTTCATAGTGAATTGATTCTCCCTGATAAGGATTCAAAATGCTGCCCCGATAGGAGGTGAGAGCAATGCTGTTTGTTGTAATATATCATGCAAAATTAGAAAAAATACCTGAAATTGTGAAGATGGTTGCAGATTTTAAACCAATTAGCGGGGTAGAAACAAAAGCTGAATATGCAACAGCTAATGGAAATTTTATAGAGATAGTGGAGGCGTCAGATGCCCAGGTGTTGACAGAATATATTGCAAAGGTCGGCTTGAAGGGAGGAATTAACGAAAAGATAGACATCTATCCAGTAACAACATTTGAAGAATGGCTTGAGATACAAGAGAGGGAGGAATAACCAAATGAACGGATTTAATGAATATGAATTATATGATCTAACTCGGGTTCTTTCAAAGGATTCGCCCACTATATACATGGACCTTAGTTATTATAGACCCCCGATAACAGCAATAACAACCGATTTTAAGGGGATACATATAGCCCCAGACCGAACCGGTTTTTTTGAGACCGTACATATAATTCATGCCCATACGGGGACACATATGGATGCCCCAGGGCACTACTTCGATGATTCGGAGCACTGGGATATCCACGAGATACCCCTGGAAAGGCTAATGGGAGAGGGAATCATACTAGGTATCCCTAAGGGCGAAAGGGGCGAGATTACACTAGACGATTTGGAAAATACAGAGCCAAAAATACAGGAAGGGGACATTGTTATTTTTAATACAGGTTGGCACCAAAAATACTGTGGTCCAATAACCGACTGGGCAAAGGCCAAGTATTATGCTTCCAACTGGCCTGGATTGGATGAGGGCGTGGCAAAATACCTTGTGAGTAAAAAGGTTAAGTGGGTGGGTATAGATAACCTGTGCTTAGACCCACTTAGTCATTCTGAGCGTGGTGGGGACAATACGTGGATCGATCACGTAATTTTACTAAAGGAAAATATACCTATTGTAGAAGAAGTTGTGGGGCGAATAGATGAAATAACGGGTAAAAGGTGTTTACTGATGGCTTTGCCAATTCCGGTTTATAAAAGCGATGCTTTCCAGTGCCGAGTCGTGGCCCTGGTAAAAAAGGAATAAGCGATCCCTTTGATCAAAATGGGATGTCTTGAAAGTCCATAATCAGGCCACTGTCTCTACTGCTGGCCAATTTCTGAATAACCTATAGGGGATAATGCTCTAAGAGAGTTTAACGTAGTAAAGGGAGTTATAGGTTGATGTTTGATTTACTGGTCAAGAATGGAAAAATCATGGACGGTACAGGTAATCCTTGGTTTTTCGGGGATGTAGCAATTAAAGACTCTAAGATTGGGAAAGTGGGGTTTATCGACAGCAGTTTAGCCCAGGAAGTTATTGACGCCGAGGGACTTGTTGTTGCCCCCGGATTTGTGGATATCCACAACCATTCAGATTTCGTTCTTCCCCTTGATGAGCACCCTAAAATTCTGGAACCCTTTGTGCGTCAGGGGGTAACAACAATCGTTACTGGAAACTGCGGATATTCTACGGCACCAATCAATCCGGAAACTCTTGAGTTACTAAAAGTATATTCCTCTTTCCTACAAGCCGCAGAGCTTACGTGGGAATGGCGCGATATGAAAGGGTATATGGATTGTATCGAAAAAAAGGGGGTAGCATATAACGTAGTCCCTTTGGTATCCCACGGGACAATACGTATCTATATAAAGGGCTTTGATGGTGGTCCGGCTACAGACTCCGAAAAAAAAGAGATGGCCAGACTTGCCAGAGAAGCCATGGAACAGGGGGTCTTTGGTCTTTCCTGCGGGTTAATCTACCCGCCAGGGATTTACTCCGACACCGAGGAGTTAATTGCTATCTCTAAGCCTCTAAGGGATTTCGGAGGCGTATTTACGTCTCATATTCGTGGCTATAGTGAAACTTTATTATCGGCAAGCAAAGAAATTATTAAGGTGGGCGAACAGAATGGTATCGGTGTAGAGCATTCCCATCTGCAGGCTTTTGGCAAGGAGCATTTCTCAAAGATTGACCGTGTTCTAAGCCTTCATGACGAGGCTCGTGCCAGAGGTGTGGATATCACCTTTGATGTCATCCCGTATATAGCTGCTAATACCACACTTTTAGCTATTTTCCCGCCCTGGTCTCTCGAGGGAGGAGTAGGCAAGCTTATCGAGCGGTTAAAAAATAAAGAGACCAGAAGGCGTATTAATGCGGACGTAGAGGAAATTGTCCCCGGCTGGCCACCTTGGCTGCCCGGCACCTGGCCTCACAACCTTGTTGAAGCCACAGGATGGGAGAATATTGTTATCATCTCGGTAGGTAGCGCTGCTAACAAGCATTTGGAAGGGAAAAACCTCGTGGAACTGGCAGAGGAAGCGGGGAAAACGCTTTTTGATACTGCTGCCGATTTGATTATCGAGGAGCAGGGGCAAGTTATGGCGCTTTATATTGGACTTTCTGGAGACATGGAGGGAGATGAGGGACTCAGAAAGATAATTTCACATCCCCTCGCCTCAATAGGCGCCGATGCCATAATCACCGGAAGAGGCCTCTCACATCCAGCAGCCTACGGTTGTTTCCCCAAGGTATTGGGCTATTTTAGTCGCGACCTAGAGCTCTTTAGCATGGAGGAGGCTGTCAGAAAGATGACTTCTATGAGTCTGCAGAGATTTGGGATATGGGACAGAGGATTAATAAGAGAGGGGTGTTCTGCCGACATAACCATTTTTGACGAAGCTACTGTCGGTGCAAGAGGTACGTACTTTGACCCTGCTCACTTTCCTGAAGGGATTAGATATGTCATTATCAACGGAATCCCAGTTCTACAAGATGGCATATATAACGGTAAGCTCTGTGGCCATGTTTTACGTAAACAAAGATAGAAGACAAAGGATGAGTTCTATATAAAGGGTGTTGGGGTAACGATAAGCTACAGGAACATACCCCAACCTTCGGATGCAAGATTGTTACCCACGACACTCCCGAATTTGCGAGATCTGTTATACAAGAGGAGGGAATAAATAATGTCTAAAGTAAATCTTTTTGACCTATCAGGGAAAGTATCCTTAATTACCGGTGGAAGCAGCGGGCTGGGTAAGGCTTTTTGCGAGGCCATGGCAGAAAGCGGGAGTAATGTAGCCCTTTCCTACAATACTAATGAGGCCGGGGCGAAAGAAACTGAAGATATGATTGCCAAATATGGGGTAAAGGCTTTGGTTATTAAAGCAGATGTGTCAAGACCGGAAGAAGTTAAATCAATGTTTAGAAAGGTAGACCAGGAGTTCGGCAAGCTCGACATCCTGTTTAACAATGCTGGAATCGATTTCAGACCCCCGAGAATACACGAAATGCCAATAGAGGATTGGAACAAGTTGATTGCTGTAGACTTAACCGGCGCTTTCCTGTGCATGCAGGAAGCGATAAAGTTGATGCTTCGGCAAAAAAAGGGGTCGATTATTAATATATCCTCAATATGCGGATTATCCGGAATCAATCCAGCTATCTTAGACAACGCCAGTTATGTTGCTGCCAAGCATGGCATAATAGGTCTTACCAAACAGGGGGCAGTAGAATATGCGGCTGATGGCATTAGAGTAAATGCTTTAGCTCCGGCTTTTTTCCCAACCAGAATTGCTCGCAGTGTGGTAATGTCTGAAGAAGAGGTCCGGGATTTCCTGAAAAGCTCGGCAGAGTCAATTCCTATGAATCGGTGGGGAGACCTGGCTGAACTGGAGGGAATTGCCATTTATTTAGCTTCAGACGCATCTAGCTTTGTAACTGGAGCCACATTCGTAATCGATGGCGGCTGGAGTTGCTGGTAGTAAATAAAGGTTTATTAGCAGCAGAGGACCAATTGAAGCCTATCGGGACAGCACATTAAGCGTTAATAGGACCGGGAGTCACAAGTCAAGAGAAGGGGGTGAGAGATGAGATAACTATTAGCATTTAATTGACGAAAATCTTATGAGGAGGTTCAATGTGAAAGGAAGGAAGTTCTTATCATCAGTTGGAAAGCATTGGCTAGTCTTAATATTGATATTGGGGACTCTGCTCCTTATGACGAGTTGCGTGCCAGGGGCACCGGCACCACCAGCAGAGCCAATCAAAATAGGTGCTATTCTGGATTTCACCGGCTTCGTTTCCGACTGGGGGCCTAAGTGCAAGGCGGGCATGGAGTTAGCACTGGAAGAAGCTAACTATGAAGTTGCCGGCAGACCGATAGAATTCATAGCGGAGGACGGAGCAAGTGACCCTACTACGTCTCTGGAGAAGCTCAAGAAACTGGTAGAAAGAGACAATGTACACATCAGTCTTGGACCACTCCTAGGCGATTGTCACCTAGCGGTAGCAGACTATGCCGTTGAAAATAAGGTCCTGATGGCAGCCTTGTACAATGGGATGACGGAGTTGGCACCGAAGCACAACTGGGTAATCTTCCCAACCACCTGCTATGCACAAACTATCCCAATGGGCTGGTATGCTTATGATGTATTAGGTTATAGAACCATGGTCACTGTAGGCTCTGATTTTACTGCTGGATGGGATTATGTGAACGGTGCTGCTGATGCGTTCAAAGAAAGAGGGGGAACTGTAATCCAGCAAATATGGACGGATATGGCTACGGCAGATTACGCTCCCTACCTTGCCACCGTACAGAAAGCCGATTGTGTCATGCATATGATCGCCGGCATAATGCAAGCGGAGCGTTTTGAGCTACAATACCTTGACAGCGGGATAGGCATGCCAACAATACATCTAACACAGGACGGACACCATACCCCGCCGGTTCTGGTAGACTATGGCGATAAGGTCCTAGGTATCATCGGTGAATCTTCCTATCTCCCCACTTTGGATACCCCGGTCAATAACGCATTCGCGGCGGCTATGGAAGCCAAGACTGGAATGAAGCCTGGTGGTGAGGAAGTAAATAGTTACGTCGTGACCAAGGTAATTTTGGCCGCTCTAGAAGCTACAGGCGGCGATGATTCGTTTGACAAGTTATGGCCGGCTGTGCTGGCGGTCAAGATGGAAACGCCACAGGGTCCTGTATCCTTTGACCAAAACGGCGTTGCCCTTACAGATATGTATGTTAGCCAAGTACAGAAGATAAACGGTGAGTATGTATTGGTCCCGATCAAGATCTATCCTCCAGTAACTGACCCGAGGCTATAGTTGGGAAAGGGCAGGTTGGGGCTTTGCCCCAACCTGCCCTTGGCGCAGATTAATGTCTTGGTAAGCGCGGCGCCACCGGAGACTCGTGGCTATGGACTTCTTTGTATTAAATCTGCTAAACGGAATTTCCTTTGGCATGCTACTTTTTCTTATAGCCTCTGGCATGTCCATTGTTATGGGGCTCATGGGTATAGTCAATCTAGCCCATGGCGCATTGTATATGGTCGGGGCTTATGTGGGTTGGACGATAGCTGTTCATTACGGCTTGAATTTTGGACTGGCTATTTTTTTAGGTGGGCTTTCCGCTGGGCTAGTTGGCTTAATGATGGAGCGGGCATTCCTACGTCGCCTATATAAGCAACCAAACGAGCAGGTCCTCCTCACCTTTGGCTTTGTCTACATCCTGACCAACTTATGCATCTGGATTTGGGGAGGTGGACCTCGACTGGCATTTACAGCGCCGGGGCTGTCCGGTCTTATCCAGCTTGGAGGCATGTCTTATCCCATAACGCGAATTGCTATTGCCATTAGCGGGGTAGTAGTAGCCATAGTTCTGTGGTGGTTGCAGGATAAAACCCGTTTCGGTGCCATGATTCGGGCAGGAATGGATCACAAAGAAATGACAATGGGGCTGGGTATAAACCTGGAGCGGGTTTTTATGTTCACCTTCTTCTTAGCTGCATTCATAGCTGGGATTGCTGGGGTAATTGGAGCCCAGCTATTGGGGGCATACAGCGGGCTGAGCATAGATACCCTGCTCTTCGCCTTAATTGTGGTGATTGTCGGTGGCATGGGCTCTGTGCAAGGAGCTCTATTAGGGGCTATTCTGATAGGCATTATAGACGCGTTTGGCAGAGCTATGTTTCCAGAGTTTTCGATGTTCACTATGTATCTAGTCATGATAATTATCTTGATGGCCAGACCCAAAGGTCTTCTGGGCAGGAGAGCCTAAAAGGTGGGAATAGCTAGGCTAAAAGAGACTATTAAGCAACCTTGGCGCGAACAGTTGATTCGCTTTGCCCCTTACATCGTTGGTGGTGTAATACTTATCCTATTACCTGCTGTCCTGCCCTTATATCTTCGGAGCATATGGACTAAGTTTGTTATTTTTGCCATCTTTGCCATGAGCTATGACCTTATTTATGGCTACACCGGGCTTCTTTCACTAGGACACGCCGCCTACTTTGGTGCCGGGGGTTATGCCGCTGCTGTGCTAATGTTCCATTATGGTATCGACTTGCTTTGGATAGGTGTACCTTTTGGTATCTTGATAGCGGCGCTTACTGCTGCTGCCTTCGGCCCTATCGCACTTCGAGTATCGGGGATGTACTTTTTATTAATTACCTTTGCTCTGGGGCAGTTGCTTTATAGTATCGCTTGGAATGTGAAGTGGCTAAGTAAGCCCGGCATGCAGGGTATTGCGGGTTTATCACGCCCGGAGTTAGGTATCCCCGGGTTTAGCTGGAGCACTATTAGTTTTTACTATTTTGTTTTAGTAATTTTTCTCATCTGTTTTTTCCTGATATATCGGATTACAAATTCACCCTTTGGATATGCCCTGAGAGGCATTCGTGAAGCTGAACCCCGAATGCGTTCCCTGGGCTATAATACCTGGCTTCATAAATATATTGTCTATATTATTAGCGGAGCTTTTGCCGGGTTAGCCGGCATATTATTTGTATATTATAATAACATGATAGTTCCCGCACACCTCGCTGTGGGGACTTCTTTTTTGCCTATGGTGATGGTAATAATAGGTGGTAGTGGAACGCTTTTGGGACCTGTTATCGGGTCCCTAGTTGTAATATTTGTGGAATACTTTGCTAGTCTATTTACTCCAGAGCGCTGGCCCTTAATACTTGGCGCTATTTTCGTTATAGCTATTATGTATGCCCGAGGAGGGATTAGCATTCACCTGTCTAGGCTTTGGAAGAGGATCAGTTATCGTTATGGAAGCATTAAGAGTTGAGGGCTTGTCTAAAGACTTCGGTGGTGTTCATGCCTTGAGCGATGTTTCCTTCAGCGTGAAAGCTGGAGAGCGCTTGGTGATTATTGGGCCTAATGGGGCAGGGAAGACCACACTGTTTAACCTGATTAATGGACAGCTACGGCCAACGTCTGGTCGGATATATTTCTTCGGACAAGATATTACCACTGTGGCTACGCATCGCCGTACCCAACTTGGCCAGGGACGCTCTTTTCAAACAATTAGCCTTTTCCCTAATATTACGGTAATTGATAATACTTTAATAGCCTTGCACGGCACCAAACGCTCTCGTTTCCAGATGTTTCGCTCAACTAAAGAGTATAAACATTTACTTGCCAGTGCTCGAGAGATGTTGACAGCAGTGGCTTTATGGGAAAAGAGAGATGACTTGGTCCAAGCCTTAGGTTATGGAGAGCAGCGGAGGCTGGAAGTCACTCTTAGTCTAGCCTCAGAACCGAAGCTATTGTTGCTCGACGAACCCAGTTCTGGGTTAACCAGTGCTGAAAGCGCTGACATAACTGACATGATACGCAACCTGGGGAAAGATATTACTGTACTCTTGGTTGCTCATGACATTGACCTAGTATTTGGTGTGGCCGAGCGGATTATTGTACTCCATTATGGGCAGGTTATAGCTGATGGAACGCCTGGGGAAATCGAAGCTGATCCAAGGGTTAAGGAAATCTACATGGGAATTGAAGAAAATGAAGGAAATGCTACAGCTAGTTGATGTCCACAGTTACTACGGGGAAAGTTATGTTCTCCAGGGTGTTTCGCTAGAGGTTAAGGAAGGCTCTGTAGTAGCTCTCTTGGGTCGCAATGGAATGGGCAAAACAACTACTATTCGCTCAATCATCGGCTTTACCCCACCGCGCCGTGGTGTGGTTCGTTTTAAGGGAAAGGATATCACCAATCTCCAGTCCTACCAGATTGCTCAAATGGGCATGGGATTGGTTCCTCAAGGGCGGCATATTTTCCCCTCACTCAGCGTAGAAGAAAACCTCACTATAGGAGCAACGACCAGGGGAAAAACCGAAGCCTGGACTTTAGATACTGTGTATTCCCGTTTTCCTATTCTGAGGGAGCGAGCTAACCTGAGTGGTAATCGTCTCAGCGGTGGGGAACAGCAGCTGTTGGCCATTGGCCGGGCTTTAATGACCAATCCTGATCTGCTTTTGATGGATGAGCCTTCAGAGGGATTGGCACCCCTGATAGTGCAAGAGATTGACCACATTATTGGCCAGCTTAAGAAGAGCGGCTTTTCTATCCTACTGGTAGAACAGAATTTCCCCATGGCATTAGCGGTAGCCGATTATGTCTACATAATAAGCAAGGGCGTAATAGTATATGAGTCTAAACCCGAGGAGCTTAGAGACAATGAGGAGGTTAAGGCCAAGTACCTTGGTGTTGCAAAATGAGGGCATATAGGCTTCATGCCCAAGATTTTTCCCAAGAAAGGCTGTGTCAACACCAAAAGGAAATCTAGCTACATGCACTTACTGTCTCACAAACAAATTTACCTCTCAATATGTAAGAAGGAGGACATGAAATATGACATATGAAAGTCCAGCCAAAGTCAAGGTTGGAGGCATTGGCCAGGTGGCTATTGTGGTTAAGGATCTGCAGATGGTGGCGGAGAACTATTGGAATATCTTGGGCATCGGCCCGTGGGATATCTATTCGTGGGAGGCACCTCTGGTCTATGACCGCAAGTACCACGGTAAGCCAGCTTGGGCCAGGGAGACGATAGCAGTAGCTCAGGTGGGAGGGGTAGAGCTGGAGTTGTGCCAACCAATTGCGGGAAACTCTATCTATCAAGATTTTCTGACCGAGTATGGGGAGGGACTCCATCACCTATTCTTCCTAGTTGATGATGCCGACCGGACGGCAGAGATACTGGCTAAGGAGGGTTTCCCCAGCCTGCAAAGCGCCCACTTTGGCCCCCCCGAACATAGCGCTACTTATTATAACATTGATATCAAACCTCTTCACGCTATTTGGGAACCAATCCACAAAGAGGTTATTGGTGATGTTACGGGTGCGCAGCGCATCCGCTATCCGAGCACGGCACAGGAAAGCTCAGCCAAGGTTAAGGTCAAAAGCATACTTCGGGTGGGCATAGTAGTTAAGGATGTCCAGCAGACGGCGGAAAACTACTGGAATATCTTGGGCATCGGCCCGTGGGATATCTATTCGTGGGAGGCACCTCTGGTCTATGACCGCAAACACCACGGTAAGCCAGCTTGGGCCAGGGAGACGATAGCAGTAGCTCAGGCGGGAGGGGTAGAGCTGGAGTTGTGCCAACCAATTGCGGGAAACTCTATCTATCAAGATTTTCTGACTGAGCATGGGGAGGGACTCCATCACCTGAGCTTCCTAGTTGATGATGCCGACCGGACGGCAGAGATACTGGCTAAGGAGGGTTTCCCCAGCCTGCAAAGTGCCCACTTCGGGCCCCCCGGACACAAGGGTGCCTATCATTACATCGATATGAAACCACTTGGTGTTATTTGGGAACCAATCCATTATGGTGAGAGCATGGGTGTGGAACCTACCCGATATCCGTGATAGGTTAGCCTTAAATCCAAAGTCACCTACTCGGGAGGTCCTAGAAGAGTTCGCCTCAGAATTTCGCAGACAACCTTAATTGAAAATCACTGACCAGTCGTCCATTATGTGTGATGGGCAACAAAAAGGCTGGATATTCGTCTCATGCAAATATCCAGCCTTTTGTACAATTCCTAAATAGTTGTCGGCCTTAACTCTTCCCTATCCTGAACATCTTAGTCCCGCACACCGGGCATACACCCTGGGTTGCCGGCTTACCGTTCTTCATGGTTATTGCCTTGGCATTTTTCATTTCCCTTTTGACGCGACACTTCATACAGTATGCTTGCATTTTA
>Ga0315296_10001986_pt1 | contig 17623 bp, 12 predicted proteins | sample YL17G14_18_MG_FD_203921 | JGI IMG/M metagenome (GOLD analysis project Ga0315296, IMG submission 203921) | Sediment microbial communities from Yellowstone Lake, YNP, Wyoming, USA - YL17G14_18 | ecosystem: Environmental > Aquatic > Freshwater > Lake > Sediment | place: USA: Wyoming | collected... | reverse complement strand
TGCTTGGATTATCCAGTATCCGCTTCACTAGGGATTTGGCAGGCTCTGCAATATTGCGGTCATTCGAGAACTGAAGCTGCTTGACCTTGCCCCAGCTGATTACCTTTCTGTCAAGAGAATCATCTGTTCCATATCCTATGATCAGGTTCGTCTCATTGTCGGAAAGTGTTCTCGTAAGCCCATATTTCGGTCCCTTTACACCCGGTTCGATTGCGATAAAGCGTGTCCAAACGAAGCCGTTATGCATGTCAAAGCAACCATCTTGGGGAATAAGGTCCTCGGCATATGCACATACTTCCTCTAATGGAGCCTCGAGCATTAGGGTCGGAAGCCCATTGTTCAAGAGGGATTTGTCACCGCCCGGAATCCCCCAGAAATGGAGGCACTTGCCTATAGGAAGGGGAATGCAAACTATGTATTCACCTCTCCTTTTCACAACCGACAGATGCATTTCACCAAGTGAGAGTAGCGTTTGTTTGAATATGTCGATTCTATCCATGTGTTCCTCATAATATTCAGCTCTGCCATCCGTCCGAATGTGAAAGTCACTATTGGCCGTCGCCATCAATCTAGCACGCAAGACACCCAGCTGCTGTCCTGTCAGGAACCGAGGATTGCGGATTCCGCCCTGTCCATTGCTTCCAGTCACTCTACTGACCCTGTCTTCAAGAAAGCTAGTAGGGAGGCCTGTCACGTCCATTTGGAAACGAAGAATCTCTCCTCGTACCCTAGTACCCTTCTTGTGCGTCAATTCGCCAGTCTTCTGGCCGCTTGACTGAAATACAACTTGGTCCATCAACCTGTCTAGGTGCCTTAGTCCCTCACCTTCCATCTGCAGTTCGAGAGACTCACAGACACATTCAACAAGCCTATCGTACTCTCCTTGAGTACGGAAGTGGAAAAACAGACTGGACCATGAGTTCAGCAAGTCGTTGGCGTCCCTGTCGGGTGTCCATATGTATAGGCGGCCATCGGTAATCCCAAGTCGAATGTTGTTGCTGGCACAGCTGATCCCTAGACTCTCTCTAAGTCCGTTCTCGATGGCATGTCTATTCTCCCAGAAGACCTCCTGTAGTTCACTTAGTGCGTCGGGTTCTATCACGCCGTCATCGAGCACACAATAATGGACCCTTGACTCATCCTCGGATAGTCGGTAGATACTTTCAATGAACGTAACAACTCGTTCTGTGTCAATTCTGCCAGCCCTAATCTCTCGCAAAGCATCCTCCAAATGCCGCAGATCGATGTGTTTCGCCCGTTGCGGCCGCATTGGTAACTCTTCAGCCCATTCCTCCTTTCGTGCCTCATTGTGGGAGTCAGTCACTGAGCGAAGCAGTCTCTTCAGTTCTCTCATCGGCTGTTGTTCGGCCCATTCCCTCACTATGCGCGTTTCCTCTCGCCTACGCAAAACAGCAAGAGACTGCTCGCCGACACCACTCCGCCATTTCCCGATCGTGCTTTGAGGCACATTGTATATCCTCGACAACTCCAGTTGCGTTTTTGACCAGTCGTTCCTGACGGCCATGTATGCCTCGCGTTTCAAGTAGTCAGACTCGAATTCGGGATTGCCACGCAAAGATTCGTGCACCTTGAGAAGCTGGTCTATGTCTTTCATAGACTCGATGGAAACCTCGGGTTTACGTCCGTGTGCTTGTTCATACATTCGTCTTAGAGTGCTTAGGGGTATGGTTCTTGTGAACCGACTCGCTCTGGTATCTTGTGTTTTCCTCTTCTTGGTGCGCCGACTGCGAGTTACCTCTCTCGTAGCTTCGCCGTCTTTTGGTAGATGCTCAACGTCACGCCTTTTCGAGATTCCCCGGAACACTATATCAGCCCAAAGTCGTTCGGCCTGACGGTTTCTGAGCTCCCCAATCAGCCTAGGCAATGGGCGATTCTTATCTGCATGGACTCTTTGCCCGGCCGCAATGTAATCGACAGCCTCTTTGTACATAGATAAGAAATCTGGATTGGATTTCGACTCAGGATATCTCGCTATGAGAGTCTCCAGCTCCTGAACCGACTCGACTTCCACACGTATGAATCCTCTGACCTCTTCTTTCTCATCCTCGCTGAGGGACTCAAAGAGCTCCATTAGCCACCGACGGACTCGCTCTTCATCTGTCTCAGGAAACAGCCCGAAGTGAATCTCTTCTGGAAGCATGGGTCTGATGACAGGCTCACCCTCTGGGAAGAAGCCGGCCATGACATGCTCGGACTGCGGCCCACTATCCTTAGCTGGTTCTTCAACTTCTCCTCCGTCTTCTTTCGATTCTTGATGTTGTGGTTCGCTCTTGACCTGAGTAATCTCATGGCTGCATGTTTCAGCTGTGTAGTTAGCTTCGGTTTCAGTGGCATCAATGGCGCACTCGACATCAGACTGGAGTAGTTCCTCATCGGAAGAGTGCTCCTCCTCATGGTCTCTGTGCTGCTCCTCATCTTCTTGCTGGTCTTCCTGAGGCTCTGCCAACTCCAGAGAAGTATCTGAGTGACACTCGACCGATTCGCCATATCCGGACTTCTTCACAATCTCCGAGCTGGCTTTCCCTGTTCCTGCTTCCGTAGCTTCGTCGACAGAGATTGCTTCCGTACCCTCTGGAGCAGTGGAGACACTACGATAATCAGACTCCCTCCCATGACCCGACGCCACGGGTTCATCGTTCGCTTCGGACTCCTCAGCCTCTGGTGTGAGTTCGGCAACTCGCTCAGAATCTGAGACTGTAACTTCGTCTCGTGTCACACTCTCAATTGGTTCCTGTTCGGTCTTGCAGTATTGCTCCTCTCTCTGCGCAACATGCTCTTCTGTTTCATTCTCCTCATGAGACTCAGAATCTTCAGGCCCCAGCTGCTCCACTTCAGAAAGAGAAGATTCTGCGTGCTCGCCAAGCTCAAGAGCATATGCTAGACCACCGCCGGCATCTGCTGCCACGTATTCAGAAGCGATTTCGACTGAATCAAGACCCCTCTCCTCAGACTCGTGGCTTTCCCTATCCACTCCCACAATCTCTTTATCCGATTCTCCGAGTACCTCTTCGATATCCTCGATCTGAGTGTCGGTCCAATGTGCCTTGACCTTCTCCCTGTCGATACCGAACTCCTCGTAGGCATCTAGCACAGTCTCTTCAAACTCTGAGAGGACCCGGCTAGGCGGTTCCGATTCCTCCTCACGCTCCTTCGAGCCGCGAACGCTTTCCCTTGTGTGTGATTCCTCTTCTTCCTTTGCCGCAATCCGTTCCTGAAACGCCTCCATCTTCTTCTCAAGGTCGTCCTCGATGCTCGGGTGAGTTCCTTCGCGGTCTCGGTCCCCTTCGTGCGTCTTCTGAGGGCCACTTCCCCTCTCCGAATCCTCCTTGGTCTCACGGATTCTGGATGGCAAGCTGACCACTCTCAAGCGGCTGTGTCTTGTTCGATGGCCTGCTCGATTTCCACAATCATTGCATCATTCTGCGGCGCTCCGAAGATTTCCTTGGATATGGCGAAGAATCTCCTCACAAAAAGTGGCAGGCTGACGCCTTTCGGGCAGAACTCCCGGCAGAACTGGCACACGAGATTCACATAGGGACGAGTATCGCCCCTTTCTGCCTGCTGCAGTCTCTGGTAGTAGAACTGCGCAAAGGGAGTTGATGTCAAGCACTTCCGTATGAGAGCATCCACCTGTGGGTCAGTCTCCGAATCTTGGACCGGACTGATGCTGCTGGTCACGTTGGTCTGCTGCTGAACAACACTCGCCGGGAATTGAGGCGACACTGTGGTCCCTTCGAGCTCTTGTACAATCTTGTCCGGGAGAGAAAGAGATGCCCCGAGTTCAGGATGCTCTTGATAGACCGGCCGCATCGTCTTCTGGACTTGCTCGGGAGTCCAGAACCCCGTCGGGAGAGGCGTCGTCACGAGTTCGCTCAGGGGCACAATCTGCACGTTGACGGGGATCCCGTCGCTTTCAAGGAAGACTATCGTTTCGCCTCGTTTCATTCCACCAATGTGCTCGATCTGCTCCTTGCTGCATCGGGTGTGTTCCCCAACGAACTTCATGTCACCTGAGCTGTTCAACGCGTGGGAGATTAGATTCACAGGTATCTGAGTTGCCTCGTCCACAAGGGATGTGGCCTGCTGGGACATCAATACTAGCCCTAGTCCTGCTCCACCCGCGGTCCTGAGCATTGTGACCACGCTTGCTGTGGTTTCTTGCTGGATTGTTGGCTCCCCTTCTCCCGTATGCAAAGGTCGGCCAAGTAGGTAATGTGATTCCTCAATCACTAAGAGATTGCCCAGGTTAGGAAGAGGATTTGCCATTCTGTATTCGCTGATGGCCGCGGTCAACAGGCCTGTCAGGAGAATCTTGTCAGTTTCACTGAGACCGTCCATGACTATGACTGTTGTGTGGCTCAGGAGTTCTGGAACTGAGATGCCTTCCGTCGTGTTGTACATCCTTACCAGTGCAGGGTTTCTGAGCATTGCTTTCACACGGGCGAGCATTGCCCCGAAGATGTTGTTTCGAACGTCCTCACCGTACTGCAGACTCTTCGACACCTCCAGAACAGCTTCATACAGGTCGACAAGTGTGATTCTCCGCCCTTGCTTGTTGTCCCTGATACTCCAGCCGCAGCGGCGGTACATCGTATAGAACACGTCTTCGAAATGCATCCTCAAGACGCCATCAATGGGCATTGACGCACAAAACGCGTTGACGAGCCTATCGAGCCACCTGTGGAGTTTGACCTTGGGCGGGGGCTGAAACGGCGGGTAACAAACCGGTGCAATATCGGGGTCGCCAGGGGTGAACACTCTTGCGTCGTGATCCACACCCAAGAGCACTGCCCATTCGTATCCTTTAGAACCAGCAAGCACCACAGAGTGTACCTGATTCCTAGAGGCTTGGGCCACAATGCTGATTCCAGTCGTGGTCTTTCCGGAGCGGGTGTTGCCGATGATTAAGAGATGGGAATCGAGACGGTTTACTGCAATCCCTTTAGGACGTTCCATAATCTTCTCGCTGCCCGCGGTCAAAGGGAAGCCCAAGAGAATGGCACCCTCCGGAGCGCAAATCCACTCTGCTACAGGTCTAGACGGCGATGTGTCCACAGCCGACCCGGTCAGAGGCCTAGCCACCTGAGTCGAGTCTACATGATTAGCCGTCCCAGTGACCAACGCAGAACCCGACGAGAATGAGCTTCTCTTGTTGACCCTCAGGCCCAAGTCACATCGTGGAAGTGTGAAGTAGACTGCTGCTTCTTCCGGTGTGAGCACTGTGAGTTCTGATGAAGGAACTCCTCGCGCGATTCTTCCAAGCTCGGACTTGTTCTTCTTGATAACAATGCGGAAGTCTCTTTCCTTTGTAGCTGGAGCCAGCATACCTACCAGAACGTCCATCAATCTGCGTGCGTTCCCCTCGGTCTGATTGTGGTCCTGTCCCCAACTCACGGCTGTCACCCCGACCTTGCATAGATAACGGCTACTGAGCCTCTTGAGATCTTGAAGAGTCTGTGAAGCAAGACGCGATGCACGTGCATCGACTTGAGTCTTTGAGACTTGAGAACCCTGTGTGAAAAGCGCTTGACCGGGCATTGAGACCGTTTTCTGAGCCTGTTCCACTTGTTTCTGATAATCCCGTTCGGCCTCTTTCACCTTGGAGTCAGGGACTTGATAGGGGACGGCAGAGACCTGAATGATACCATTGTCAAGATGCTGCAGAACATCTGCCACTCCTGTGAGTGGGTCAACGCGTTGTTTGTCATCCTCCGATGAGAGAGGTTCGCCAACCAGATATGCGGCTGTTCCATTTCCGTGAGATGTGACCAGCTGCGATTCGAACCTCTTCACCGACCTGATCTCGAACAGAGGCAAGTTGACTCTGACTGCATCGGTCAACGACTGAAGATAGTGGTCTAGCTTGATTGGATCACTGGACCAAGTCAAGTAGTAGATTCTTGTCTTGCCAGAGCATGTCTCAAGTCGCAATGCAAGGGGAACACCAGCGACCATAAGAGCCCGCAGTACATCGTGGAACGGCTGGCACTTGGCTCTGAGCGAAGTTTTCTCGTCCGACATCCGGAGGTAATCATCAGGGATTCCGATGATTTCGACTCCCCGTATGGACTCTACGGATCCGAGTTTGAACGATGTGAAAATGACACCGCCGCTGAGAGAAGGGCCGGTTCTCCGGCCGGGAGACACCTCTGCCACCTGATTCCTCAAGCGGGTTCCAGCCAAGTACAAGACGAAAGCCGCAAAAGCGACAAAGGACGTCTCAAGAGGGTACATTGGTGCAAGCTGCAGCAGAAGGAAGAAACCGCTCAGTGCAGCGACGCCGAGGATTATGGCTGCGCCACCTAACCATATGAGTAGCTTGTTCTTGGAAATGCCAGTGAAGACTACTGCCGACGCACCGACGAGAAAGCAGACCATGGCCACCAGCAGAGCGGCTGAACTCAGCTGCGGTGACACAAAGCCGAGAGATCTCAGCGCCTCGCCACCGGCGACTACTGGCAGAAGGGTTAGAACGAGGACACACAGAATCTTGAACAGGAATGGGCTGCCATTAGAACCACTAGATGCGCTCATCATCTCACCGATTCTGAATACTCGGATTCAAAGAGCACCTGACATATCCTATATCTTTCGACGGACAGTAAACTCCGCTCTTAATCCCCAATCCCAGCGTTTGGGAATTATTCATCCTTCGCGCACTGATATGCTCATACTTGGTACCCAATTCCGCATATCGGATGCGAATATGACTCTAAACTCGTGACGGTTACGGGAAATTTGTACTTCTTCGGACCAAGTTGGCAGGTATGATACCGGCGGTTATGCCATCAGATTGTCTCGGGAAGATGCACCCACCCATTGCAGCGCGGGTAGAAAAGCCACCAGTTGAATGCACTGGGCTCGACCCTGAGCTTCACCCCAATCTCCTCGCTAGCACATCTGAGCCTGCCGCGCGGCCACGGTCTCCCGCGCACAGGACAGAATCTGATCAGCGCGAGCGTGTCTTCCTGTGTGAGTGGTGCAACGGTCCCCTTTGAGAGTGTGAGCTAACACACGAGGCGAATCATACGTGAGGCTAAAACAGCTTACTCAGCAGGGATGCCCACTCGGGCTTTGTAGGCGCTTGATGCGGAACGTACTAGCACAATATGCTAAACCATCATTCTGTGTTCCGAGTCCAAGACCGAGGAGGTCATGAACCAAGCTCAGATGAGCAAGGGTCTAAGGTCGAACATTCTGTCCAAGAACTTCAGGGTTAGAACATTTCAATCACGCTAGAAGTAGGGTTGAAAGGTCTAGCGCTTGCTTACTCCATCTTCAGCGCGTTTGGTTTCAATAAGACTAGAGGTAGGGGATAGGCTATATATGCCGGTTTGTATATCGAATCTTGTCGTCAGAGTCCGAAGGGGGGCAGCAAACTTAGTCTGAGATGAACAGGATGAGATTTAGAGTAACGCTTGCTCCATGGCCTGACCAGAATGAGTCGCCCCCTGTCTTGCGTTACGACTATCAGTATGGGATATCTGCGATGATCTACAATCTACTCATTGAGGCGAAGCCGGAATTCAAGGGGCTTCACGACGCGACTCACTACAAGTATTTCACTTTCTCGAGGCTTGAAGTTCCAAGGAGGAAGGCACTAAGCGAGGGCCTGGCAATCCTCTGCAATGACACATATCTCTGGTTCAGCAGCGTGAATGATGCCCTGGCAAAGACAATGGCGAACCTGCTGATTCGCCAACAATCGGTGCAGTTCGGAGGAGTGAAACTCGCTGTCGTCAATGTGGCTGTGCCTGCACCTTATGAACCGAAGGGACAGCAGGAGGCATTCGTCACGATGTCTCCGATTGTGCTTCGTACGAGTATCGATTCTGAAGGCACTTCCAAGACATGGGACCTAGAACCATCTGACGAAAGGTTTGTTGAGCGTCTGACGGCGAATCTCAGGAGAAAGTATGAGCAGTACTACGGACAGCCATGCTCTGGCGAAGTGCGAGTGGATTCCATAGCCAACACAAAGCAACAACGGATCGTGCTTGGGAAAGTCTCTCATAGGGCCCACCTTATGGACATCACCATTCAAGGACCGCCGGAGATTCTGAAGTTCGCCCACGAGTGCGGGTTGGGTGAGAAGAACTCCATGGGCTTTGGAATGGTCCGACTCAGGAATGATGCGACATGAGTCCTCAGAAGAGTTCATCTGTGCAAGTAGCCAGTCCTGCATTCATATTCACGAGAACGGGCAACCCCTTCGTGGACTCAGGCTTAGCCGCACTCTGCATCCTTGCCAACAAGAAGGAGCCTAGCGAAATCACGCTTGACGACCTGAAGGCTCAGATTGACTATATCACTCGGCTCTACAGCGGCAAGGGATGGCGCGACGCATTCCATGGTCAGCTGTTTCCAAATGCGGAGCTGGTCAATCCAGCATCAAAGGATGGTCCCGGTCAGTACAGGGCTGCTCTTGCTCAGTATTTGGAACAGGTGACCCCCGGACCGGGGCGGGGCAACTGCATCTCTTGTGGACAACGCGATGGTATTCCTGTGGAGAAGACGCGAGTGCCCCTACTGGGATCAGGCAAGCTAGTCAACTTCTTCCCAGCTGGCTCTCAGGGTGAGAGATTCTGTCCCAACTGCATACTTGCTGTCCAGTTCATGCCTCTATCGATCGAGAAAGTGGGAAAGCCGCTGATGCTTCATACAATGAAGTGGAAGATTCAGCTGGCTTATGCCAGAAAGATCGTTGGAGAGGCCAGGCGTCGCGAAGCAGCGAAGCAGCAAGGTCTGGTAGACACAGGACAAAAGAAGCCGGCGGGTGTCAATGCTGTGTACGCGGCCATTGAGGATATTCTGAACGATGAGCGGGTCGCTGTGGAAGACATCAGCAACCTTGCGGCGCCTCTGAGATTCTACCACTTCAGCAATTACAATCAGGGCCCCGAGATGGACATGTACGACATACCGAGCGCTGTCTTCGAGTTCCTGACAGAGGTGCACAGGTCGAGGAGCAAAGACGAGTGGAGGAGAGTAGTTGCAAGGGGTTTTCGCAAGAAGAAAAAGCGGGAAAACGAGGAAGGCCTATTCAAGACGACACCCAACATGGTATACCAAAGACTGACGAAGGGTGAATCCATCCTGTATTACTTCTTGGCAGGAGAGTTCAAAGTTATAGGTGATTGGAACCTGGTTTCACTGTATCTGAGGAAAGTGAGAAGAATGGACGAGAAACAAATCGAGACTATAAGGAGGGTTGCAGACAGATACCTGGAGTTCTCTAAGGAGACTGGTTCTATCAAGAGAATCACACAGCTTCACTGGGCAAAGAGCTATCGGGACTTCAGGTCAGCACTGCTCCGTGTGCAGGAGGAGTTGACACGTCGAAAAGGTGAGAGTCTTCTCACGTTCGATGAGTATGTTCTGGACCTTGCCCCTGAAGGAGGGGCTAGTTGGCAGGAGACGAGAGACCTGCTTCTCTTTCGCATATACGAGAAGGGTGCCTCTTGGCTCTCAGGCAAGAAGAGTGAGCTCGAACAGCTCGCTAGTAATGAAGCTGAGTTGGAGGAACAAACATGACGAAAGTAGTTCACGGGTTTGTAATGGTTGATGCATGGGGATCTGCACTTAACAACGCAGGGCTTCAGCCATCAGAGCGTACTGAAAACATCGTTAGGACGAAGGTATTCTGGAGAGAACGCCAAGCGTATCCGTATGTGTCTGGCCAATCATGGCGCTTCTGGTGGCGGTCCACATTGGCAGACAAGATGGGGTGGAAGCTCTCCCCCATAAGTAGAGAGGCAAAGATAGCATATACAGAAGCCAATCCCATCGCATATCCGGATGACGACATCTTCGGATACATGCGTGCCCCCAAAGGGAAGAAAGATGCTGAAGGCAAGAAGACTCCCTCAGAGACCCTAACGAGACTCTCTGTCCTGAAAAACTCATGTCTTGTCTCAGTGGGACCACAGAGGCCCACCGAGGATTTCGGGACTTTCTCCAGATTCGAAGGAGATCCTGTGCCTTATGAGCATGAGTTCTATTCAACTGTGCTCAAGGGCATCTTTTCGTTGGATGTTGAGAGTGCAGGTGTGTTCAAGACTATGGCCACAGCAGGGAGCCGCAACCTGCCCGAGGATTTCAAGATCCCGAAGGAGTATGCACAGAAGTGCAAGCAAGTGGACAGAGTCTTCGTGCTTGACCGGGCAATCAGGATCCAGCGGATTAGCGATGCCCTTTCCGCAATCCCTCATCTATCTGGCGGAGCTATGCTTGCGAGGAACCTTTCCCGGGTCGCACCTAGCTTGATTGTCTTGGGTGCATACTCGACGGGCAGCCACATCTTCAGTCATCTAGCCACGACCAAGAATGATGCCGCCTACTTCAACACGGGCGCACTCAATCAAGTCCTGTCTGACTACGAGAGTGACCGCCTGACAAAGGTGTACATTGGAAGAGAGGAGGGATTCATGGACAGTGTTAATGACGACCTATCATCGCTGGCGAAGAAACACGGCGGCAAGGTCATCGTCGGGTCAGTGGCTTCAGCTGTGAGAGGATTCTGCCAAGAGATACCTTCTCTCGTTGCCTAGTGGGAGGTTATCTTTTGAGGGCCACGCGTGTGCGACTGAGTGCTTGGACTGCATCCTTCAGATATGCTGGATTCATGATTGGACTACAGCCCACGCTGCCTATGCCTCCACTATCAACAATCTATGGGTTGGTCTCAGCCGCTGCCGGACGAGTCATCACGCCGAAGGACACGTTCGTGGGATACACCTTCCGAAGTCGAGGCCAGTCTGAAGACCTAGAGAAGATAGTTGAGATCGAACCTGGGGTTGGAGGAAAATGGAACGTCATCCGCAGACAGATACTCTGCGACGCTCATCTAGAGCTTTACCTAGAACCACAGATGGGTGAGAGCTTTAGGCGTCCTTACTATCCTCTCCTCTTGGGCCGTTCTTCGGACTTGGCTTCGGTGGACTCGATAGATGAGGTCGATCTTGACAAGGTAGGTGTTGAAAAGAGGAGTACATTCGGGGAGAGTATCTACTCAGTTCCTCCTCCATCTGGCTACAGGCTGGCAACGATGTACTCTCTTCCGGTCTTCTTCACCGAGTCAATACCCCGTGAGGCCCGGGGAACGCGTCCCTTCATGATGATCACGGAAAGATATCAGTCGAATGGCGAAGGGTATCGGGACACTGATTCGGGGCTCACGTTTGAGATTTTCACAGATGAGTCGCTATTCGGCTGAGATGGAGCTGGTCTGACCGATGACTCTGCTGGCGAAGCCAGATGAATCTCTTGAGGAGCACACTCTGAAGGCGCTGTGTGTTCTTCAGAGTACTGCTGGTCTTAGGAGAGTGCATGAGGCAGTAGGTGGGCCGTGGCTTCACGAGTGCACTGCTTTGTCTCTCGCGATGCATGATGTTGGAAAGGCGGCCACTGGTTTCCAGAAATACATCTCTGGTTGTTCCGAGAAGAGTTCTGGCTATTCTAGGAAGAGATGGGGGTATAGGCATGAGATACTGTCTGCCGGGGTTGCATCTTGCCTTGAGTATAGCCAAGCCGGGGAGGGTATGGAGAGAGACGCTGTTCTGAGCATTCTCAATCATCATAAGGATCTCAGCCTCCTAAGGAAAGAGTACTCCACTGTGCCACGAAGTGACGAGGGGTTCAAGTCCTATGAGTTCTATGCAAGAGAGCTGCTCCCGAATCTCGGAGAAGTGTCGTCGATTGCTGCAAATGTCGCCCGGAGGATTCGGCCAGAGTTCCCTGTTGCGGCAAGTCTTCTAGACACCTTGCCCGAGAGCAAAGATGTGGTACTTGACGGGATGCTGAAGAAGGATCCGTTCAGCAGGCACGTCTCGTGGTTCATCAAGCATGTCTCTGAAGGAACCCTGACCACTGAGATGAACAACCGAGCTATGCTTCTCAAGGGACTCCTCACGGCATGTGACCATTTGGCATCGTCAGGTGTAGACAGGATCAAGGCACTAACGCCCGAAATGAACTACTGTAATTATCATGATCTGAAACCCAGTCAGCAATGGGCGGCCTCAACTGACGGTTCAGCGATTATAGTTGCACCCACGGGTTCAGGCAAGACTGAAGCAGGACTGCTATGGGCCAGGAGGAACTTGGCGGATGGTGGCAGAGTATTCTACTTACTTCCTACGGTCGCGAGCATTAACAGTATGTACCTGCGACTCCAGAAGCAGTTCTCTTCTGGAAAGACTGGGGACCTCGACCTTGTCTCTATGCTCCATCACAAATCGTCGTTCTATCTCTACAGGTACCATGCGGACGAGGAATATGCTGTCAGCAAGGTTGACCCCAAGGCACTCGCAGGACTCTCAAGGCAGGTCTACTCTCCACTGAAGGTCACGACGCCCTTTCAGCCGCTCAAGAGCATTTTTGGAGTAAAAGGCTATGAGAAGGGGATTATGGAGCTCACCGGATCATCGGTCATAGTAGACGAAGTACACACTTACGACCCTCATGTGACGGCGCTGATTCTGGTGATGCTATCCGTTCTGCAGACATATGGAGCACGAGTCCTGCTGATGTCGGCTACCTTCCCCCTGTTCCTAAGAAGGATCTTCAGGGACCATCTGGGCATTCCGGATTTTCGCATATTCGAAGATCATAGTCAGGACCAAAACTCTCGCCATAGTCTGTGTCTTTACGAGGGGAGTCTGCAGGAATCGATTGACCTCATAGCCCAGTTGGCTTCTAAGCACAGGACCATTGTTATCTGTAATACTGTGGACGCGGCGTGCGAGACTTATCGGGAGCTCAAACGGAGGGTCAGTGGGAAGCGACTTGTGCTTCTGCATAGTAGGTTCGCGCTTAGAGACAGGATAGAGAAAGAGAGGCTGCTCACGTCAGCCGATACCGACATTGTGGTATCTACTCAGGTCATCGAGGTCTCACTCGACTTGGACTTTGATCAGCTCTTCACTGAGCCGGCGCCAATCGACGCTCTGCTTCAGAGGTTCGGTCGCGTGAACAGGAAAGGTCGGCTCGGGAGTCATGCACCCGTAGCGGTCTTCAGGAGGGGCGGGCCCCATGACTATCTGGTCTACAGAAGCTACGATAGAGTTCAGAAGACAGTCGATGCTCTTGACAAGTATGCTGATGATGTTAAGAGTGGGCTCACCGAGGGTCTTGCGAAACGCATAGTTGAGGAGGTCTATGCAGAGGGGTATTCAGGGAAGGAGAGTCAGGAGTTTGATGATGCCAGGAACGCCCTCCAGTCTTGGTGGAACGAGCTCAGACCTTTCGAGAAGGGGAGGCGCGACGAATTCAATGCGCTCTTCCAGGCAGTAGAAGTCGTTCCCTCGATCTATGAGCGAGAAGTCCAGAGCCTTGCGGGTGCAGAGAAGGCTCGGCTGCCAGAATATCTCGTCAGTGTGCCTACTTACACTTATCTCAAGATGGAGGATCTGAACCTGATCCGACATATGGAAGATTATCTTGTGGTCGAAGCAGAATATGATTCGGAGTTCGGTTTGAGAACGGATCTTCTTTGGAAGATGAAGGGAGGTGGGGACTCATTTGTCTTTTAGCCCGACCCGTGTAACGGGCACTATGGTTAACTACTACTTCGTCTGCAAGAGGAAGCTCTGGCTCTTTTCTCGAGGTCTCTCTAGGGAGCGCGACTCTCAGCTTGTAGCTCTCGGTCAGTTGTTGCATGAAGCTTCCTTCACGCGGGAACGCAAGGAAGTGTTCATCCTCGGTCATATCAAGGTGGATCACACTACAACCGGGGAGAAGGTCATCATCCACGAGGTCAAGAGGTCCAAGAGCTACTCAAATGCTGCTCGAGCCCAGCTGCTTTTCTATCTCTCTGAGTTGGAGCGCCTAGGAATCGAATGCAAGGGTGAGCTGCACTTCAGGAGTGAGAAACGTAGAGAGGAAGTCACGCTGGATTCCGATGGCAGGTGCTCAGTACAACAGATAGTTCGCGAAGTGTGTCGTGTTGTAACCGAATCTCAGTCTCCTGAGCCGCAAAAGGGTGTCCCGTGTAGGCGTTGCTCGTATCGCGACTATTGCATGGTGTGAATCAGAATGAAACGAAACCTGTACTTGAGCACAAATGGAATGCTTCACAGGAAAGAGTCTACCATCAACTACATCACAAAGGAAGGAAAGAGGGCTGTGCCCATTGATCAGGTCAAAGCCATATTCGCCGTAGGGCGGATATCGGTCACTTCAGGTGTCATCTCCTTTTTCTCGAAGATGGGTATCCCTATTCATTTCTTCGGATATTATGGGAACTATGAAGGAAGCTACTATCCTCGGCGGCGATTGGTGTCGGGGCACGCACTGGTCAGCCAAGTAGCCTCGTTTCTTGACAAGGAATGTCGAATGAGCATTGCCCAGGCCCTTGTTCACGGATGCATCTCGAACATGAAGACCGTAGTTGACTCATACGTGTCGAGGATGAACGAGCTTCAGATTGTCTCGACCCAACTGGAGCTCATTGCTTCTGAGGTGACCGGAGCAGATACGATACCTGTGCTCATGAGTCTGGAAGGGAGAGCGTGGAGCATCTACTATGAATCCTTCAACCACATCATCAAGGGCTTCCAGATGGGACCGCGCGTGAAGAGGCCTCCCAACAACCCGGTGAATGCTCTTGTGAGTCTTGGGAATAGCATGCTGTACGTTACGACACTAACCCAGATCTACCACACCCAACTAGATCCTTCAGTGAGCTTTTTGCACGAGCCATTGGAGAGAAGATTCTCACTTGCCCTAGACATCTCCGAAGTCTTCAAACCGGGATTGGTTGACACACTCATCTTTCGCCTCCTCAATCTCGGGAGTATCAAAGAGGAGCATTTTGACGCCGAGTTCAAGTCTTGCATGCTGAATGATGAGGGCAGAAGGATCTTCCTCACCGCATTCGATGAACGGCTTCGGGAGACGAACAAGCACCCTAGGTTAAAGAGGAGCGTCTCGAACGAGTACTTGATTCGACTGGATTGCTACAAATTGCTGCGACACGTTGTGGAGCATAAGCCGTTTCGACCATATCTCATGCAGAAAGGGATGTGAGATAAGTTGTACCTCATCGTTGTCTATGACATTGAGGTGGATCGTATCGACAAGGTGAGAGCCATCCTAAAGCGCTATTTATTCTGGGTACAGAACTCAGTGTTCGAAGGGGAGTCCAACGAGGCGTCTCTGCAGTCGATGATGCAGGAAGTCAGACGTGTCATAAAGGAAGATTACGATTCGATCGTCATTTATGAGATGAACTCGCCCAAGACATTCAAGAGAACTCTGCTTGGAACGGACTTGAGTCTTAGGGGTTTCGTGGTCTGATGTCATGATGGTTCGGGACGGACTAGGAGCCTGGCCTGTTCAGTCCATTGAGATAATCGGATTGCTGTAGAGCCTAAGGTGGGTCTTGACGTTTTGCAGGACCGAGTGGGGGTACGCCGCTTGGATGTCCCTGCGCGAGGCGCATTGACGGAGAAGGAAAGCCTATTCCACTCCTGCGGCTTCTGGATGTCATCTTTCAGGGAATTGCCTAGGTCTTCAAAGAGGTCCTGCGAAGCTGCATAATGGTTAATCGCGTACGTGAATGCCCACTGCCGAACGTGGCCATCTGCAGAGATAGAGTTCGTACCAATGAAGAACATCGGATCCCTTGCGGTTGCCCTTGGGCTAGAGGGGGGCCGTTCCATTACGTCATAGAGTGCCTCCTGGAGGCCCGCACAGCCGACGCCACTTCCGCCGCAGGACCGGAGGTTTTTGGAAAGCACCTTCTACAGCGACCGCCATAACGCTTATTTTGGCGAAATCAGCGCTAAATGCTAGCGGTTTCAATCAGACTAGAAGTAGGGTTGAAAGAAGGTTGATAAAATGACAAAAGCAAAAACTAAAACTGTTTCAATCAGACTAGAAGTAGGGTTGAAAGGAAATTAGAAAAGGTCTATCATAATTTTCAGGCGCTGTTTCAATCAGACTAGAAGTAGGGTTGAAAGTGGGCTAGGGTCTAGTCTGAGGACTAGGCGGGAGAAGTTTCAATCAGACTAGAAGTAGGGTTGAAAGAATATTATAGTATCATTAGCAGTGTACCTCATTCGGGTTTCAATCAGACTAGAAGTAGGGTTGAAAGGAACAGAGAATATCACGAATGAGTAGGATAGGTTAAGTTTCAATCAGACTAGAAGTAGGGTTGAAAGACGATTGGAGAAACGAAGGTAATCAAATGGGAAAACGTTTCAATCAGACTAGAAGTAGGGTTGAAAGTTGATTTCATCCTAGAAACAATATCGCGATCTCAATGTTTCAATCAGACTAGAAGTAGGGTTGAAAGTTACTTCTTCAGTTGTTAGTGTGTCTGACATTCTTCGTTTCAATCAGACTAGAAGTAGGGTTGAAAGAGTCTGATATTCACCTGTTCCATGGGAGAACTATTCGTTTCAATCAGACTAGAAGTAGGGTTGAAAGAGAGAAAAGGACGTCCTCTTACCGGTACAATATCGTGTTTCAATCAGACTAGAAGTAGGGTTGAAAGACACCTTTTATCCACCGTGCACCCGCGGGAATCGTAGTTTCAATCAGACTAGAAGTAGGGTTGAAAGGGTGGAACTCCAGCCTGTCTTTGACCTTCTTCTTCTGTTTCAATCAGACTAGAAGTAGGGTTGAAAGCAGAAGCGACAACGGAGTGATTGTTGGATATGACAGGTTTCAATCAGACTAGAAGTAGGGTTGAAAGCAGATTTGCAGCTTGGCAACAAGCGTTTGCTGAAGTGTTTCAATCAGACTAGAAGTAGGGTTGAAAGTATTTGATATACTGCCAATAGTCCAGCTTACCCCATGTTTCAATCAGACTAGAAGTAGGGTTGAAAGCTTGATAGACCTGTGCCTGAGAGATCGTACATGATAGTTTCAATCAGACTAGAAGTAGGGTTGAAAGAGGACTTGTCTCTCAGAGTGCAGCTGTACGTCACTTGTTTCAATCAGACTAGAAGTAGGGTTGAAAGTAGAAAAGAACGGATAACCCATACGGAAGCAAGAGAGTTTCAATCAGACTAGAAGTAGGGTTGAAAGCAGGTGAAGGATGAGTGGATTGAGCAAGTGTTCAATGTTTCAATCAGACTAGAAGTAGGGTTGAAAGGAGAAGCGACAAGAGTTTCCGAAGGGTATATTCTGTGTTTCAATCAGACTAGAAGTAGGGTTGAAAGAATTTATCCATTCGCCGCAAGGGAAACGGAAGCTATGTTTCAATCAGACTAGAAGTAGGGTTGAAAGACTGAATATCGCCAGACGGCCTTCAAGGTGCTTCTGGTTTCAATCAGACTAGAAGTAGGGTTGAAAGTCGTGATCTCTTGCTCTTATGGATTGGTCGAACAAGGTTTCAATCAGACTAGAAGTAGGGTTGAAAGTCGTTATGGCAGGGTCATCGTGAGCTGCCCAGTCCAGTTTCAATCAGACTAGAAGTAGGGTTGAAAGCATGAACGAGCCATCATCACGTACGTCCTTTACTTGGTTTCAATCAGACTAGAAGTAGGGTTGAAAGGATATTGACGGTTCCTTGTAAGTCTGTGCAATCCGAGTTTCAATCAGACTAGAAGTAGGGTTGAAAGAGAGCTGTTCTACATTGTAGAGGGCCATCGTA
>Ga0315296_10001985_pt1 | contig 17631 bp, 23 predicted proteins | sample YL17G14_18_MG_FD_203921 | JGI IMG/M metagenome (GOLD analysis project Ga0315296, IMG submission 203921) | Sediment microbial communities from Yellowstone Lake, YNP, Wyoming, USA - YL17G14_18 | ecosystem: Environmental > Aquatic > Freshwater > Lake > Sediment | place: USA: Wyoming | collected... | reverse complement strand
ACGGCGGGGCATGTCTTCTGGGGGTAAACGGAAATATCATTGTAGCCCATGGACGCAGTCAGGCTAAGGCGATAAAGAATGCCATCGGTCTGGCCAAACAGACAGTAGAACGAGACATCTACCGAATAATTAAAGAGGAGAGCTATGAACAAGCCGATTAGCGTGGATGACGCTAACTTCGACCAGATGGTGCTAAAGTCAAAGACGCCGGTAGTGGTCGACTTCTGGGCACCATGGTGTCGCCCCTGTCTTATGGCTGCCCCGGTGCTAGAGGAGCTAGCTGAGGAGTACGCCGGCAGGATAACTGTGGCTAAGTTGGATGTTGACCAGAACGCCAGAACCGCCGCCAAATATGGCATAATGGCCATTCCCAATCTTATTATCTTCAAAAATGGAAAGCCGGCGTCACAAATAGTGGGCTACAAACCAAAGGCAGAGTTGAAACGAGACCTGGATGCTGCCCTGAAATAAAGCCTATGAACAAGGAATACGAGGTAATTATAATTGGTGGTGGCCCGGCTGGACTTAGCGCCGGGCTCTATACTTCAAGAGCCAGGCTCAATAGCCTGCTGATAGAAAGGGGGGTGGTGGGTGGTCAGATAGCCGATGCCGAGCTGGTAGAGAACTACCCCGGCTTCCCTGAGGGTATTTCCGGTGCTGAGCTGGGACAACTAATGCACCAGCAGGCAACCAAATATGGGCTACAAACCTTACTGGCTGAGGTCACCGGCATTGAGCTTCAGGGGGAGAAAAAGGTGGTAGTGACCACCAAGGGCAACTTCACTGCCAGGGCAGTAATTATTGCCAGCGGCTCAGAACGGCTCAAGCTGGGGATACCAGGGGAAGAGGAATTTACCGGTAAGGGGGTATCCTATTGCGCCACTTGTGATGCCTTTTTCTTCAAAGAGCAGCCAGTCGCTGTAGTCGGTGGTGGTGATGCAGCAATTACTGAAGCCCTCCACCTCACCAAGTTCGCCTCCCGGGTCATAGTGATACACCGGCGTGACCAGCTCCGTGCCAGCCGCATCCTACAGGAGAAAGCCTTCTCCGAACCCAAAATAGAATTCCTGTGGAATACGGTAGTGGAGAAAATTGAGGGCAAAGATAAGGTTGAGCGGCTGAGGCTCCGCCAGGAAATAACTGGGGAGAAATCTACCCTGGATGTATCCGGCGTCTTTGTCTCTATCGGGCTCACACCGGGCACAGATTACCTCAAAGGCGTTTTGCCATTAGACGCCGCTGGTTCCATCATAATCAATGAAAAAATGGAGACGGAAATACCTGGAATTTTTGCTGCTGGCGATATACGCCTGAACTCCGCCCGGCAGGCGATAACCGCTGCCGGGGATGGCGCCACCGCCGCTATCTACGCCGAAAAATTCATCTCCCGATAGCCTAGCACTTCTCCAACAAGTGAAGTATAATTATAAATAAGGAGAAATTATGAAGGTCATCTTTTTGGATGATGTGCCCAATGTGGCTAGAGCCGGTGAGATAAAAGAGGTAGCCGATGGCTACGGCAGGAATTTCCTCATCCCCAAAAAACTAGCCTTGTTAGCCACCCCACAGGCAATCAGCCAGGCAGAAACCAGCGACAAAACAAAAGCCGGGACAAACGCCGAATTGATTGAGCTGGCTCGCCAGCTAGATGGGAAAGAGGTCAGCCTCAAAGCTAAAGCCGGCGCCAAAGACCGACTTTATGGCTCAATCACCAGTGCTGATATTGCTTCTGAGCTAAGCAATACCGTCGGGCTGGCTATTGACAAACGAAAGATAGAACTGGATGAGCCTATCCGTCAACTCGGTAGCTATGAGGTGGCTATTAGGTTGGCTAAGGACATTGTACCCAAAATCAGGGTTACTGTAACTGAAGAGGAGACTCCGAAGGAAGAGGAAAAAGCACCGAAGGAAAAGAAGAAGACTCCCAAGAAAGAGGAGGCTCCAAAGGAAGAAGAAAAGCCTCCGAAGGAAAAGAAGAAGACTCCCAAGAAAGAGGAGGCTCCAAAGAAAGAAGAGAAGCCTCCGAAGGAAAAGAAGAAGACCCAGAAGAAAGAGAAGAAAACTCAGAAGGAAGAGGAGAAGACTTAGAATGTATGGCGACAAATTGCCGCCGCATGATATTGATGCTGAGGAAGCGGTAATCGGCTCACTGCTGGTAGACGGCACAGCAATCTTTAAAATTGCCACCTTGCTTGAGCAACCTGATAAGAAATCACCTTTTTATAGTGAACGAAATGCATGGATATACGATGCATGCCTATCGCTCTACCAGCGGGATGAACCGATAGACCAAATCACCGTTGCCCAAGAGCTTGACCGGGGAGGAAAACTGGAGGCGTGCGCTGGCGCTGCCTATCTAAGTCACCTAATATCTATATGCCCGACCTCTCTTGATATCGAGCATCATGCCCAAATCGTTTATCGCTTGGCGGTAATGCGCCACCTGATTGAGGCTGCGGGGCAAATTGCCAATATTGGTTATCAGGCTGACCCGAATATTGATGCCAGCCTTAGCCGGGCTGAGGATATCCTGTTCAGGCTGCGTCACGGGCAAAGTTCTCGAGACTTCATCCATATCCGTCAGGTGCTGGATAAGTATTTTGAAACCACTGCTCCCGCCCCAGAGGCAGAAGGCTACCCCAAGGAGCCACTCCCCTATGTGCTGTCAGGTTTTGCCGGTCTGGATGAATACCTGGGCGGATTTCAGCGCTCTGACCTGATTATCATTGCCGGCAGACCCAGTCATGGCAAAACAAGCCTGGCGCTGAGCCTTGCCAGGAATGCCGCCGTGGAGCAAGGGGCTTGCGTGGCTCTGTTCAGCCTGGAAATGGCACGGGAGCCACTGGTCTGGCGCCTGCTGGCTAGCGAAGCCGAGGTTGATTCCCGGCGGGTTCGCCTCGGGCTTCACACTGAAGAGCAGGAAAAAGGGATTATGGATGCCATCGGCAGGCTTTCCGAGGCACCAATCTATATTGATGATACCCCTCAACTGCGGGTGGTAGATATGCGAAGTAAAACCAGCCGTCTGGACTTTGAGCGTGGCATCAACCTCATTATTGTTGATTACCTGCAGCTAATGCAGGCGGAAGGGAGAGACGAGGTTGAGAAGATTAGCAATATCTCCCGTTCCCTCAAAGCAATAGCCCGTGAGCGTAACGTGCCGGTAATAGCCGTATCCCAGATGAGCCGGGCGGTTGAGTCACGCACCTCACATAAGCCCCAACTCTCCGACCTTCGAGGAAGCGGCAGCATTGAGCAGGACGCCGATGTGGTTATGTTTATCAATCGAGATGAGGCCTATTACACCAAAGAGGAGTGGGAAAGGGAACACCCGGGTGAACCTTATCCGCCACCGGCTGATATCATAATCGCCAAGCACCGCAATGGTCCCACCGGTGAAATCAAGCTGCTGTTCAAACCCAGGCTGGCTAAGTTCGTCAATATTACCAACGAAGAGCCGAGTCTATTATGAAGCAGTTTACTGGTTTCCCAGCCAAGATGCAGTTTACCCCAGTGCCCAATTTTTTCTTCAGCGCCCTACTGCCACAAATCAGTGACATCACCGAACTGAAAACCACCCTCCACATCTTCCGGGCGCTTTACCAAAAACGGGGCTATCCTCGGTTCATCACCTGTAGAGAGCTGCTGGGCGATAAGAGCCTGATGAGCAGCTTCAAGGAGGGAGCAGCCAGACCACCAGACGAGGTCTTGCACCATGCCCTGGAAATGGCGACCAAGCGAGGTACCATCCTCCATATGGTATTAGACAGGGATGGGATGCCCGAAGACATTTACTTCCTCAATACTGAGTCTGATAGACAGACTATGGCAAAAATCCAAAATGGCGAGCTCAGCTTAAGTGGACTGAAAGAAAAAGAACAAACCCCTATTGAGACCGAGGAGCCGCCGGACATCTTCACCCTTTATGAACAGAACATTGGTATGCTCTATCCAATGGCTGCTGAAGAGCTACGCGACATCGAAAAGCTATACCCCGCTAGTTGGATTAGAGATGCCTTTAAAGAAGCAGTTTTGCATAATAAGCGGAGCATTAAGTATATCGCCAAGATTCTGGAGCGCTGGTCGGCAGAAGGTAAAAGCAATGGAACATATAGGAGAGATTTTAAGAAGACAGACCCAGATAAATACATCAAGGGCAAATATGGACACATGGTCAGGCGCTGAAGAACAAGAAGCCCAGCCGAGTTCACTCTGTCCTATTTGTAAGGGAGCAGGCTTTGTTCACCCCCGGCTACCCTCAGGCAAGCCGGATTATAGCCGGGTTATTGCCTGCCGTTGCGCTCAGAAAGAATTAGATAAAGAGCGCCAAACCCGTTTACAACGATATAGTGGTCTTGAACTAGAGTTACTTAAAAACATGACCTTTGACAATTTTGACTGGAGGCGGGTTAATCTGCTGCCGGAGCAACGCCAGAACCTGGAACAGGCATACCGTTTAGCCCTTGACTTCGCCAAATCACCCGAAGGCTGGCTGGTATTTGTCGGAGATATTGGTTGCGGTAAAACCCACCTAGCTGCCGCCATCGCCAATTATCGCCTCAAAGCCGGTCAGTCAATCAAATTTGAGATAGTGCCTGACTTTCTTGACCATTTGCGCTTCACCTTCAGCCCGGAGAGCACGGTGACCTATGACCAGCTGTTTGAAGAGGTAAAGAACGCCCCCCTGCTCATCCTGGACGACTTTGGTGAGCAGTCCACCACCCCCTGGGCACAGGAAAAGCTCTATCAGGTTATCAACTATCGCTATAATGCCCGGCTAGCTACGGTAATAACCACCCGCTTGACAACGGATGAAATTGATAGCCCGATAAGTTCCCGGCTAGCAGACCCCAAAATTAGCCTAATATGGAATATTACTGCCCCCGACTACCGGACTGATGCCACATCTAACCGGAAGAAAATAACTCGTGGTGGCAGAAAAGGGCGCCGGAGCTAGCCATTAACTTGCATCGGCTGAAGTTTTTAGCTAAAATGAAGAGGTTTTTTATATAGACAAGGTCTAGCGATGGTAAATCAGCCTGTTTTAGTGCTAAATCAGAATTACGAGCCACTCAATGTATGTCGAGTACGGCGAGCGGTAGTGTTACTTTACTATGGCAAGGCGGAGATGCTAGAGAATGGCACCGGCTTTATCCACTCGGTGAGCTCAAATTTCCCTGTGCCTTCGGTAATCCGATTAGCTTATCTGATTAAGCGTCCCCGACCTCAGCGGAAGCTGACCCGCCTTGAGGTTTTCAACCGCGACCAATATACCTGCCAGTATTGTGGTAAGCAAACCCATCAACTTACCCTAGACCATGTTATTCCCCGATACCGAGGTGGTGAACACGTATGGGAAAACGTGGTTAGCGCCTGCATACCTTGCAATCGGCGCAAGGCAGGTAAAACCCCTAACGAAGCTGGAATGAGATTAATTCACCAGCCCATGCCGCCACGGGGTGGTGCCTCCTTCTACATCCCCCGCAGCTATCTGCAAACCTGGAAGCAGTGGCAAAAATACCTCCCCCAGTGAGAACTACTCCTTGGGCGGTTGCTCCTCAATAGTAATTTTACTGAGCGGTAATTCTACTGTTGCCTGACTCTCTAGCTCAACCAGTACCGTTTCCTTGAGTGGATTACCCCCTACTACCTTAGCCACCCCCATAGGTGTGGACACTCGCTGACCCTGCTTAGGCATTTTCTCCTTCATGGCGCGGTATTGCTCACTCTCATAGGCGAGACAGCACAACAAGCGACCACAAATACCAGATATTTTCATCGGGTTAAGGGGTAAATCCTGCTCCTTAGCCATGCGGATAGAAACTGGAGAGAACTCGGTCAAGAAGTCCACGCAGCAAAGAGGTCGCCCACACCGCCCAAAGCCGCCAATCAATTTGGCTTCATCCCTGGGTCCGAGCTGATGTAGCTCAACCCTTATCTTAAAACGGCTCTTTAACTCCTGAACTAGCTCACGGAAATCAACCCTCTCAGTAGCACTAAAGAAAAAGGTAAGCCGACTACCGTCAAGATTATATTCTGCGGCTAGCAGTTTCATTGGCAGTCCTAATTTAGCTATCAGCTTACCACACTCAGCCAGAGCCTCGGCTTCCTTCTGTTCAAACTCCTGAGCCCGCTTAATATCCTCTGGCTCTGCCTTGCGCACTACCGGCTTCAGCCCCTTGGTCACCTCACTGGCTAAGACCTGTTTGGGGGCAATGAACACCCTCCCCAGCTCCAGACCACGAGTTGTCTTGACCACTACATAGTCATTTGCCTCCAGGTCGATACCTGCCGGGTCAAAGTAATATACTTTACCCGCCCTTTTGAAACGTACGCCAACAATCTCTGCCATAATCTATGCCCCACTCCTTCCCGGCATACTCAGCATCAGCACCTCAAGCACCAACCGGGGATTGGCATTCTGCCTGAGCTGCTCCCCAGCCGCCTGAATACTATGGATAAAAGCCCTTACTTGAGCCAAATTATAACCTCTGGCGATGTCAACCAGCATAGCTTTAAAGTCAATATTGGTGATGGTGTCATTGCAGCCGAGCTTAACCAACAACAGGTCACGCCACCAGTCAAGCCACAGTTCCAGTATTTCCTGAACCATAACCCTATTTTGACTGAACCGGGCTACCAGCTGGGTAACGTAATCAAAACGCTGCTCATAATCACCGTTGGCGATATCAAGCAGCTTGTCTATCCGCTCACCACGCCGCTGAAGCAAACTATCATCAACCGCCGCCGATAGTGCCCAACCCAGGCAGCCACGACTAAGCCTGGCTAGAAGCTCGGCCTTTTCCGGCTCAATGCCCCAGCGTTGATTAAGGACAGCCTCCACCTCAGAGGTAGCTAAGGGACGTAACTCCAGCTGCTGGCAGCGAGAAACCACGGTGGCTGGCAGCACTCCGCTATTGGCGGTCAGGAGGAGAAAGATTACCTCACCTACCGGCTCTTCCAGGGTCTTAAGCAGGCAGTTAGCTGCTTCAGTTGACAGGAGTTCAGCCCCATCAATAATAAATACCTTATACCTGCCCTCAAAGGGTGGTAGGTTGGATGAGTGCTGCATCTCTCTAATCTGGTTGATGCCGATTTCAGCCCGAGCCTTATCAGTCGAGTCACCACCGGAGTCCAAGCCGATAATCTGGACATCAGCATGCTTGCCCGAGGCTATTTTCTGACAGGGGTGGCACAAACCGCAGGGTGGCTCAGCCCCCTGGCAGTTAAGTGCCTGAGCCAGGTTTAGAGCCAGGGTCATCTTACCCACATGAGGGGGACCAACCAGAAGATAGGCATGAGCAACAGCCTTTTGCTCCAGGCTTCGCTGAAGCAAGGAAACCACCCTAGATTGCCCGACTACCTGCCACACCTAGAGCCTCCGGCTTAAATCAAATCACACCTGGTCAGGTCATCAAAGGTTTCACGGCGCCGAATAAGGCGCGCCTTGCCTTCGCTAACTAAAGCAATGGCTGGCTTGAGCGAGGCGTTATAGTTACTCGCCATAGGCAAGCAATAGGCACCACAATCAGCTACAGCGATAATATCACCGGCTGAAACCGGTGGCAGGGCGATATTCTCAATCAGTATATCCCCGGATTCACAGAGCTTGCCAGCAATGGTAACCTTGCCCTCCTCCCGTTCCCGCATCTTATTGGCTACCACTGCCTCGTGCTTAGCCCCATAAAGGGCATGACGGATATTGTCTGCCATGCCACCATCCACCGAGACATAGCGCCTGACACCAGGTATGTCCTTCACCGCCCCCACCCGATATAACGCCACCCCAGCCTGCCCCACTATCGACCTCCCCGGCTCAATCACCAGCTTCGGTAACGCCAGGTCTAGCTCGCGGCATTTATCAATAACCCTGGACGCTATCGCCTCGGCATAGGCGGAAATGGGTGGGGCGGGGAAGTCCACGGCATATTGAATAGCAAAGCCACCACCAATATCTAGCTCCCTGGGCTCAAAACCATTCTCTCGCTTCATCTCAGCAGCAAAGCTGAGTATGACCTCAATAGCCTGCTGATATGGCTCAAGGTCATAAATAAGAGAACCTATGTGGAAGTGCAAACCGAGCAGGTTCAGGTTAGGCGCTGACATGGCTTGAGCCACCGCCTCACCCCCGCTGGGCAATGGGAAGCCAAACTTGGTATCAACGGCACCGGTAACATTATACCTATGAGTGTTGGCCTCCACTCCAGGAGAAAGCCTCAGCAATATATCAGGGCTACAGCCTTGCTCCTTGGCTATTTTAGCTAACATGGTAAGTTCATGAGGATTGTCCACCACGATGCGACCGATGCCCCACTGGAGAGCCAGCCTTATTTCCTCGGCTGACTTATTATTACCGTGAAAATAGACCCTGTCTAAGGGGAAACCAGCAGAGCGGACAATGCTAAGCTCTCCGGCGGAGACCACATCCAGCCCCAGCCCTTCCTCCATAAAGATAAGGGCTAGAGCCTTGTTGATAAAGGCTTTGCAGGCATAGATGACCGTAGTATTGGCATAGCGCCGACCAAACTCCTGTTTAAACTGGGCACACTTACTGCGCAGGCTGAATTCATCAAAGACATATAGCGGCGTGCCAAACTCAGCGGCTAGCTCCACAGTATCACAGCCGCCAATAACAAGGTGACCTCTATCATTTATACCTGATTCTACTGGAAATAGAATAAGCCGAGAAACCATTTCCTCAATGTTAGCAGCGCCGACGGATGAAGTCAATTTATTTATTTACCCCACCCCCTTTAAGTTTTTATTTGGTAACCCTCCCTCTTTATCTCCCTCCCACGGATTTTCGACAAGATAGGTCATGAGCAATGCTCCATCTCGCCATTCAGGTACTTCATGGTAATCATCGTAGGAGAATCCCAGGACGACCACGGGAATCCGGTAAGTAAGGTCTTCGTAGCTTCCTACGTCACCCCACTTAAAAGGTTCCTCAAACGGGAAGTACCGATCCTCAAAGTAAGAGGCGAAGCTGGCCATCTGGGACTGTGGAGTCGGCTCGTGCAGGATATCCTGCTCCCGCTCCGGAAGATACGTCTTCACCATCTGGACGAACTGAGCATAGTTCTCGGCATCTGAAATCTGGGCTACCAGAGAGCTGAGTGAGGGTATCCTCCGCGCCAGCAGCTTATTAGCCAGGGCTAGGAGCGGGCTAGCTCTCTTAGGCATCTTACCGCCTCATGTGTATCTTTGGAGTACTGCTCCGCCTCTTTTGTAGCCTCCAGTAGCTCCTCGGAGTAGAAGGCTACCTTTTCAGGGTCGACATCGCCATTTTTGTTGATAACCTTATGGCACAGCTCCAGTATGCGGAGGCGTGCTTCTGGCACGCCTTCCAATATTCTGATTAAATCTCTAGTCTCCATCGATGTTCACTGTAGGCAACAAATTATTGCCTAGCCCTTAACGCCGACTTTTTTGACGAACTCGTAGAGTGTGTCCTCGCCCCGAGCGACTTCTTTCGTCTCGGCGTTGGCCAGCTCGGGGAAGAAGTCTGTCATCGTCTTCTTGACGGCTTCCACGTCCTGGCTGGGGTCGGGGTCAGGAAACTCCCGTCCGTCGTAGATAAAAATACGTGCCACGATTCACCTCCTTTCTCTTTTAATATGTAGAGTTGAGACATAATGTTATGTTCACTTCCCCTTTTGAAGGGGAAGGGGTTGTTTATTAACCTCACCCCCTTAATCCCCCTGACCCCCTTCCCTAACAAAGGGAATGAGGAATATCGGTAAGAGAGGCTTAGCCTCTCTTACATAACATTATGTCCCTTCCCTACAACTTATTCAGCGTAATAAAAAAGCCGCCCTTGATGGGCGGCTGAAAGCAAAAAGACGCCCCAGTAATGAGGCGTCTTCTCTTTTTTACCTAGTGGTCTAGGTAATGCCTAACCGCTAACCTGCAAAGTTGCTCTACTTCCCTTTGCTTCTCAATGGGAAGTGCCTTCCCGTATCTGATAGCCTTTCGTCTTTTGTTTTTGCTCATACCCTTTAGGCTATCACCTAAATCTACAAAGAGGTGGACAAAACTACTAGCTAACCGCACTCTAGCAAAAGGCTTAAATGTTAGTCCGCTTATGCCATAGCCCAATAGGTAGAATAGAGGTTGATTAGCAAAGAATATATCTTTGGCGATACTGCTAAATTGCCCCCGAAGCGGGTATCGCCTTTCGGCTAGGCTGTGTAATCGCTTCCGTTCCTCTTGCCAGTCGGCTATGTCTTGCTGGCGGTCATCAGCTTGCCAGTCGGCAATTAACCCCTCAATATAGACTTCGTAATAATGCTCTGGTATAAGACAATGAGGGTGTCCAAAGACACAAAAGCCCCTACTGCGTAGGAAGATAGACACAAGTTGAGTTTGACGGCTAGGCGTTACCCATTTAGGTTGCGCCATCTTCCCTCACTTTCCCTTGTGGGTGGGTAGGTGTGCCAGACGCTAGAGTTGATTTTAGGCGGCGACTGCCGCCCCTCTCCTGCCCCTTGCTTTGGCTTTGCTTTCCGCTTCAGCTACACCTTGAGCTACGGCTTCAGCCATAGCCTTGCTCAAGTTGACGCTATCCATATTAAGGATAGGCTGTCCCGCTTCCCTTGCCATCTCTATTTGGGCTTTATAGCCATCGGGGTTATCGGTAATGACTCCGCTGGCATAGGCTAGAAGTCCAGCGGTGAAGTTGTCCTTTACCAGTCTAACGCTATCGGCTATGTCCTTCACCACTTTGGTTACTGGTCTGCCAGTTTTGCTAAACTTGACCGAACCGTCAGCGTTATAGCCTAGCCGAAGTGGTGCGCCTAGTGCGTCGGCTGGTATAGCGGTGTCGCCCATTACATTGGTGGCTGTGAGGAAGGGTAGCCATATAGTCTGTAGGTCAATGCCCCATACCCGTCTGCCCGCAGGCTTTTTGCCATTGGGGATGAGTAATGCTTTGATGTAGTTTGGTGTGTCCATCGCTTTTTATCACCTCTCAACTTTAGATTTAGCGTATGGCACACCTAGCCACCCACAAGGCTTGTTATTGACGATAGGCTTGTCCCTTTCGGTATGACCCTATTCGGTGCTTGCTATCGGTTGTAAAGTTGCTCTGGCTTGCCAAGCCAGCTACCTATAATGTAGGTAGGTAATTTTAGCTTGTCTTGCCCCTTCCCGATACTACCTCTATAGTATCTAATTTAGCTGTATCTGATATAAGTATGCTTTACAAAAGAGCCTTTAGAAAAGAAAAAGAAGTAGTTACTTTTTTAATAAAAGATAAAATGGTAAAATCAGCTTGAAATTTGACAATTGAGCCTTGCCCCTACCAAAGCAGGTCAACCGACTAGGTTCGGGCAAAGGGTGGCTCCCACAGCATGAAAGTAGCTTGCTAGCTAGGGGAGCAATAGGCTCTCAGACCAAAATAACGCCAAGAGGAACAAGGTAAGGTGCTGATATGCCAGGAACAATGAAGCTTAATCCAAAGGAACTTCTTGAGTTGATAGAGGGCATTGAGGCAATAGGTGGCGATGCCACCGAGTTCAGAACATTGCTGGCTGAGGTTAGCCAAGAAAGCCAATATAAAACCAAGGTATTCAGACAGCCAGTCCAGCTGATGAGGAGCCGACTACACAGGAGCGTCTCGAGTCTGAGGCTGGATATCTCTTCCCGAACGGTATCACCAACGACATATTGAACAAACTAATAGAGTTTGACAGAGACCACAGTTCGAAGGAGCTGAAGAGGATGTGTGTTGAGGTAGAACTCAGCCCTAGTGGTCATAAGAAACAAGAAACTCCTCGCTGCTAGATTGCTGGCGCACGAACGAGGACAAAAACGACACCAGAGCTAAAGGGGGAAAGGGGTGTTAAACAACCTTAAGGGGGATAAATATGGCAAACGAGACTGAGACCAAACCCTTTGACTTCTCAGCTTGCCCTTTTTGTGGTGAGCCTCTGAACATGAAAACTGACTTTTACCCTGGGCACTACAGCCTTCGGGGCCACGTTTTCAAATGTCACTCTTGCCAAACAAAATATGAGGTATCACCAGTGATAGAGCGGTACGAGGCTAAAAAGATTACCAGCGAGAAGTTTCTAAGCCAGAGTGCCGGTGACTTCCTAGAGGAGAGGGCGGAGCGCATTGCGAAGGCAAGGCGAAAGGTATCAAACCATTGACTAGGGCGAAAAAATGCTTAGATTTTAATCCTGACGCGTCTCCTGTGCCTCCGGCGCTGGCTTTTGGGGATAAAATGCTCCCGGCGCTTTATTTCACGGGTAACACCGCTTTGGGCAACCTCCCGGCTAAAGTGCCGCAACAAACCCTGGAGACAATTCAAACCCTGAAGGAATTAAGACTCATTGGCAAAGAAGGGAGAAGCGTCGCCGTCCCAAAGAATTGACCGTTTTGGCGATAGGAGGTAGGATATGCTTGGGGAGATAACCACCAGTAAAAGGAGGCAGTAGCAGGCATTAGCCCCGCTTAATAGGTCATTGAGCACTTAAGTGCTCAATATTATGTATAAAATAAGAGCAACCAAAGTTGATGTACTTAAACTTATCTCTAAACGCAAAGTCATTGTGAGTTATGACCTGATGCACGCTTTTGGCTATTCGCATACAGAAGCATTACATAAATTAGAAAGGTTGAGAAAAAGATATTTGATTCAAGCAGAGCGGTCACCTGACGGGAAAGTTAAGAGTTGGTCGCTAACCGACATCGGGCGGAAGACATTGGTTTACCTGATTGATAAAACAGATGGATTAGAGGGAGGTGTAACACATGACTACCGCTAATGAAAAACTAAAGAAAATCCCACCACCGGGAAAGGGAGAGGTAGGAGTAACTAGCTCTTCGTCTGGCAAGAACTCATTAGGACAATATCTTTTTGGTTTACGATTAGTCGTATAATCCTATACCATATCTGGAGGCTTGACATCATTTGTCCTATGTGCTAGAGTTCAAACCTTGCCAGTTATTAATCCAGACCGCTCAGGGTCACCGGCGGGTCGTGCCCCGGCCACCCCCACAGCCGATTAAAGGAAATTGCTTAACGGTCTTATCAAAATGGTCGATGGGCTTTGCGACCTTCCCAAATTCCGCTTTAGTCAGCTTTTCGAGATAAGCAATAAGCAATAAACGATATAGGGTATATCCCAGTGTTAACCAGCGAAGTGAAAGAGAACAGTGGCATCAGTTTCTGATGTGCCTGTCTTGATTCCTGTCACAGATTCTGTCACAGGTGGCTGTGACAAAGTGCGCCTAGGGTGGTATACCTAATATTAAATGGCAGCGCCATTTTACTTAGTAGTGACTCAGACCAAAAAACGACGCCACCAGCTTGCTTTACCACTAGCATAGGTAGAAATATCACCCATCTCCTTCACCCAACTTAGGAAAAATATTCCACAAACTGAAAACAGAACCCGCCCTTTTTAGGCAAATTCTGGATGTGCTGCCCTCACCGGGTCTTGCCAGGCCTCCTCCTCAACTTTGCCCTTATCGGTTAGCCTATAGAACGTGCGCTTCTCCAAAAAGGGGTAAATGGACGCTTCCACTTTACCGGTGCGTTCTATGAGTCCGAGTATCAAGAACCAGTGGAAGTAGCGGCTGAAGCTGGAATAGTTTGGACGCCTGAATGGTGTCTCGCCTATCTCAACTCTCTCTCTATTGAGGGTCTCTAATTGCTGGCTCAAACTGTAATAGGCGTCAGCACAACAAGTCTCAGGATGCTCTTCAAAATGCTTTTTTATAAGCAAGCCAGGACGCCAAGCTGATGCACCTCTTCCCCAGGATAGGGTTATTCGCGGTGGATTCGTGACTTTCCGCTCTCGGATTGGCTCTTTCCGTGCCTTTTTAACTCTTGGCCGCTTGTTCGTCATCATTACTCCCACAGTTTTTCATATTCAACTCTCAGCTCCTCTAGGCTCCGGTCCACATACTCCATCGTAGTAGAGACACTAGCATGACCAAGCAACAACTGAAGTTTCCTGACATCCAACCCCTTATTAACCCACGTCGTAGCGAGTAAATGGCGTAGACTGTGGGGATGGAGCCCCTTTATCCCTGCACGCCGACCGAGTTTTTCAACCAGTTGCCAGCCGCGTTGACGAGTAAAGGGGAACAGCAATGGACCTCGGTAAGGGAACTTACGCCTCCATTTGAGATATTCATCTATCAACCGCAAGGTATTATGCTCAACGGGTATCATTCGTTGTCGCCGTTGCTGAATCTTTTCCCGTATCGCTCTGTCTACCTTGCTTCCACAACTTGGGCAGAAGACATGCCTTTTGCCCAAGCCCTCCCCACAGTGCGGACACTTCAGCCTTGATTTTTCCTTGAGGTGTACGATTGTCAGTGTGCCCCTCTCGAAGTCAATATCAGTTGTCTTAACTTGGATAGCTTCAGAAATACGGATACCAGTTCTTGCCAGAAGAGAAATGAAAGCCTTATCCCTGGGGTTGCCACAAGTACTAATTAACTTCTCTATTTGCCCGGGTTCAACGTATTCACCGTTGCTCATAATTGGAAAGCCCCCTTCGCATCTGTTTAACCCTCCTCAATGGGGTTGCCACAAGTACTAATTAACTTCTCTATTTGCCCGGGTTCAACGTATTCACCGTTGCTCATAATTGGAAAGCCCCCTTCGCATCTGTTTAACCCTCCTCAATAGTCACTCTCGACCTGCGTGGGCGCCGACTCCCCTCCTACTGGCAGGCTTGCCGATTCTTCTTGCTCACCGGTTGCTTCTACCCAGCCGAGCATCTTCAGATTGTGGAAGTATCTGTAGAAAGAATGTGAGCGCATTTTGGTGAGTCTATGGGGTATTCTCTCCAAAGCCTCCTCAATTGAAAGTTCGATGCCTTTCTCCATAGCCACGGCCACCATATCCTCGGCATAGGCTCTCAAGAGAGCACTTTTGTAGGCATATCTGATGTCGTCTATAGATGCTCCTCGGTCGGGGTCAATCCTGATTGATCCCTCTGGCCCATGCCCCAAAAGGAACTTCCTGATGAACGAGCCATAACCAAACGGACGGAGAAAACCTCCTCTGGCTGGTCTTAGTGGTTCAACCACTTTGTTCCTCCATCAGGGGAGTCAGACTCCGGATATGTCTTAGCCATGTTCCAGTAACCCGCCAGCTTTTTCGTTTTCGATTGACAAAAAGAGACCGAGACCGCTACACTAACATAGCGGCCTCGGTCATAACTTCGTTCCCCTGACTTTGGCTCGAATGAGTATACCTAATTGCTCATCGTGTTCGCGTCTCTGTAGAGGCAAATGCGCTTCGAGGCGAAATCTTACTCTGGTTGTCGCCTGTTGCATAAGAGGGTAAGGGGATAAAGGGGATGGGGTTTATAAATAATCCTTAAATTGACACCCCATCGGGCAGACCGTTAGAATATCATTTAAACTAATTAAAGAGGCAAAATTTGTATCAAAAGACTACCCTAAATAATGGACTGCGGGTTATCACTGCCGCTATGCCCCATACCCGCTCGGTATCTATCTGCATCTTTATCGGGGTCGGCTCCAGATATGAGACCGAGCCACAGGCTGGTATCTCCCACTTCATTGAGCACCTGTGTTTCAGGGGCACGGTAAAGCGCACCACAGCCAGAGAAATCTCCGAGGCGATAGAGGGGGTGGGGGGAATCCTTAACGGCGGCACCGATAAGGAACTGACCCTTTACTGGTGCAAGGTAGCTCAACCGCATTTCCCTCTATCCCTGGATGTGCTAGCCGATATGCTGCTCCACTCCAAATTTAACCCAGCCGATATTGAACGCGAGCGCCAGGTTATCATTGAAGAAATTAATATGGGAAAAGATTCCCCACCCCAACTGGTTGACATGCTCATTGACGAGCTCTTGTGGCCCAATCACTCCCTGGGCAGGGATATAGCTGGCAGCAAGGAATCGGTGGCTGCCATTACCCAGGACATGATGCTTGACTATCTAGCCCGTCAATATCTACCCGGCAATACGGTAGTCAGCGTTGCCGGCGCCGTCAAGCACCAGGAGATGGTGAATGCTGTAACTCAGGCCCTGGGCAATTGGGTTAACCCGCAGCCCCGCTCTAAATATTGGGCATATAAAGAGCAACCATTCCCGCGGCTGCGTATTGAGAGAAAGGACACCGAGCAAGCCCACCTTTGCCTGGCAGTAACCGGGTTGCCACTGCTTCACCCCAAGCGCTTCACCCTCGACCTGCTTAACGTCATCCTTGGCGAGGGCATGAGCAGTCGCCTGTTTACTGAGATTCGCGACCGTCTGGGACTTGCCTACAACATCCACAGCTATTTAGAGCACTTCCTTGACACCGGCTCGATTACCGTTTATGCCGGGGTGGAGCCAAAAAACCTGACCATAGCCATCAAGGCTATCCTGGAGCAACTTTCCCAGCTTAAGGAAATAATTCCCGAACCGGAATTATCCAAGGCAAAGGAACTATCAAAAGGGCACCTGCTACTCCGCATGGAGGATAGCCGCAGTGTTGCCGGCTGGATGGGAGGGCAGGAGATTCTCACCGAGCGCATTCTCAGCGTTGACCAGGTAATGTCCATTATTGATGCCATTACCACTGAAGAACTGAGGCAATTAGCCCAGGAGTTGCTGGTAGCCAGTCAGCTCCGCCTAGCAGTGGTTGGTCCCGTCGCTAAAGATGAGCCCCTGGAGGAGCTCCTGAAGCTATAGATAAAAATAGCCGCAGCCAGAAGACCGCGGCTACTTTTATTCCCGTTACCAAGAAACTAATACTCCATACCACCGCCGGGAGGCATGCCTGGCATCCTCTCCTTCTCCGGTATATCAGTAACCAGGCACTGGGTAATCAAAACCATAACGGCAATGCTGGCGGCATTCTCCAGGGCAAACCTCACCACCTTGGTCGGGTCAATAATACCCTTTTTCACCATATCCCCGAAGTCATCGCCTACCGCATCGTAACCAATCCCGGGCTTACTCTTCTTGACCACATCCACTACCACCGACCCATCCCTACCGGCATTTATAGCAATCCAGCGAATCGGCTCCTCAACCGCCTTCCTGATAATATTGACGCCGGTGGCTTCATCCCCGCTGACGCCCAGCTTGTCCAGAACAGGAAGGGCATTAAGCAGGGCAACACCGCCACCAGGAAGGATGCCCTCTTCTACCGCTGCCCGGGTGGCTGAGAGTGCATCCTCAACACGGTGCTTTCTCTCCTTAAGCTCAACCTCGGTGGCGGCTCCAACCTTGATAACACCTACCCCACCGACCAGCTTCGCCTGCCTCTCCTGTAGTTTCTCGCGGTCAAAATCAGAGGTCGTCTCTTCTATCTGAGCCTTAATCTGCTTTATCCTGGCTTTGATTGCCTCCTCCGAGCCTTTGCCCTCAACAATGGTGGTCTTGTCCTTATCAGCAGTTACCCGGCGTGCCCTACCCAGGTCGTCCACAGTAACCGAGTCCAGCTTTCGCCCCACCTCCTCTGAAATCACCGCGCCACCGGCAAGAATAGCAATATCCTCAAGCATTGCCTTGCGCCGGTCACCAAAGCCGGGGGCTTTAATCGCCAGAACGTTTAGCGTCCCCCGTAACTTGTTGACCACCAGGGTAGCCAGGGCTTCACCCTCAACATCCTCAGCAATAACCAACAGGTTCTTTGAAACCTGAAGTA
>Ga0315296_10001984_pt1 | contig 17632 bp, 17 predicted proteins | sample YL17G14_18_MG_FD_203921 | JGI IMG/M metagenome (GOLD analysis project Ga0315296, IMG submission 203921) | Sediment microbial communities from Yellowstone Lake, YNP, Wyoming, USA - YL17G14_18 | ecosystem: Environmental > Aquatic > Freshwater > Lake > Sediment | place: USA: Wyoming | collected... | reverse complement strand
AACCAGTCTTTCTCTGAGCTGGTGTCCAACTAGGCCTACGCGGAGCTGGTGTCCAACAAGGCGTACGCGGAGCTGATGTCCAACAAGGCATACGCGGAGCTGATGTCCAACAAGGCGTACGCGGAGCTGGTGTCCAACAAGGCGTACGCGGAGCTGATGTCCAACAAGGCATACGCGGAGCTGATGTCCAACAGGGAGTATCACGCCGCGCTCGACTCCGGGGCGTTGCAACAGGCGCTGGCGAGCCAGGCGTTCTATCAAGCGCTCGCGAGCGGCGCGCTCGACCGGGGGGTACCGACGCAGAAGTGATCCGAGCGGCGCGTTGTTTCGGTGGCCCGGGGTCGGGAGCGTTCAGGCCCTCCCCGGGCCTGCTTCTTTCCGCGCAAACCTCACTAGCGCGTTCCTCGCTGGCCGACGGTGCCGTAAGAGTTTGCAGGCGTATAATTCCGACAACCAAGAGGGGGCACGACGGTTATGAAGGCTCGCCTGAGCGCTACACTGTTGCTGGCCGTGGCAGCGACGGCCTCTGCCCAGCTGAAATCGCTGGAAACCGAAAACTTCGGCGTCGTCTACTTCCCCATCGAGGGTTATCTGGCGCCGCATGTGGCCCGGTGCTTCGAAAACGCCATCCGGTTCGACCGGAAGCTTTCCGACTGGACACCCTCGGACAAGACCGTCCTTTTCCTCCACGACTTCGGGGACACCGGCAACGCCGGCGCGACGGCGGTTCCGACCAACTTCATCAACATAACGATCGCACCGTCTCGCTACGTGTTCGAGATCATGATGGGCAACGAGCGAATGAACTCGACGGCCAACCACGAGTTGATTCACGTGATGGCCGTGGACAAGGCCGCCGCCAGGGACCGCACCTACCGTAAGGCCTTCGGGGGCAAGGTGGCCCCGACCTCGGAAAACCCCCTATCGATGATCTACTCCTACTTCACGGCACCTCGCCTGTATGCACCCCGCTGGTACCACGAGGGGATCGCCGTCTTCATGGAGACCTGGACGACGGGAGGGTTCGGGCGGGCCATGAGTGCCTATGACGAGATGGTCTTCCGGACCAAGGTCGCGGACAACGCCGAGATCTACGACCTCGTCGGGCTCGCTTCGGCTGCCACCAAGCTGGACTTTCAGACAGGTGTCAACGCCTACCTCTACGGCACCAGGTTCGTGAGCTACCTCGCTCTCACCCATGGCCCGGAGAAGGTGATCCGGTGGTTCTCCCGCGGCGAAGGCAGCCAGCCCGGATACCGCGGAGAGTTCAAGGCCGTCTTCGGTGAGCCGCTGCCAACGGTCTGGTCCCGCTGGATCACCTGGGAGCGCTCGTTTCAGCAGGAGAACCTCGCGCGCCTGGGCCAGAACCAGATCACGGCCTACCGCCGTGTGACCGAAAGGCCGCTCGGGTCCGTGTCAGGGGCGGTAGTGGACCGGAACACGAGGACGGCCTACCTCGGGGTCCACTTCCCAGGGCAGGTCTCGCACCTGGCCTCGATCGACCTCGCAAAGGGCACGATGAAGAAGCTCTGCGAGGTGAAGGGGCCGACTCTTTTCGCGGTGACCTCGCTGGCGTTCGACCCGAAGACCCGGACGCTCTTTTACACCACGAACAACAACGACTGGCGCGACCTCCGCGGCATCAACGTGGACACCGGCCGTTCGAAGACGTATATCAAATCGGCTCGCACCGGCGACCTCGCTTTCAACTCGGCTGACAACTCGCTCTGGGGTGTGCGCACGTATAACGGCATCTCGACGCTTGTGCGTATCCCGCCACCCTACACCGAGTGGCAGCAGGTCCTTTCCTTCGACTACGGCACCGACATCTACGACATCGACATCTCACCCGACGGGAAGCAACTGGTCGCTGCGGTCACGAAACCCAGCGGAAACCAGTCGCTGGTTGTGATGAGCACCGCTTCGCTCCTCACCGGCGACGCGAGCTTCGAGGTTCTCTCCGACTTCGAGAACTCCTCGCCGGCGAACTTCGTGTTCTCCCCCGACGGGCGTTTCCTCTACGGTTCTTCGTTCTACTCCGGGGTCTCGAACCTCTACCGGGTGGATCTCCAGACGAGAGACGTCAAGGTGATCACGAATGCGGACACCGGGTACTTCCGCCCCGTTCCGCTTTCCGGTGATGACGTGCTTGCGTTCCGTTACACAGGGAAGGGTTTCCTGCCGGTGATCATCTCGCCCCAGCCCGTGGAGAAGGTCAACGCGATCACATTCCTCGGGCAGAAGGTCGTCGAGAGCTACCCCATCGTCAAGGAGTGGAAGCTGCCCCCGCCCTCCTCGATCGACCTCGCCCCGATGATCCGGAGCGAGGCTCCCTACAGCCCGTTCGCGACCCTCAAGAAGCGCTCGCTCTACCCTATCGTCGAGGGCTACAAGAACTATGGCGCCATCGGCCTGAGGCTGAACCTGTCCGACACCATCGGCTACGACAGACTCAACATGTCCGCGTCGTACACACCGAACACGGATTTGCCGACCGACCAGAGGTTCCATTTCAAGGCGGCCTACTCCTACCTGGGCTGGAAGCTCATCGGGACCTACAACTACGCGAACTTCTACGACCTCTTTGGCCCGACCAAGAGGAGCTTCAAGGGTTACTCGCTCGGGTTGGAGTACAAGCGCTACCTGATCTACGACCAGCCGAACCGCACGCTCGACTGGGCCTTCGACGTAACCGGCTTCGGCGGCCTCGACACGCTGCCCGGCTACCAGAACGTCCCCGTCACGGCGACGAGGCTCGGTGTCGCCAACGTCAGCATCGGCTACAAGCACGAGCGGAGCTCTCTAGGCTCCGTGGAGCCTGAGAAGGGAATCTCGTGGCGGGCCACGCTCAACGACAACTACGCAGTGAGCCAGAACTTCCCAAAGCTTCAGTTCGACCTCAATCTCGGGGTGCCCTTGCCGATCTCCCACAGCTCGGTGTGGCTGCGCGCCTCCGCCGGGGCCGCCGCGGGAGACCCCGATCAGCCTTACGGCAACTTCTACTTCGGCGGCTTCGGCAACAACTATGTGGACGACAAGGAGTACCGCAGGTACCACGAGCCTGGCAGCTTTCCCGGCGTCAAGATCGACCAGATCTCCGGCCACAACTACACCAAGGCGCTCCTCGAGCTCAACCTGCCCCCGATCGTCTTCAAGCACGTCGGCACGCCGTCACTGTTCGCCAACTGGGCCAGCCTCGCTCTTTTCGCAGGCGGGATCGTCACGAACCCGGCCGACTCGAACCTCCGTCAGAGCTACTACGACGCCGGTGCACAGCTCGACATCCGCCTCGTCGGGATGTCGCTTCACCAGTTCACGATCTCGTTCGGGTACGCCTCCGCATTCCAGGGCGGGCATAAGATCTCCGACGAGTTCACGGCGTCATTCAAGATCCCGTTTTACGAGTGATGCGGCGCACTCATCTGCGCACCGTGAACGTCACTACGTTGCGGTGGCCGTCCCGTCTGTAACTCAACTCATCCACCATGCGCCGCATCAGCAGCAGACCGAGGCCCCCCGGTGAGCGCTCGCTCAGGGGCACCGAGACGTCGGGCTCCGCGGCAGCCGTCGGATCGAACGGGCTCCCCTCGTCGCTCAGCTCGACGACCAGCGTCGGTCCTTCCCGCCGAACCGCGACCCAGACGGAGCCGCTCCCGCCGGGATAGGCGTGCCTGCAGACGTTGGTGGCCCACTCCTCGATCGCGAGGTCGAGGCGGGCCACTTTCTCCGCCGGGACACCGACGTCCGCCGCGAGACCGGTCACGAATGACACGATCTCCTGGATATTGCCGGGCGTCGCGGGAAAGGTGTGCCTCGCGACCCCTGCAGCCGGCCTATGAGGCTGCGATGGCACTTTCAACGTCGGGAAAGATGGACAGGACCGTCTCAAAGCCCGAGATGGCGAATACTTCCTTCACGAGCCCCTTCAGGCCAGCGACGATGAACCTAGCGTTTCGCTCCTGCGCGCGCTTGGCGGCGCCCAGGATGCTGCTCAAACCGGCGCTCGAGACGTAGTCGAGGCCCGAGAGATCGAGCACGACGTTTCCCTTTGCCCCGTCGATCCAGGCGGCACATCGCTCCGTGAAACGCCCGACCGTCACGCTGTCCAGCCGGCCCTTGAGGGCCAGGACCGACCAGCCCTGCTCGTCGCGTTCGCTCAGCTCCAGCAGCCGCTCTGCTCGAGTCGCCATGGACCGCCCTACCTCCTCCCGCTCCTGCGGATCGAACGTGGCCATTATTCCTGGTCCTGGTCGGTCTGACAAGGCCGATTGGTCTCAGCCCGAGGCGCTCTCCCTGAGCATGCGCTGCCCCCACAGGTCCCGGCTGCTCCAGTGAAGGAACGGCGCGAGGGCCAGCCTTCCGGTCGGGCCGATGCTCCTTTCGAGGAAGGTGAGCTCGCGGAACAAGTCGCCGATCGTCGGGTCGGGAGCCGGCGTGAAGCCGGCCTCCTGCATGAGGAGGCGCCCCTTCGCCTTGATCTTCAGCTCCACCGACATCTGCAGGTAGCACAGCATGTCGGCCAGCACCTCACCGGGAAACCGGTCGCGCAGCGTCCGCAGGTAACGGCCGATCCTGGTGTCCTTCACCTCGCCCGACCGCAGCATATCGAGCAGCTCCACGTCGGACCCGAGTCCGACCTCGAGCCAGTCGCGCAGCAAACGCTCACTGCGGGCAAACACGGCAAAGACGAGGAGGGGGAACGTCGAAACCAGCGCCAGCGTGAAGACCACCGGCGAAAGATAGAAGCTGTTGAAGAGGACGTGGCTCACTACCGCAATGCCGAGCCCGGGCAGAAACACAAGGGGCCTCTCGCTGCCCTTCAGGTCGGCGAGCAGCTTCGAGACGATCCCCATGATGGCGGTGGCGCCGCCGTGCAGCACCGCAGTGCCAAACCCTCGCACGCCCCACAGGAGGAGGTTGGCATCGCTGACGGCCGACAGGTAGTGGATGTTCTCGACGGTTGCGAACCCGGCCCCGGTAGCGAAGCCGAGAATGGCAGAGTCGACCATGAATCCGATTCGCCTTGTCCTGATCAGGTAGACGATCACCAACCCCTTGGCCGCCTCTTCGAGGGGCGGGGCGATGAACCTGATGTAGGTCGTCGCATCGCAGAGCCCCGAGCCGATCACCGACCGGGCCAGCAGCAGGCAGCCGACCGCAATCAAGGCTCCTGTCACGATCGCCCGGACCAGGCTTCCCGCCCTCACGAGTTTGAAAGAGTCCAGCGCGAACAGCGCGACAAGGAACAAGAAGACCGGCGCCAGGCTGAGGAGGACTCTCACGAACTCGTGCATCGGATCAGAGTCTACACGCCGGGCTGCCGCAGCGAGAAGGAGCCAGGGTCGTGGCTCACCTGAGCCCTCTGGTTATCCGGTCACCGCCAGATCCACGGCGCTTACCCTCGTCGTAAGGGAATGATTGTTGGAATGACGCCTGTTACCCTTGGGCGGCGGGCGGCAAAGTCAGTGTGTGAAAGGGGGGTTCGATATGCCCAAAAGTTTCGTTGTTCTGTTTGCGTCGGTGCTACTAACGACTTCTGCGCTAGCGGCGGTCGCAATGGAGAAGCCGGCGCCCAAGCCGCAGACAACATGCCCCGTGACCGGGAAAGCCATCGACGTCAAGACCAGTCCGCACGTGGACTGGCAGGGGCAGCGAATCTACTTCGCCGACAAGGCCGCCGCCGACTCCTTCCGTAAGGACCCCGAGAAGGTATTCTCCAGGATCGCCGCGGAAGGCGTGACCCTCGAGAACATTCAAACGACCTGCCCGGTGAGCGGCGAGAGCCTCGAGGGCGGCGACATGGGCCCACCGGTCGCGGTCGGCTACAAGGCGCGCACGGTCATGTTCTGCTGCAACATGTGCCCGCCCAAGTTCGAGAAGGACCCGGCCAAGTACCTGGCTAAGCTCCCGGGTGAGCAGCCCGCTACCAAGTAGCCACCGGCGCTCCGGCGAACACGGTATCCGAAGGCCCGCCCCGCCCGCCGGGGCGGGCCCCGTGGTCCCAAGCTACCCTACTCCTCGCAGCCCATGCCAGAAGTCGCCGGCGGGCTCCCACCGTGCGAGCCGCCCGTGGGGCGGGGCACCTGTGTTGTTCTCTCGACCTGGATCGTGGAGTGATCGATCCCGAAGCGGTCGTGGATGGCAGCCCGGACGCGCCACAGGACGTCATCGGGGCAGTCGGGCTCGACCACCACGTGCGCGGAGAGCGCCACGAACCCGCTGGTGATCGTCCAGACGTGCAGGTCGTGGACGGCCGTGACTCCGGGCACACCCGCCATGACCTCGGCGACCTCGTCGAGGTGAAGGTGCTGGGGCACCCCTTCCATGAGGACCCCGACCGACTCCTTGAGCAGCCCCCATGACGAGACAATCACCAGCAGCCCGATGAGGACCGATGCGAGCGGGTCCGCCCAGTTCCAGCCGAAAACGCTGATGACAACGCCTGCGGCGATCGCCTGTACGCTGCCCAGCGTGTCGGTGACGACGTGGAGGAAGGCGCCGCGTACGTTGAGGCTCTCCTTGCGGCCGCCGCGCAGGATCCAGAGGGAGGCAAGGTTGACGGCGAGGCCCCCGCAGGCGACGGCGAGCATCAGCCCGCCCTTGACCTCGGGAGGGTTGGACCAGCGCCGGTACGCCTCCGCGAAGATCAGCGCCGCCATCGCGACGAGAGTGGCACCGTTGGCCAACGCTGCCAGGATCTCCATCCGGTGATAGCCGTACGTCCGTTTCGGGGTGGCCGGTCGCTGGGCCGCCCAGATCGCGAACAGCGACAACCCCAGCGCGGCCACGTCCGTGAGCATGTGCCCGGCATCGGCCAGGAGCGCGAGCGAGTTGGCGAGGAGCCCGCCTGCGACCTCGGCCAGCATGTAGACGCCGGCGAGAACGAGTGCGAGCGTGAGTCTCTTGCGATGGCGCGATCCGGCCGTCGGCAACGACCGGTGAGTGTGGGCGTGGGCCATGCGTCCGCTCTCTCCCCACGCCAGATTAGCGCAACGCCCGTGGAGGCACGCGCTGGCTACCAGTACCTCTCGATGTGGACCTGGCCGGGGTGCTGGGGGGTATGCTCGCGGAACCCCTCGGCAGCCAGGATTGCCGCCATCTCCTCGATCATGTCCGGATTACCCGACAGAAACACGTGGGTGTTCTCCGGCTCGGGACGGAAACCCCAGATGCCTTCGAGAATCCGCTGCTGCCACAGATCCTGCACGTGCCCCACGAGCCCTCCCCACGGGACCGGCTCTTCCTGCGGGCGTGAGACGGTGGCGACGTACGTGAGGTTGCGGCGAAGACGTTCCATCATGATGAGCTCGGCGCGATACCCGAGGTCCCAGGAGTGGCGGGCCGAGTGCAGCACTGCGAGCCTACGGTTTTTCTCGTGCTCGAGGTCGGTCCGCAGCATGCTCATGTACGGCGCAAGACCCGTGCCGGTGGCGACCATCACCAGGTTGACACCGTCTGGGAGCTGGTCGAAGGTGAACAGCCCGCTCATCCTCGGCCCGAGCCAGAGCCGGTCCCCCACCTCGAGGGCGCAGAGGCGCGGCGTGAGCGAACCCGATCGCACGATGTTGAGGTAGAACTCGAGGTACTGCTGGTCCGCCGAGGACGAGGCGATCGAGTACGAGCGCCGGATCAGCGCGCCGGGCTTCGGCGGGGGGTCGTCGGTGGGATCGGCCATCGGGTGGCGCGGCGCCTCAGGTGGCAGACCCAGCACCGCGAACTGGCCCGGCCGGAACGGTGGCAGCTGCCAGCCGTCGGGCACAACCTGCAGGATGAAGAGGCCCGGCGCCACCTCGATCTTCTGGGTCACCACGGCATTCAGTCGGCTATCCGCCATCTCGCGCGCACCCCCTCGCCACACCGGCTGCCAACGACGTCAGCACGTCTCTCCATTCCCTCATCCGTGCGGAGCGACCAACCGTACAGGGCGAGTGAGGCAACCCGGTTCAGATTGGTGAGGCCATCCTACGGCTCACCTCCTGGCTACCAGCCGTCGGTGACCGGCGCCACGAGGGGTTGCTCCTCCTCCGTGGGCTGGAACATCGCTGCGCCGACGCAACCGGGGCCGACGTGCGTCCCGACCACGGGGCCGATCTCGCTTTCGATGACCTCTGAAACCGTAAAGCCGTCCTGCAGCAGGTTTCGTAGCCGCACGGCCAGGACCGGAGCCGACGCGTGTCCGATGCCGACGATCACCGGCCTGTCAAGGTCCACCCGCTGCTTGAAAAGATCGATGAGCCGTTGATGCGCTGCGTCCCCGCGCCGGACCCGGTCCACGGGCACCACCATGCCCTCCTCCAGGCCGAGAATCGGCTTGAGCCCCAGCACGCCGCCGAGCCAGGCCTGCGTCTTGCCGAGCCGGCCCCCTCTGGCGAGGTACTCCGGGGTGTCCGCCACGAAGAGCAGGTGGACCCGTGCACGCATCGCCTCGAGACGGGCACGGATCTCCTGCGCCGAGAGCCGGCGCTGCGCCATTCGCGCAGCCATCAGTGCCAGGAGCCCGAGCCCCGTGCTGACCTGCATGGTGTCCACGACCTCGAGCACCGGTGTGTCGCCGCCTCGCCGCCTGCGGAACTCGTCTCTCCCCTCCTGCGCCGCGGCGCGGGCGTTCACGACGGTGTGCGAGACCCGTTCGGACAGGTGCACGGAAACGAGATCGCTGCACTCGATCAGCATGCGGTAGGTGGCGGCAAACTCCCCCTGACTGGGCGGGCTGGTCGGCGGGTGCGCACCTCGCCTGCTCTCGAGGAGCCCGTAGAACGTCTCGGGCGAGAGGTCCACGCCGTCCGTGTAGATATCCCTGCCGAACGTCACCGAAAGCGGGACGATGTGTATCTGGTGACGCTGCGCGAGCTCGACCGGGAGGTCGGCAGTCGAATCGGTCACGATGCGGACCTTCACCTCGGGCGCGTCGAACTTCAGGACGCCCAGTTCGTGAAGGTGCGCGGCGTCAGCCAGAACCGCGCCGTCGAGGGCACTCGACCTGTCCAGCGCGTTCCACACCGTGCGGCTTGCCCGAACATTCGCCACCAACCTCTGCTCGCCGGGCGAGAGCGTGAAGCCGGGGTCGTCCAGACTCGCGGTGAGCCTCACCCGGCTCGAGAGGCTCGGGAGCTGGGCCCGGACCTCGTCGTACCGGTGCTGATCCTCCATCGCGTCAGCCATCAGGCTCAGGAGGTCCTTGAAGACCTCGCGAGCCACCGGGGGCGAGCCCAGCATCACACGAAAACTCCCCGCGGCCGTGCGGGCGAGCCTTGCAAACGCCTTCACACCACGCTGCGTGTCGGTCCGAGCGGCGGTCACCTCGCCCTCTTCGAGGAACAGCTCGCCGCCGCCGGCCCGCACTCGTCCCGTGACCGCGGCCGCGTGCAGGAGCGGGAGAAGCTCGAACAGCGGCAAGCCCTCCAGGTCCCCCACCAGGGACTCCAGCAGGGGATCGCACGTCAGGCCGAGCTCGCGCCCCAGCAGGGCGGTTCGCACCTTCCGAAGGATCGCCTCGAACGGGGTGTCTCGCACCGCGAGGGTGAGCACGCCCACCGGGACCTCCGGTCCGCTCTTGGTCTCGACCAGGAGGACCGTCGTGGGGGGAGTCTCCCCGGCAGCGCGCGTGGCTGAGCGGATGCCGAGGGGGTCCGTCACGTCAACGAGAGCCGCTTCGGCGACGATTACCTCGGGTTTGAGGCCGCTCGCGAACCGCCTGCCCTCTTCGGCGGAGGCTGCGGCCACGACCTCGTGGCCGTGGGCCGCGAGACCCCGGACCAGGTCCTTCCTGCGAGTCTCCTCGCCGTCTAACACCAGGACCGTGCGCCCCACCATTGCTCACCCCACCGGAGAAAGGTCACGGCGACCCGCGGCGCGCGGTCCGGAATCGTCACGAGGCATTGGCGCTTGTAGTATAGCGCCATGAAGAAGCAGGTCCTGACGGTTTTCGCCCACCCCGACGACGCCGAGACGATGGCCGGAGGCACACTTCTCAAGTGGGCACGAGAGGGCCACGCGATCACGATGTGCCTGATCACCGACGGGGACAAGGGCACCTCGGACCCCAACGACGCGCGCGAGGCGGTCGTCGCGCGCCGCCGTACCGAGCAGGAGCGCGCGGCGGCGCGGCTGAACGCCGCGGTCATCACGCTCGGTTACGAAGACGGTGTTCTGCAGCCCACCCTCGGGTTGCGGCGCGACCTGGTTCGGGTGATGCGCCGGGTGCGCCCGCACGTCGTAGTCGCCAACGACCCCACGGTGTGGTTCCGGCACGGCCAGTACATCAACCACCCGGATCATCGGGCGGCCGGCCAGGCCGCCATCGAAGCCCTCTACCCGGCGGTGAAGAAGGCCAGCATCTTCCCGGAGCTGCTCGCCGACGGGTACCAGCCGCACGTGGTCGAGGAGGTCTGGCTGGGCCCGACCGACGAGCCGGACACCTGGGTGGACATCACGGATGTCTTCGACGAGAAGATCGCGCTCATCTGCGAGCACGCCTCGCAGTTCCCGCCCGAGCCCACGCGCGCCGCCTTCGCGCGCATCGCCCGCGAGGCCGGGCAGGAGCGCGGCATCCAGCTCGCCGAATCGTTCCGGACTTTGCGCCTGGCCGCCAGCACCGTGCGCGCCATCGCCGGTTCCTGAGCGGGAACCGGTTAGATCTCTGGACGCCGGAGCGGCGCGACCCTCACCCCGTTCGCGAGCAGTACGTCCCTCACACCCGCGGCGATGCCCGCCGCGCCGGGCGTGTCGCCGTGAACGCAGATCGTGCGGGCCCGCACAGGCACGTCCCGTCCGTCGAAGGCGGTCGCCATGCCCTCGCGAGCGATCCGGACAGCCTGAGCGGCCGCCCGCGCCGGGTCGGTGATTAGGGCACCGGAGAGCCTGCGGGATCTCAGCGTCCCGTCGGCCTCGTACGTCCGGTCGGCGAACGCCTCCGCGGCCACCTCGAAGCCGTGCTCGCGGAACACCTCCAGCATCGCGGAGCCAGCCAGCCCGACCAGCACCATATCTGTGCTCCAGCGCGACACCCCGCGCGCGATGGCAGCCGCGACGTCGCGGTCGCGCGCCGCGTCGTGGTACAGCGCGCCGTGCGGCTTCACATGGGCCAGCGTGCACCCGGCTCGTCGGGCGGCCTCCGCGAGCGACCTGACCTGCTTGAAGACGGAGTCCTCGATCGCCGCCGGGGTCATCCCGAGCGAGTCACGACCGAAGCCCGCGCGGTCGGGGTAGCCGGGGTGAGCTCCGACGGCCACGCCCAGACGTGCCGCCAGGGCGAGCGTGGCGGCCATGGTGCGCTCGTCGCCGGCGTGGCCCCCGCACGCAACGTTTGCGGAGGTGACCACGCGGAGGATCGCTTCTTCGCTGCCGTCCGCGAGCGCGTCCGGGCTCTCGCCCACGTCCGCGTTGAGGTCGATCAGGATCGGAGAACCCGGAGGCCCGCTCATGTCAGCTGCTCCCCCTTGGTCTCCGGCAGCAGCAGGATCAGGCCCCCGGCCGCCAGGAAGAACGCCGAGGTGAGGCCCAGCGCGCTGCCGATCCCGTGCCGGTCGGCGAGAGCCCCGATGATGAAAGGCGCGAGCGCGCTCACCGCGCGCCCCAGGTTGTAGCAGAGCCCCTGCGCCGTCCCTCGGATCGAGGACGGGAAGAGCTCCGCAAGCATCGCCCCGAAGAGGCTGAAGTAGCCGTGCCCGAAGAAACCGATCAGCGGCCCGAGCGCCATCAGCACCGCAGGCTGGAGCGCCATTCGGCCGTAGACTGGCACCAGGACCGCCGCGCCCAGCACGAAAGCGATGAACACCGGCCGCCTCCCGAAGCGGTCCGCGAGCACCCCGAACAGCACGTAGCCGAGGAAAGCCCCCAGCTGCATCGGGATGATCCATCCCGAAGAGCGCACGATGCCCATCCCGGCGCCCCCTTGCTCCACCGGGCTCGCGAGGTAGGCCGGGACCCAGGTGAACAGACCCCAGTACGCGAAGAGCACGCAGGTCGTGAGCAGCGTCGCGGCCAGCGCGTTGCGCAGATAGGGCCCCTGCACGATCTCGCGAAGGGGCCGGCGCTCCACGCCGGCGCCCCGGCGCCAGATCTCCGGCTCGGCGACCTTTCGGCGGATCCAGACAGCCAGTAGTGCCGGGAGGACCCCTACCGCAAACAGGGCCCGCCACCCGAGCGTGGGCAGGATCGCCGAGGCCAGCAGCGCGGCCAGGATGTAGCCGATCGCCCAGCCCGACTGCATGAGCCCGATCGCCTTGCCCCGGTGCTCGGCTGGCCACGTCTCGGCCACCAGCACCGAGCCGGCCGCCCACTCTCCGCCGAGGCCGATCCCCACCAGCGAGCGCCACAGGATCAACTCGGGGATCGAGCGCGCGGTGGCGGTCAGCGCTGTGAAAACCGAGTAGACCAGGATCGAGTAGACGAGCGCCCTGGCGCGGCCGATCCGGTCCGCCAGCATCCCGAAACCGATGCCCCCGACGGCCGAGGTGAGCAACGTCACGGACGCCAGGCCTCCGGCCTCGGCGGCCGAGAGCGCAAACTCCGCGCGAATCGCCGTGAGCGCGAAGGCGTACATCATCACGTCCATCGCGTCCAGCAGCCATCCGAGCATGGCGGCAGTCAGGGTCCGCCACTGCTCTTTCGTAACCGAACGGACCCAGGGTGGGCCCGGGATCCAGGTCATTACGAACGGTCCAGCTGCGCGCGCAGGAGCGCCTCCCGCTCGCGCAGCGCCTCGTCGGCCTCGGCGAGGGAAACCTCCTGGAAGCGGACCTCGTCGCGTGGACGAAGCTGACCCACCCGGTGCAGGTCTGCGGCGATGACGCAGGCGATCTGGGGGTACCCGCCCGTCGTCTGGTGCTCCACGAACGAGAGGATGGGCTGGCCGTCGGGGGGCACCTGGACCGCCCCGAGCGACACTCCCTCGGTGAGCATCGAGCCCTGGCGCTCTGCAGGAAGCGAAGCCCCGCGCAGCCGCAGCCCCATACGGCTCGAGTCCTCGCTCACGGCGTAGGTCGATGCCAGAAACGCCTCCCACGCCTGCTCCCCGAACCACTCCCACTGCGGCCCGCGAGTCACCCTGAGCTCGCTCCTCCGAAGCAGCTTGCCGGCGAGCTCCCGGGGAAAGCGGCGGGTCGCCGGCGTCTGCTCCAACGCGGGGCCGACCGCCAGCGCGTCGTCCTTGCGCAGGGCACGCCCCGCGAGGCCGCCGAGGCCCGTGGTCAGATGCGTGGAGCTGCTCCCCAGCACCGGCTCCAGCGCGATTCCCCCTCGCACGGAGAGGTAGCAGCGGCCTCCCGAACGGGTGGCGCCGCAGACCAGCGTCTGACCCTGGCGGACCTCGATCGCCGCCCAGAGCGGCACTCGGTATCCGTCGATCACCGGGTCGAAGTCGGAGCCCGCCAGGGCGATCACTCCGGGCCCGGCGAACGCGAAGGTCCCACCGGCCAGCGTCATCTCGAGCGCCGGGGCGCCATCCGGGTTGCCCACCAGCCAGTTGGCTACGCGCAGGGACAGCGCATCACACGCCCCCGACGCCGAGACGCCGGTGTGGGCGTGCCCGGGGCGGCCGAGGTCCTGGACCGTAGTCTGAAAGCCCGGCTCGATGACGCGTATCTGCCCGCCCTCGGGCCTGACCTCCGTGGCCGCGCCCTCCCCCTCGCCCGCCACGCGCCGGTACTCCTCCTCCCCGATCGCGACGAACCGCACCCGGTCCCCGAGCGCCAGCAGCGCCGGCGGCGTCCTGCCCGCATCGAACAGCCCGAGCGGCGTGCGGCCGATCAGCTGCCACCCCCCGGGGGATGCCGTCGGGTAGACGCCGGTCTGGCTTCCGCCGATGGCGACGCTCCCCGCGGGCACGCGCTTGCGCGGGGTGGCACGCCGCGGGGCGGCGATCCGGGGCGACATCCCGCCCAGGTACGGAAAACCGGGCGAGAAGCCGAGGAAGTAGATGAGGTAATCGCCGGCTGCGTGCTCCCGGATCACCTCGGCCGGGTGAAGCCCGCAAACGGCCGACACGTCGCCGAGGTCGGGCCCCAGCTCCCCCCCGTAGCAAACCGGGATCTCCACCACCCGCGGCTCGGGCAGCCCAGCTTCCCCCACCCCGGCGAAGCAGCGCTCGATCTCCCGCTGCAGCTCCTCGCGGTCCACGCGCAGCGGGTCGTAGCTCACCAGCAGCGAGGCGTAGGCGGGGTGGAGGTTGAGGACCCCGGCGGGCGGCTCGGCCTGCAGGAGGTGCAGCAGCCGGCGCACGTGGGCGTGGGCCTCCGGCGAGATCTCCTCGCCGAACGAGACCAGCAGGGAGTGGTCGCTGGCGTGCCGGATCACCGGTCGGGTCGGAGCGGTTTCGTCCATCGGGGCTCGAGGCAGGTTAGGCACAAACGGCGGCGCAGTCAACGCGGTTCGGGAGCACTCCGGTGCCCGGCGCCGCCGGCCGTTCGAAAACCCGGTCAGCGCACGAACGTGCCGTTGCGGAGGTCGTCGAGAGCCTGCTGGATCTCCTCGCGGGTGTTCATCACGAACGGCCCGTAGCGGGCGATCGGCTCGTGCAGGGGTTTTCCCGAGACGAGCAGGAACCGGACCGGCTTTGCCGCTGCGCGGACCGTGACGACGTCACCGTCCCCCAGGACCAGCAGCCTCGCCGAGACGGCGGACGTGCCGTGGTCGTCTTCCGCGACGCCGAAGGCGCCCTCCCCCTCGAAGACGTAGGCGAAAGCCGCGTGCCCGCGCGGCACCGGTTGCGAGAAGGTGACGCCGGCCGGGAGGTAAACGTCCAGGTATTCCGGATCGGCCGCGATCTCGGTCACGGCCCCGGTGACGCCGTCCACCTCCCCGGCGATCACCCGGACGCGCGTCCCGTCCTCGCGCTTCACCTCCGGGATGCGGGTGGAAGGGACCTCCTGGTAGCGCGGCTGCGTCATCTTGAGCCTGCCCGGTAGGTTGACCCAGAGCTGGAAACCGGCCATCCCTCCGGGGCCCGGCTGGGGCATCTCCTCGTGCATGATCCCCCGCCCGGACGTCATCCACTGCACATCCCCGGGCCCGATGCGCCCGGCGTTCCCGATGCTGTCCTTGTGTTCGACGAACCCCTGCAGCATGTAGGTCACCGTCTCGATCCCCCGGTGGGGGTGCATCGGGAACCCCCGGATGTAGTCCTCGGGGTTGTCCGACCCGAAGTGATCGAGGAGCAGGAACGGGTCCACATAGTCGAGCTCGCGTGTGGCGATGCTCCGGCGCAGGCGGACCCCCGCCCCCTCCATGACTGCCTGCGGCGTGACCACCCTCTGCACTTTCCTGGTCTGCAGACCCATCTGACCCTCCTCGCCCGTGCCGGATCTCCCCCGCGGAGCACCCGGGCCGGCTACTACAACACTGCGGACGTTCGATTTCTGCCGAAGCGCGACGCCGTCGCCGAGGATAGCTCAGGCCCGATGGTTGTCGATTTTCGCGAGTCGGCTCCAATGAGTTGTTAGGACGCATGTTGGGGCTGTAGGCGCAGGAACGGGAAGACCTCCTTCCGGCGTTCCTAGGGGCCTTCAAGTTGTTTAGGACCACTCCCTGGATTTGCCACGATTTTTCCGCCACGGACAGTCGCGCCGAGCACTATGCCCGCACTGATGAGCACCATATTCTTGATGATATATTGCCCCTCTAGTGTGGGAGCGTAAGGGACGCGAGTGAAAAGCTCGTTGGGAAAGAAGAAAAGCGGGGTCATCGTTCCGAGCATCTGGAGGAATAGCAGGAGCAGAGTCGCGCGCATGAATGAGCCGAAGAGCAAGCCCACACCAATGATGGTCTCCCAGGCGGCAAGGATGACGATGGACGTCCTTGGCGGCAGGAGGCCGAAAGTCAGGATATCTATGGTCCGGACAGCGAGCTCCTGAGCGGGGCTGAGGCCGGGGAAAAACTTGAGGAAGCCAAACCACAGGAACACGATACCTACGCTCACTCGCAGGAGAATCAAGCCATACCGAGCCATCAAGGCCGTGATGCGAGTGTCAGTCCTGTCGAACATCTCCTTGATTTGCTCCATGCCATGTCCCTCTCGGAAGCGGACGGGTGTGGGGGCGTCCGTCCGCTTAGCAGCCACATCAACCCGGCCTAGACATCATGACTTCCGGTACGAAGAGAGGCTGACCTCCGGCGTGGTCGCGGGTTAGCCCGGTTGGGGCCAGAGCCGCACGCTGGACCGCAGCGGATACTTCGAACCGGAGGTCAGCCATGCGCAAGGCTACTACTCTTTTCGTCGGTCTGGACGTCCACAAGGACTTCATCAGCGTCACGCACGCCGAGGCGCGCCGCAGCGATCCACCGGTGTTCGTGGGATCGATCGGGAGCGCTCAGGCGGACATCAACAAGCTCGTTCGGAGCTTCCACAGCAAGGCCGCGCTTCTGGTGTTCGCCTACGAAGTTAGCCCAAGCAGGCCGATCGCCCGGGGTCACAAAAGGACTAATTGTTTGTTTGCGTCTTCCAAATGGTGAGATAGCGGTACCTGGTACTCGTATGGTACTCGTAGGCGCAAGCGCTGGTGAGGTGGCTTAGCGGTAGACATCTTTGCGATGTCCAACCTTCACCACGAAGACAAGCAGCTCTTTGTCGGAAATTGAATACACCACGCGGTAGATGCCTTGGCGGACCCGATATCGGTCGTGGTGGCCGGAGAGCTTTTCGCAGCCTGCGGGCCTGGGCTCGTCGGCCAAGGCGCGGATTCGAGCCACCACCCGCTGCCGGGCTTTCTTATTCGGGAGGGCCTCGAGCTCTTTGACTGCTGACTGCTTGATAAGAACCCTATACCTTGCCACGCTTCCTCAGGTCCTTGACCACACTCTCGAACTCGAGGCTCGGTTCGGCCGCACGCGCCTCGAAGGCTGCCAGGTCGTCGGCGTCTTCCGCCAAGCTCTCGCGTACCGCGTCGTTGACGATGTCGGACACAGGCCGGTCGGTGGCAGCGGCCTTGAGCCGTAGGGCCCGGTGAAGATCCGGGTCAAAGTAGATGGTCGCCCGCTTGCTCGCGCTCATGTTGACATCTTAGCGCCTAAACGCTTTGACGTCAAGAGTCACCTCACGCCGCGATTGAGCTGCACGGCAGGCGAGGTGCAGGGCCAACGCATGGCACGAGCTCCACCGAAGACACGCCCACCACGCAAGCAAGCTCATAGCCGGTCGGGTGCAAGGCGTTGTTAGGTTTCACCATGTTCCATGCTTATTACTACTTTTCCTCGAGCGTGCCCTTCTTCAAGATAACGGAGAGCTTCAGCCACGTCTCTTAACGGGTAACGTCTATCTATGACGGGTACAATTTTTCCGGCTTCAAGAAGATCTTTCAGAACAACCAAATCCTTCCTATTTATGTTCGCCATAAACAGACACATCTTCTTGCGCCCAATCAGCGATAGTAATGGTCCCAGCAAGACAGCTTGGAGAATTTGAGCCCAACCACCTCCGGCCATGACATAGATTCCGTCCTGACTCAGCGCACGCCTGTACGGGAAGATCGAATGATATGCGTTCGCAGCAAGAATCAGGTCGTACCGCTGCCCACTTTTCGTGAAATCTTCTCGCGTGTAGTCAATGACATGGTCTGCGCCAATCGATCGCGCCCTGTCCACATTCCTCGTGCTGCACACGGCAGTGACTTCAGCCCCGAACGATTTGGCAATCTGG
>Ga0315296_10001982_pt1 | contig 17634 bp, 12 predicted proteins | sample YL17G14_18_MG_FD_203921 | JGI IMG/M metagenome (GOLD analysis project Ga0315296, IMG submission 203921) | Sediment microbial communities from Yellowstone Lake, YNP, Wyoming, USA - YL17G14_18 | ecosystem: Environmental > Aquatic > Freshwater > Lake > Sediment | place: USA: Wyoming | collected... | reverse complement strand
ATGTTCATGAATCAAGACGCCCTCTTCTTCAAGGATCTTCAAGCTTGCATTATGTATCTTTTCGATTTCTGACTGGTCTAGGAACTTCAGCCACATTTCTGCAGCGCTCCGAACCTAAGTAGTGCATCTCGAATTTGAGGCTTATGCGCATTGCGAACGAAAGGCGCCGGGAAGGCAATCGACGTGCCCGCAGACCGCTTTGGAAGAAGTTTAAAAGCATTCATCTAGCAATAAGCCTCGGCGGATCGACATGAAGATTCTGGTATTGGGTTGCGGCAACATAGGGTCAGTAGCAGCAAGAGACTTGGCAGAGAATCTGCCTTCAGCCAAGATCGTGGTCGCTGATGCAAGTAAAGCGCGAGCAGAAGAGACAGCCAAAGAAATCGGGCGAGATAACGTTTCATATGCCGTGCTCGACGCGTCAAGCCGCAGTGAGCTGGTGAGCACCATAGGAAAATTTGATTTGGCTGTTGGTGCTTTGCCAGGATTCTTAGGTTTCAGAGCTTGCAAAGCCTCAATCTCGGCTAAGGTCGACATGGTCGACGTTTCCTTCATGCCTGAGAGCGTTATGAAACTGCACAAGGATGCTTTGAAAGCCAAAGTCTGCGTTATTCCGGATTGTGGAATGAGCCCAGGTTTAGGCAGTATGCTGGTGGGTCGTGCATCTAGCCAACTGGACACAGTCGAAAGCGTTCACATGTTCAATGGAGGTCTGCCGGAAAAGCCTCTGCCTCCTTTGGATTACGTGATCACGTGGTCGTCGAAGGACCTCATTGAATTGTACACTCGCAAAGCGAACATTGTGCGAGACGGCAAACTGATCCAAGTGCCAGCGACCAGTGGAGTCGAGGAACTTGTGTTTCCCGGCGTCGGCATGTTAGAGGCCTTTTACACGGATGGGTTGAGAACGCTACTCAAGACAGTCAAAGTCACAAAAGACATGTGGGAAAAGTCGCTCAGGTATCCGGGTCACGCAGAGAAGATTACTCTTCTGGAAACTCTGGGCTTCTTCGAAAAGAATCCTGTGCAAGTTGAAGGCGCCGAAGTTTCTCCCCGGGCTCTCACCGAAAGACTTCTTGAGATGAAGCTGAAAAAGCCAGAGAACCCGGACATTGTCGCTATGCTTGTCGAAGTCGTTGGATTGAAGAATGCAAAAAGAGTTCAGTTCCGATACCACATGCTCGAGCATTTTGACAGGAAACGTAAGGTAACGGCGATGGCAAGAACCACGGCTTATACAACCTCGGTAGTGGCTCAACTTGTGGCAAAGCGGGTAATAGCTGAGAAAGGTATCGTTCCGACTGAGAAGCTTGGAATGAACAAGAGAGTCTACACTAGATTCATGGGTATGATGAAGCAAAGAGGCGTCGCAGTCAAAGAGACCAAGAAGACCCTATGATAGAACTTCTGGCATTAAGTTCATGTCCTAAGGAGGTTTGAAGGAATGGAAAAGCTGATAATCACCGTGGCTCCCACCGGTTCCGTGCCTCGGAAAAAGGATACGCTCCATGTACCTGTTACACCGGACGAGATTGCTGAAACAGCTTATTTGTGCGAGCAAGAGGGCGCCTCCGTCATTCATGTGCATTGCCGAGACGAGAACGAAAATCCGACGTCGGATCATCGCATCTTCAAAGAAACGGTGGACAAGATACGAAAACGCACAAACCTTGTTGTTATGGCGTCGACAAGCGGCGTTGCAGGGAAATCAGATGAGGAACGAGCCCGACCGCTTGCGACAAAGCCGGAAATGGCTAGTCTCACCACTGGCTCCTTGAATTTTGCTGGGCGGAAGCCATCTGCCGTTTACGTGAATACATGGGAGACTGTAACTTTCCTGGCAAGCAAGATGCTTAGAGAGGACATTAAGCCGGAAATCGAAGCCTTCGACGTGGGCTTCATTTCTCAGGGAATTAAGCTTGTTGAGCAGAAACTAGTGCGAGAGCCACCGCATTTTCAGCTGGTGATGGGCGTTGACGGCGGCATTCCAGCAACTTTAGACAACTTGCTACACATGACGCGGCAACTTCCCGAAAAGGCGACGTTCAGTGTCGCAGGAATAGGCAGGTGGCAGCTGCCCGTGACTACTGCAGCTATAGTTCTAGGTGGACATGTCCGTGTCGGACTTGAAGACAACATCTATTACGCTAAGGGCAAGCAGGCTGCAAACGAGGATTTTGTAGCTAGGACGCGCAAACTGGCTGAGCACCTTCAGCGTGATGTGGCTTCGCCTGATGAGGCGAGAAAGATACTGGGACTGAAACCACGCCTTCGTTGACTCGGATTGTGTTACATAAGGAGCTGGTAAGATGGCAAAGATTGTTGGTCTTGAAGCTTTCGCGTGCGCGTTCAGACCTAGGCGTTCAGGTCAGCTAGGAGATATGAAGAAGTATCTCATGCTAGCCCGCTACGAATTGCTGGTGTAGCTTCGGGAAGTCACGGGGGCGACGCGATGTTCGCAAAGGTCAAGGTTTAAGAAAGAGCCTTTCTATTTTGGTCCACAGGGGCTATGGGATGCAAAGAAGATGGACTGGCAAGAGCGTGAACCTGGATTCACTGAGCGATGACATTGACAATTTCTTCAAGAGTCGAGGTTTCCTAACACAGAAAAGCGAGTCCCCAGATGAACGTAAGATTCTGGCGCGCCCAAAATACCTTGCAGTCAAGTTGGGAGAGCCAATCAGCGTAGGAATTGCCGGAAACTCCGGGGATTTAGCAATCGACCTAAAGGCAAGCGAACTTGCAACTCCCTCGATCCGCATGGGCATGCTTACACAATTACTCGGCGGAGGGTATTTCCTTCTCAAGGGTCTGAAGGTCCAGGAAGAGCTGAGGAAACTGGAGAACGAATTTTGGGTTTACATAGAAGACAAGATAGCCCAGATGACTAGTGCGAGCTTAAAATGAGATTGCCAGTTTTGTGTGCGAGACAAGTTATGTGTAGACAAGGAGATTGTCAAGGGGACAATGAACGAGTTAGTCAAAGGAACAAGATTCATTGTTAACCTTAAGACCTTAATTCATTGTCTTTCTCAGGATGGTGTGGCTGCTTTTTGAACAGCTCAATGAGTTCATCGAGGCTTTTCGAAGCTTTTCACTCTAACGCGCGGATCCAAGACCCCGATATGACTTCAGATAGCTCTTATTGCCTCTGACGCAGTTTCGGGTTCAATACTTCGTCTAACGCGTATCCAATGAGTATGAATGAGACTGAGATTGCTGCTATACACAAACCTGGTGGAACTATCCACCACCATCTTCGAAAGCCTCCGGGCAGTTCCAAAGCTTCGTTCAGTATTCTTCCCCATGTCATGACGAAGGGATCGTAGAGGCCCAAGAAGCTTAGGTATGCTTCCGCCATGATGGCGCTGGGCACAGACATGGCCAATGTGACGTAGACTAGATTCATTACGTTAGGAAGAATATGTCGTCCTACAATGTGAACTTTGCCTGCTCCCACAGCTTTAGCAGCTTCGACGAAAGCTCTTTCCTTCAGGCTGAGCGTTTGTGATCTTACTGTCCTCGCAAATCCCATCCATCCAAGGAGACCAATTATTCCAATGATGTTCCAGATTGAAGGGCCTAACACTGCTACAATTACAAGGAGCAGCGGCAGTTCGGGTATGACAAGTAACATATCCGTGAATCTCATCAGGACCTCGTCGACTACTCTCCCAAGATAACCTGCAAACAACCCTACAGCTAGTCCAAGACTCACAGATATTAGAGATGCAACGAGGCCTACAAGAAGTGATATTCGTGATCCATACACAAGCTGGGTAAACACATCAAGCCCAACATTGTCGGTTCCAAGCAAGCCGAAGCAAGATCCGTACAATTTCAGATCAAGATCGTCAACATAAATAGATGCCCTTTGCACTTCGCCGTTAAACACCATTTCAACGCCGTACTTGTAGTTAGCTTGCGCAGGGAATGTTGTTTTCTGTGGGTCTATGCTGTATGAATCTATCAACGGCGGGTAAACATAATCACCGTAGAGGTTTGGCGTAATCCACGCTTCGCTTTGGTAGTCTCCTCCTTGTTTCGCACTCCACAGATACTTTGGCTCCTCGTCAGCCCGCTGAATGAAGACTTGGATTTCTACGCCCCATTGCGAAACATTTTTGACGCCTTCCACAAATGTGAAGATTTCACCTCGGAATCTTTTTGGAGGACCTTCGAAAGGGTAGTAGAACTCTTTGGTCAGAATGGCTCTAACCTGTTCAGTTGATCCAGCACTGTCTCGCTGGAAGTCTATGGCGGCACATCCCGGATCGCCCTCAGGTCTTCCTATGTCAGGAACGTGCCTAAGTGTGAGGTCTCCTCCAGGTGTCAATGTGGTAAGAACCCATTGTTCAACCGATGTATCATAAATGAATCCTGGGTCGTCAATAGGGAAGAGGTTCTCACTCGTCTTTTCATATCCAGGTATATATTTAAACCACGCAGGATAAGCAAGACCGGCTGCTATCACATGCTTCGAATAGATTGGACTAAACGGCGTTATCAAAGGAGCACCAAGTGCCAGAAGGGCGAAAAAGACTAGAATCGCGATCCCAATCACTGCTCTTTTGTTACGCACCAAAACTTTCAAGAAGCTCAAACTGGGCATTTCTTTCACCCATATTTAATCCGTGGATCGACAGACCCGTAGACTATATCGGCTATGAAATTCGCCACTATTACGCACAAAGCTATGAGGTAGAAGATGGCTTGCATCGCGGGAAAATCCATGTTGTCTATAGACTGCCAAATCCAGTGTCCCAGACCTGGGTATGAGAAAACAGTTTCAGTCAGTGTTGCCCCAGAAAGCATGAATCCGAACTCGATTGCTATATAAGTTATCACGGGAAGTGAAGCATTCTTAAAGGCGTGTTTGAACAAAATCGTCCTCTCACGCAAACCCTTTGCTCGTGCAGTGAGCAAATAATCCTCAGAGAGAACCTCAATCATTGAGGCTCTTGTCAGAAGGAGATAACTTCCAGCTAGGATTATCACCAGAGTAGTGGTTGGCAAGACAAGGTGTTGAAGCCTGAAGGCAAGCTCTACTAGTGGGCTAGTTGGCCATCTGCCTGGGAGATTCCATTCCTGAGGGTAGGACATCCCGCTTGGAAACCAGCCTAATGTGTAGGAGAATATGAGGATCAGGAGCATTCCTACCCAAAAGACTGGTAGCGAATTTCCTATTATTGATAAGAGTGAAGACGTAGTGTCGAAAATTCCTCCGCGTTTATGTGCTGCATAGATTCCCAAGGCCAATCCGATCGCAATCGATATGATCTCTGCTGTTATTACCAATTCAAAAGTTGTCATAACGCGTGAGCCAATCTCGTCGTATATGAGTCTTCCAGTGAAGTAAGAGTAGCCAAATTGAAAGGTTAGCATGCTTTGAACATATTTGACATATCTGATATGAGGTGGATCAAGAAGCCCAAAGCGTCTCAGTTGGTACTCCACTTGCTCTTGTGTGCGCAGCCTCGAAACGTCGGCCAAACGTGACATAGGTCCCCCGGGCATCATCGTGAATATAGCAAAGTTGAGTGTAATTACCAGAAATGTGAGCACCACAGAATACAGGACTCTTTTTGCTATGTATCCTCGGAGACCCAAAGCATTCTTCTCCTCTGCAGCTGATGTTCACCAAGACTAGAACAACGGGTGTATTTTAGTTTTAGCCCTATGCATTTATTTAACAATAGTAAGGTAGAAGTAACTTCCAGAAGCCTTAAACACTACGTCAATCATATTTTATATCACTGAAAAGAGAGGAGAATAAGAGAAATGCATTGCTATTCAAAGAATTTAGTGAGTATTCTGCTTTCTATAACGCTAGTCCTAACGTCAACAGTGTCTTTCATGTCTATTTCGCCAGTGAGCGCTCAGGCAGAACCCTATGAGGCTTTTGGACCACGAGTTAACGAACTTCTTATCAAGGTGTATCTTGGCGGTCGTGATGCGGAGTTTGGGGCTCTGAAAACCGGGGAAATAGACATCGTAGATTGGCCCTTAGACTATGACACCTACCTGGAACTCTTAGACGACCCGGACAATTTCGGGGTGGAAACTTTGACTATGATTGACATGTACAACCTGGAATTCAACTGCCTAAAATGGCCAACAAGCGACGTAAACGTGAGAAGAGCGATAGCCCATCTGTATGATAGATCAGCGTTTCTCACTACACAGCTGAAGTCCTTCAGCGGTGTCCTGTTGGATTCACCCATAGCAACTGAATGGACGCAATGGCACAGTCCTACTGTGAGAAAATATCCGTATAACCCAACTACAGCGGCACAAATACTCACAAGCGCCGGCTATTATGATGACGACACTGATGGTGTGAGAGAATATCATAACGTAACCGGTAGATTCGAACTACCCCCGTTGAAGTTCTACATAAGAGCTGATGATCCTGACAGATTGGCTTGGGGCAGAGATTACATGCTCAACGAAATGCTAGCAGTCGGACTCCCCGTTCAGGACCTCGTTAGAGACAAGACAGTCTGCTGGGCAGAAGTGATGAAGATGCCATACGACTATAACATATACACAGGTGGATGGGGACCCTACGCGGACCCAGACTTTCTATACGATCAGTATCACAGCATGTTTGGAATAGACTATTGGACTGCAGGAAGAGATTGGGCAAACAATTACGTGTTCTTCACGAACTCGACATTTGACTCTTGGGCTGAGCAGCTCAAGTTTGCAGTGAACATGCCTTCTGCGGAATTACCTGCCAAAAAATGTCAAGACATACTGATGGATCAAGTTCCTATGATTCCTGGATGGCACTCTGCAGGGGCTATAGGTTACAGAAAGAACTATGGCCACCACGCAGGTGAAGGAGCATACTGGGATAAACCATGGAAGGGAATTGTCAACACTAAGGTTATCTCTGGAATGGGCACCGCTGGAGCAAACGGCTTATGGACTTTCTACAGCGCCCACCCTGAAGGCTTTGAAAGAGGCGGCACATTCAGATATGGCTTCATGAACGATGCTGACGTCTTTAACCCTGTTCAAGCCGATTTCTATTGGGATTGGGAATTCCTGAACAAAGTCTATGACTTTCTAATAACTGCCGACCCCGAAACAGGAGCCAATATACCTTGGATGGCGAAGAGCTGGACAGTGGGAACATGGGACAAAGGAGGAGGCACGCTTGCCACAAAGATTACCATGGAACTCTTCCAAAACATCCTATGGCATGACGGCCAGCCGTTCACTGCATATGACGTTGAATTCACTTTACCCTACATGAAAGCCGCCTACGCTTCCTTGTTCTATCCCTACACAGTTAACTTGCACCACGTAACGGCAACAGGCGCGTATACTGTGGAGATTTATTACGATGTCTTAAGTTGCTGGGCTCTTCACTGGGCCGGAGGAATACCAATGATTCCCAAGCACATCTGGCAGAGCATACCTCCAGAATCATCTCGAGAGCAAGGCGAATACGAAACCACTGGTCACCTGACGGGGACCGGACCATATAGGTTTGTCAGCCGTGAGCAAGGCCAGTCGATAACATTGGTGGCCAACCCAACCTACTTCAGAAAACTTGTACGACCAGACTTCTACACCGGCGGCCAAGCGATTCCGTATCATAACGGAAAGATTGACTTGGATGACTTTCAAGCTGCAGTGTTTCACTACGGTGAAGCATCTCCATGGTCGCATGCAATTGACCCATGGGCCGACGTGAACAAAGACTTGGTCATAGAATTGGACGACGTCATGGAAATCGGTGTTCGCTATGGACAGACAGGATACAAGAATGGCTACCCAGGGTTCTACATACCCTAACTTCAGAAGGAGAGTGAAATAGAGTGAGAGTAAGAAATATAATTTGGCTGTCTTTGGTAGCCTTGTTGCTAACTAGCACTATGGTGGGCATAGCGCCCGCGCCAACAACAACTCGAGTATATGTTGATCCGTCAGCTATCGTGGATCCAACAAAGGTTGTGGGCAGTGTCTTCGCGGTTAGTGTCATTGTCGCAGATGTGACCAATCTCTATGGCTGGAGCTTCAAGCTGTTCTTCAATCCTAGTGTAGTTCAAGCAACGGGGATCGTTCTTCCATCGCCCAGTTTCCTTCGATCCGCTGGCCCAACCACACCCCTTCCGAAAAAAATTGACAACACCATAGGCTACGCCTACGCGGCCGAAGTGCTGAGAATCCCATATCCACCGTCAGGAGCAGGCGGCAGCGGAATCTTAGCCACAATCTCATTCCAAGTAGTTGAAGTGGGCGTAACCATGTTGGACCTGCAAGAGACCAAACTTAACACTGTGATTGCAGGAAACACTGTTCCTATGCCGCACTTGGCTGAAGACGGCTTGTTTGACAATAGAGTAGCTAATCTGCCGCCAGTTGCCGTTTTTTCGGTGACCCCATCAATTGGGACTGTAGGGACTGTGTTCAAGTTTGATGCAAGCGCTTCCCATGATGACGCTTGGATTGCGAGTTACTTCTGGGACTTCGGTGACGGAACTAACGCCACAAACAAAGTAGTGGAAAAGACATGGGCCCCGGGCACTGAGGGAACGTACACTGTAACCTTGACTGTAACAGACAACAACGGCGTAAGCGATTCGGCTCAATTTGCTTTAACGGTCTACGCATGGATGCAAGCTGGAGACCACCCAGACCTCATAAAGACCCTGATTTGGCCAGAACGTCCTGTGTTCAAAGAAGCCGATTTCGGAGAACACGAAACGCTTTGGGCAAAAGTTGGCAACCCCACTGACAAGTCCTTCCAAATACGCGTTGACTTTGGAATATACAGCAAAGACGAAGGTCTGAAACTGGGAACAATTAGCACAGCAGTTGAAACCATACTTCCACACGAAGAGAAAGACGTTCCAGCTGACTTTTTCCTAGGCGATTCTAGGTGGAAGACCACCACAGGCCCATATAATTGGCCATATTGGGTCAAGAAGTACTGGGCAATAGGAAGATGCTTCTACCTCGACGAATCTACCATGGAATGGGAGGCGGGAATATTTCCAGGAGCCAACCAATTCAAGATACACCCAGTAGTTCACGATCGCGCCATAATAGCTATGTCTGCAAACGCAAGTGGATCAAATCCAGCCCACATCGGGGACCTAGTTGAAATCATCATCACCCTTGAGAATCAAGGTGAACAGATAGAACACGAAATCCCTCTAACCGTGCGCGTGTTCAAGGTGGGCACAATCGGCACAGCAACACCTACTTTGACGATTGGACAAAGTGAGGCATTGACTTTCTACTGGGAAATAACGGCTGACCTCCAACCCGGCAACTACGTTATCATTGCTGAAGCAGGTCAACACCCATACGAAAAAGATATCATCGACAATTCGATGTACGTACTAGTCGCTGTTTCCTAGCAGAAGGAAGCAGTCATCATCCCTTTTTTTGTTCATTCAATTAGGAGTAGTTAACGAATGGAGAAAAAAACCGCATCTCTCACGGTTATAGCATTTCTTTTTTTGGCAGCTTTGTCAGTTGCTGTGCAGCTCAGCCGTGCGGTCCCCACTTGGTCAACCGACATAAGATTGACAACTGATCCCAGCGATGATTGGGACCCATCTATCACCCAGACAAGTGATGGAAGAATATGGGTGACTTGGCATTCGGGCAGAACAGGGAACTATGAGATTTTCTACAAGATTTCTTCCGATAATGGCATTTCTTGGTCCGACGACGTCCAGCTGACTTTCGACACCTACCTGGATTCTCATCCGTCAATTTTGCAGGCCGCTGACGGAAGAATATGGATTGTTTGGGATTCTGATAGAACAGGCGACTTCGAGCTTTACTACAAGACATCCATCGATAATGGAGCATCGTGGTCTGAAGCCACTCGTTTAACAGTAGATCCCGCTCGTGACAGCTATCCATCAATCATGCAATCATCAGACGGAAAAGTTTGGATTTTTTGGAATTCTGGCAGAAACGTAACAGTATCGCCACCCGACCCGACATACGAACTGTCAGCTAACATTTTCTACAAGTCTTCATTTGACTCTGGTCAAACATGGTCTGATGACACACTACTTGTCACTGACTATAAGAACAACTATTGGGATGATTTGTATCCGTCATGTATGCAGGCGGCAAACGGTAGCATATGGGTTGTTTGGGCTAAAGAGGCGCGCGAGATCTACGCAAAAACGTATAATGGCACTCACTGGTTGGGAGAAGTGCGGTTGACAACCGACCCAAAGGAGGACACGCATCCATTCATAATGCAAACCGCAAATGAGAGAATCTGGGTTTTCTGGGACTCTGACAGAAACGCACATGATACAGACGTATACTATAAGATTTTTGATGGGTCATGGACAAGTGATGTTCAATTAACAACGTCGATGGAAGATGATGATTGGCCGAGTGCCGTGCAGACTAATGACTCAAGAATATGGGTAGCGTGGAACTCTCCGCGATATCCTCAGCTCGTTTACGACATATTCTATAGGACTGGCATCGAGCGTCACGATGTTGCAGTGCATGGTGTAACACCGTACGTTCCTAGCCACAATAATAATACATTCGCGTATAGAGGAGAAATTGCTTATTTTAGAGTAGAGGTTGAAAATCAAGGAGAAGGAAAAGAAACTTTCGAAGTCAAATGCTACGCTAACTCAACGCAGTTGGATCAGACAATAGTGACCTTGGATTCTGGGAAGTCTTTTGTTTCAGTTTTTGAGTGGAATACGACCAAAGTCAAGCCTGGGATCTATGTGCCAAGCGCGGTCGCAGTTGCTGTTCAAGGAGAAGCAGACATTTCAGATAACTATTTGGCCGGTGCTTCATTCTTGGTTAAGATTAGAGGCGACGTATGCGGTTGGCACAGTGGCGTTTTGATGCCCATTCCCGACAAGCGTGTCAACCTCGATGATTTCATGGTGGTTGTGTTTAACTACGGCACGGCAGATCCATCTTGGAACCCAACTTGGGGTCCAGCCTGCGACATCTGGGGGGAAGGTAGGGTGGTGGACATTGACGACGTTATGACGGTGAGTATTCATTATGGAGAGAAGTGACGCTTCAGTCCAGCTAGCGCACGAGAATAGTGTAACAAGCGAAAGTTTCATTAATTTATGCTTCTACACTGTAGGGATTCCAGAAGCGTGATACATTTGATCAAGAAGTTGAAGCTGCTCTTTTTGGTGTGCGTTCTCGGATGCGTCGCCGCTACCGTAAAAGTGGCAACTGCCTCGCCAAGTGCTATAATCGCTATAGAGCCTGCGGAGGTACTAGATGTGTCGGCTGGTGAAACGTTCAAGGTTAACCTCACTGTAACTAACGTCGCCAATCTTTATGGTTGGCAAGTGAACATCACGTTTAATCCTGGTATACTAAACGTAGCTAGCACCGATGAGGGACCTTTTCTCAAGCAGGTAAACGAGACCGTTGTCATGAAGAGAGTGAGCAACGACGGTGGATTTCTGCTTCTGTCGGCATCATTTACGGTTCCTTTTCCAACGCAGGGAGCTACGGGAAGCGGGCTTCTCGCGACGGTAACCTTCACTGTGACCGGTCAAGGGGCTTCGTCCTTGGACTTCGTAAAGGGGACAAAGATGAACACTGTGCCGCCGCCTTATCAGACGGTGCTTCCGATTACGGATTTTACCTCAGTTGGTGGGTCTTTTAGAAATGCGACCGGCGGTTTAGAACTTGGAATTCCATTAGAGTGGATAGCAGCCATAGTGATTGTTATTGTGGCAGTCGGTGCTTCAGTGTTCTTCATCATGAGAAGGAGAAAAGGGCGGTCCAGATAGAAACAAAGCGTGATCTGACAAGTCAGATTTTGTGAGGTAGACAAAAAATGAAACGGTGTCTGTTCCAAGCGATGTTTTCTTGCTCTTTGCTAATTGGGTTCACTTTCACGTTGGGTGTCTGCGGTGTTGTTCTAGCTTCTCCAGACACCACAGTTTATCTGGAGCCGAAAACAAGTGTTTGGCTGCCTAGTACAGTGTTCAACATCACTGTTTCCATAACTGATGTTTCTGAGCTTTACGGTTGGCAGTTCAATCTCACCTTCAATTCGGCTGTTCTCGAGGCGCTTGAGTTTTACGAGGGTCCGTTTCTCAAGCAAGCCGCGTTAGCGCAGGGTGGAGACACGTATGAGTTGCCGACGACTCTCAACAATACAGCGGGCTGGGTTTTCGCGGGTCGTGCTTTCAGTTCTCCCTTGGATCATGGTGCAAGTGGAAGCGGAATCCTTGCTTACGTGACGTTTAATTCAACGGCTGAGGGAACAAGCAGTTTGCAGTTTTATGCTCCTGGAACAGATACTTTCCTTAATACGATGAACCCGGACACGCAACTGCCGGAACGCATAAGCTTTACTCCAGTCGGCGGCTCAGTCAACGTGGCGCTAGTGCATGATGTAGCCGTTACTGGTCTGACGGTTTCTGAGTCGAGGGTTACGGTTGGAGCCAACGTGTCTATCGTCGTGAACGTTAAGAATAACGGAAGCGTGGCAGAAACATTCGATGTTACTCTTTCCTATGATTCTACAGTCATCAAAATCCAAACTGTAAGTGGACTTGCAGCAGGCGACTCGAAATCGTTGAGTTTCACTTGGAATACAAAAGACTTGGTTACGCAAGACTATACAATGACCGCTACCGCGAGTACTGTTTCAGGCGAGACTCAGACATCTAACAACGTTGACAGTGTCGTTGTCTCTGTAGTATCGCCTACTCCTGTTATCCCAATGGAAATGTTAGTTGGGGCTATCATAGTGATAGCAATCGTGGGTGCGATAGCGTTCTTCTACATGAAACGCAGATCAAAAAAGTAGCCCGTAGGCTTTCTTTCTCTACAGCTTCATCTTTCTTGCAATATGACGAGAGACTGAGTAAGCTTGATAAAGTTCATGAACGCTCTTATATTCATGGTTAGGAGAGGGGAGCATGGTGGCGTCTAGAAGAAGATTGTCTTGGGCTCTGCTTGGAATTCTGTTTCTCAGCCTTGTAGCAATACAAGGAGTTCATTTGGGAAAGGCTCCGATAATGCCGAATGTCTTCATTGACCCTCCAGAAACGATAGACCCTGCCAAGGGCGTCGGGAGCACTTTCACAATAAACGTGAACGTTTCCAATGTAGAGAACCTTTACTCATGGCAAATCAATATGACGTTCAATCCAGCCGTTGTGAACACTACGGCTGCATCTATCGTGCAGGGCGATTTCCTTAAACAAGCTGGCGCCACCCAAATGCTACCTAAGAAAATAAATAATACGCTTGGAACCATTCTTTTCGGATGCACGCTGTCTGCGCTACCCCTCCCTCCCAGTGGAGCCTCCGGCAATGGGACCTTGGCCAGCGTTACCTTTAAGGTCAAAGCAATGGAGAGAGCAACGCTTCTGCGGTTGGTTACAGATGGTCGCCAACCGACGAAGCTTAACACATATAAAGCAGGCAATAACGTGCCAATAGAACACACAACAGAGGATGGCTTTTTTGATAACAGGATAGGAAACGCGGCTCCAGTTGCTGGCTTTTCCGCTGAACCGACTATCGCCAATGTGAGTGACACAATAAAGTTCAACGCCTCGGCCAGCTACGACCCAGACGCTTGGCTTGTCAGCTACCACTGGGATTACGGAGATGGCGAAACAGAAGTCTATATGCGAGAACCTTTAAAGAACATAAACCTAACAGCTAAAACAACGCACATCTACACTCACGCTGGAATCTACACTGTCACACTCACCGTCACAGACAACGATGGTGTAACAGCCACAGCAACAGCCAGCGTCACCATACAAGGTCACGACGTAGCAATCACAGAAGTCAAAACCTCACATATTGCAGTGATGCGCGGACTCCCAGCAACCATCAACGTAACCGTGGCAAACAACGGCTATCCGTACACAGAAACCTTCAATGTTACAGCTTACTATAATGACACTCCGATTGACAGGCAAGAACTAGCTAGCATGGCGCCCCTAACCGAAACAAAGCTAACTTTCACATGGAATACGACAGGGGTAAGTTTAGGCAAGTACATAATAAAAGCTAATGCAACCGTTGAAGAAGATTATGAACCAAGCAATGACGAAATCATCGACGGCGCAGTTACAATCTCACTAACCAATATCGTGGATTACCCAGTTGTTGTAGGCGGCTTCACATTCCACGTCATCGTGGAAAGCACATCCATCACTTCAGATTTCAGTTTTATCCAAGCAGACAAGAAAATAAGCTTCAATGTTACGGGAGAAACTGGCACCGGAGGATTCACCAATGTTACTACTCCAATAGACCTTCTAGGTGGGCCTTACACAGTTTTGTTCGAAGGCGTCTCTACAGTTCCGGAGCCGCAAGAGACAACAAATGGAACTCACACATTCCTGTATTTCACCTACGTACATAGCTCTCACATAGTGGAGATATATGGTACAACCGTGGCCACTCCACCTGTGGCCATCTTCACAACCTCAACTTCACGCGCAGTTGCTGGCACACCAGTAAGATTCAACGCCACTGATAGCTACGACCTAGACGGAAACATAGAACACTACCACTGGAACTTCGGCGACGGCAACATCACCACAATCAATGACCCAATCATAACACATTCCTATACATCAGCAGACGACTGCACCGTGACTCTCACTGTTGAGGACAACAAACAGCTAACCAATTCAGCCCAAGCTACTATCACAATCACAGATTATCCGCAGGCTGATTTCACATACTACCCGACTGCCCCCCTCGTGGGCGCAACAATAACCTTCAACGCGTCAAACTCACAAGCAAATGGCGGAGAAATCATCAACTATAGATGGTACTTCGGGGACGGAAATTCTGCGATTGGGATTACAGCGAACCACACCTACGTCGCAGCTAGAAAGTATGAAGTCGTTTTGAACGTCACGGACGACGAAGAGCTCTGGGACATTGAAACAAAAAATGTGACGGTTTCAATCCACAACATAGGCATCACGGCTCTGACAGCCACTCCAAATTCGGTCAGAATCGGGCAACAAGTGACTATAAGCATTATAGTAGCCAACAAAGGCAACTTCAAAGAGACTTTCAACATTACGGCCTATTACGACGACACAGCCATTAAGTCAACAACAGCTACAAACCTAGCTCCTGAAGCATCTGAGACAAAAATCATCCTCTGGGACACCACAGGAGTCGATCCGGACACCTACAACCTAAGAGCAACTGCAACTAGTGTGACTGAAGAAACTGAAACAAGCGACAACACATTCATCGTTGAAAACGCTGTGTCAATTCTAAAACTAGATAGTCAATTGTCGATTTCCGCATCGCCCACCGTCTTCACGCTTGGAACAACCACAACCATCAATGGAACAATCAACCCAATCCGCCAAAGTGCAACCATCACAATACTCTACAAACTGGTCGACGAACAAACATGGAAAACGATAGGCGCCGCAACCACAAATACACAAGGCCAATACACTATTGACTGGAAACCCGATGAAGCTGGAACCTACGAGATCAAAGCTAGCTGGCAAGGAGACACAACGACCTTCCCAAGTGAAAGCACACCTGAAACAATCACGGTTCAGGAACCGCCAACCACAACGTGGCTCTATATAGGAGCCGCCGTCATAATAATCGCGGTTGCAGCGGCAGCATTCTACCTCCTCAGAAGGAAACACTAGAAATATGAAAGTGGAAAACTTGATAAACATCGCCAACCCATGTATAAATAAGAGAGAGGAGAGTCCGATGAGGGAAAAATTATCCCCACTGCTCATGCTAACAGTTGTTCTAGCCATTCTGCTTACCCCGAAACCGGTCTCATCTCCGCCCACAACAGTGGTTGGCACACAACCTTTACCAAGCACTGCCGCAGCAGGCACAAACTTCAACGTCAACGTTACAATAGCAGATGTCCAGAATCTTTACGGCTGGGAGATCAACATGACATTCAACCCAACCGTCTTGAACGTTGTAGACATGGTCGAGGGGGCTTTCCTCCTTGATTTCGCGGATTTGGTGGGAGTCAGCACTTGGCCGCTGGGCCCACTAATCGACAACGACGTTGGCTGGGTTCTAATGTCAAATTCCCTCTTTCCACTTCCAGATCCCCCCGACGGAGCCGACGGTAGCGGAGTTCTTGCAACGATCACTTTCCACGTACTCACCAAGGGTACGGTTCCTCTGCACTTCAGTGAGACAAAGCTCACTACCAATGTTGGTGGTCTTCCAACACCTATCCTGCATACAGCTAGAGACGGCTTCTTCCAGTTACCGCTAGGTGACATAAACAGCGACGGCATAGTTGCAGTCAAAGACCTAAGAATCCTAGGAAAAGCCTATGGCAGCGCACTCGGTCAGCCATCGTATAACCCAAATGCAGACCTCAACAAAGATGACCTAGTCAATCGCAGCGACCTCATAATAATCAGAAGTAACTATGGAAAAACCTAAGGTGCGCGTTCCTGTGCAGAAGAAACGCTTTATCAGGCAAGAGCTACGCAGAAGGGACAATAGACTTCTATTCCGACTGCCCCGTCAACACACGAAGCACCAACGTGCGCGCACAGAAAGAATTAAGTAATGTTGCTGCTCCACAAGCTACTTGAGCACCGACTTCTTGGTGTATTGAAAGTCAAGAGAGGAGAGTAAGACATGAAAAAGAAGACACTCTTGCCATTTGGACTCCTTCTTGCCCTTATGATACAGATATTCCTTGTTGCTGGGGCATCAGCAGGTCCAACTGCACAATGGACATTCATGATATATGTATGCGCCGACAACGACCTCGAAAGCTCTTGGGCACCCAACCTAGCGAAACTCGAAAGCATAGGCTCAACCACTAGTGCCCACTTTGTGGCCCTTGTGGACCTCAAGAGCACTCAAACAGTTGAGCTTATTCACATCGAACTTGGCAGTCACACTGTATTCGCCACTTGGCCTGAACAAGACATGGGAAACCCAACAGCAGCCATCAACTTCGTCAACACTGTCAAGTCACTGTACCCGGCCAGCAAATACCTGCTGGACTTCTGGGACCACGGCAACGGCTGGGACTATTTCTGCTGGGACCAAACCTCAAACAACTGGCTCGACGTCCCCAAACTAGGCCAAATAATGCACTCTGTCGGCTTCATCGACATAGTTGGATTTGATGCCTGCGACATGGCTCAAGCAGAAGTCTATTACGAGCTGGTAGACCACGCCAGCTACGTCGTCGGCTCAGAAGAGACAATACCCCTCATAGGATGGCCTTACGATGCCAATGCGCAAGACTTGGTGAACAACCCAAGCCAAGATGCGCGCACCTATGCCACCGAACTCGTAGTCAACTATGGACAACTCTACTCGTCACTGAAGGGATTCGGCGCCGAAACCTTCTCAGCCCTGGACGTCAGCCAAATACCAGCTTTGGCAACAGCCTTCACAACATGGACCACAACAATGCAAGCCAACCTCAACCAGTACAAGAGCAAATACACTTCAGCTCTGCGAAGCTCAAAGAAAATGTGGGCCACAACCTACTACGTAGACATGTACGACTACATGAACAAACTGCAGGCACAAAGCATTCCACCAGCGCTAGTGACAGCAACCCAGAACGTCAAAACAGCCATCGCTAATGCAGTAGTAGCCAACTGGTACGGAAAGAAACAAAGCAAC
>Ga0315296_10001981_pt1 | contig 17635 bp, 12 predicted proteins | sample YL17G14_18_MG_FD_203921 | JGI IMG/M metagenome (GOLD analysis project Ga0315296, IMG submission 203921) | Sediment microbial communities from Yellowstone Lake, YNP, Wyoming, USA - YL17G14_18 | ecosystem: Environmental > Aquatic > Freshwater > Lake > Sediment | place: USA: Wyoming | collected... | reverse complement strand
CGCATCCTCGGCGGGTGGGGTCTCAAACCCTTCTTCTCTGAACTGCATCCTGTAAAATGCACTGTATAATCCTTCAGTTTTCATGAGTCCTGCATGAGTACCTTGTTCCACTGCTTCTCCCTCTTCAATCACGATAATCTCATCGCAGAGTCTTATCGTTGACAGGCGATGCGCAATGATTATGGCAAGCCTGTTCTCAAGCAGCTTCTTCAGAGCATTTTGCACGAGCAGTTCAGTATACGGGTCAATGCTTGAAGTTGCTTCATCGAGAATCAACAGCCGTGGATTCATCAGAAGGGTCCTTGCGAAGCTTATCAGCTGTCTCTGTCCGATTGATATGTTTGCAGAGCCTTCTAGTATCATGTGATCGTATCCTTGTGGAAGCTTCGTTATGAATTCGTGGGCGCCGACTGCTTTCGCTGCCTTTAGCACTTCAGCATCCGTTGCCTCGGGTTTTCCAAATCGTATGTTGTCTCTTATGCTCATGGGGAAGAGGAACGAATCCTGCAGGACTATGCTCATGTGTTTACGCAAAGAATCAATCTCGATGTCTCTCGCATCATGTCCATTGATAAGTATCCTCCCACTGAGAGGGTCATAGAACCTAGCAAGGAGGTTTATTATGGTACTCTTGCCTGCGCCCGTTGATCCGACGATGGCCAGTTTCTTTGATTCATCGAGTGAGAAGCTCACGTTCCTGACCACGGGGATTTTGGGATCGTACCCGAAAGTGACGTTCTCAAACCTGACGTCATTTATAGTCTCTATTCCAACAGCTTTGTCCTTGGGCGGGTCTTCCACTTCCACTCTTGTATCTAACAGATCGAACATTCTCTCAGTTGCTGCCATAGCCGATTGATATTGGTCATAAACCGTTACAAGGTCCATGAGCGGCATGAAATATTGGAATTGATATTCAATAAACGCCACGATAGTTCCAATGGTGATTTCACCACTTACAACCATCATCGAACCAAACCAAAGAACCAGAGCGGTACCAATCACACGCATAAGAATTACGACAGGCTGGTAAGTTGTCGAAATTCTGAGAGCATGAATGTTCGCTGCAACGTTCTTGTCCTGAGTCTCTCTGAACTCTTCATACGATTTGTTTTCACGAACGAATGATTTTATCACTCTCATGCCCGAAAGGTTCTCTTGTATTTTAGCCGTCAGACCTGCAAGCGTAGACAAGGATTTGCGGTAGGCAGATCTTGAAAACCTCCCTAGAAGCCAAGCCACCACGAGTGCAACAGGTAGAATGGCAACGGCTATGAGGGCCAGTTTTACGTTAAGTAAGAAGATTATGATAAATGACCCGAGAATTGAGGATGTGTCCAAAATGATGCTTGTCAAACCCATTCTCAAGAATATTCTGACAGTGTTGGCGTCGTTTGTAGGCCTCGACATTATTCTTCCTATCTCGCCTTCCGAAAAGTACCTGAGAGATATTTTCTGCAGCTTCGAGGTCATGTCGTCACGCATTTCAGCAACGACTTTTTCGCCAACGATGCGCATCTGATAGACCTGAACGTACTGAAGGACATAGTTCGCCACAGTCACGAACACGAAGACGGGTATCCACCAGTAGAAACCCGCAAGATTTCCTGGCAAGATTATCTGGTCTATGGCAATTTTGTGAAGATAGGGCGACACCAATCCAGTCACGGCGCCCAAGACTATTGCGACTACGCCTATCACAAGGCTCCGTTGGTAATGTCTCGCATATCCATAGATTCTAGCAATCAGTGTCCTGTCAGCAACCGTTCGCTTCCTAGACTCCTCGTATCTTCCCGAAAAAGCTCCATGTGGACTGGTCACCTACTTTCCACCCTCCATAATGTCAAGCGGAGCCTTCTCCAGAAACTGTGTCTCATAAATCCGCCTATACAGAGTATCCTTCGCCATAAGCTCCTTATGCGTGCCAAACTCGATGATTTCACCATTATCTAGGACCAGAATCTTGTCTGCGTTCTTTATTGTGGAGAGTCTCTGCGCAATTATGAACGACGTTTTGCCTTTCATAGCAGCCTCAAGCGCTTCCTGAATCTCCGTTTCAGTCTTCGCATCCACAAAAGAGAGGGCGTCATCTAGAATCAAAACCTTAGGATTAGCCAAGAGTGCCCTCGCAATGGTCAGCCTTTGCCTCTGCCCTCCCGATAGTGTTACGCCTCTTTCGCCCACAACGGTATTGTATTCTTCGGGCAACGTCTTTACGAAGTCGTGTATTCTTGCAAGCTTCGCCGAGTTTACGATTTCGTCATTTGAAGCGTCAGGTTTGCCGAAAGCGATGTTATCTCTGATCGTGCCAGTAAAGATGAACACGTCCTGAAGGACAAGACCGACTTGGCGCCTTAAGCATGAAAGTTCGTAATTTCTGACGTCTTTGCCGTCGATCAGAATGTTTCCCGAATCAACATCGTAGAACCTTGGAATCAGATACACTAGCGACGTTTTACCAGACCCTGTTGCTCCGAGAATGGCAATTCTCTCGCCCGGGTTGACCTTGAAACTTATGTTCCTAAGAACCGGACGATCTTTGGCGTAGCCGAAGGTTACATTCTTGAATTCAACCTGACCTTTTTCTACAGCGATGTCGTCCGCATCTGGAGAGTCTTCAACGTCTATCGGCATGTCCATGATTTCGTAGATTCTTTCAAGTCCAGCTGAGGCGTTTATCCAGGTTCCAGACAACATGCTCAAGTCACGCAGGGGGAAACTCATTCGCATCATGTACCTAGAAAACAGCGTGAGTTCGCCTATAGTCAGGACAGCGAGAGGGGCCGCTATCAGATTGCCTCCATAAAGATATACCATGGCTATGCCAAGAGTAAGAATGGCGGGCCCTGAAGGCATGTAGATGGATTGGATTTTGCCTGCGTCAATTGCAGTATCTACGAAAATTCCCTCAACCTGCCTGAACCCTTGATCCATTTCGTCTTCTCTCCTGAAAATTCGCACGTTCTTCATGCCGATCAAGTTCTGCTGGACATACGCACCGAGTCTTCCCATTATCAACAACATTTTTCTGAACAAGGGCATGGTCTTTATCCACAGTTGGACAGTGAAAATGAAAATTAACGGCATAGGTGCAATGGCTATTAAACTCATGATCGGGTCAATGTAATACATGATCGTGAAAACTATGGCTATTACAAAAACAGCGTTCGTCAACGTTCCGATCCACGTTCTGACAAAAGCTTCAACAGTCTGTATGTCCATAGTGGCTCTCGAAACAAGATCGCCAACGGCAGATACATCATAGAACTTGAACGATTTGCGTTGAAGAGAAGAATAGTAATCAGACCTCAGGTCCTTGGAGATCATCTGCGACAAATAGCCTTGAGCGTAGGCACTGACGAAGTTCACCAAGCCAAACGCTACTACCACAAGAACAATGTTCAATACGAGACCCTGCAAATACTGTGTTTTTCCCTGGGTGATCACCAGATCGATTATCTGTGCTGTGTAGATAGGTTCCAACGTGAACAAATATGATGCTACAACCGTCAATCCAAGGATCAAAACGATGAGATACAGGTAGTGCTTGTGATACTTGATAATCCTCTTGAAGGCACTCGTAGAACGGAAAATCTCGGACTCTGTTTTTATCGTTTTAACGTAGTCGAGGATGGGTTTCGCTACACTCATTGACGCAACCAGCAAGGTTTGTAAATTACTCCAGCATGCAAATGCCAATATAAGGCTTCTTTTAGAATCTATTGATGCAGACATCGAGGCTCATTAAAACCAGCCTATTTGCCTACTTTTCTGAAGAAAGACCTATAGCAAACGCTCAACATCTGCAAGAGTTGGCGCACCTATGAAAAAAGGCATGATCTTTGACATCAGAAAATATTCAATTCATGACGGGCCAGGAATTCGTACCACGGTATTCTTCAAGGGATGCCCGTTACGTTGTTGGTGGTGCCACAACCCAGAAGGACAGTGCTCAGAGCCTGAACTGGTTTACAGGAGAAGCAGATGCATCACCTGCGGGGAATGCTCAGAGAAATGTGAACGAGAAGCCATACAGTTGGCGAAACAAGGTATATTGATTGACAGAAAGAAATGTAGTCTATGCGGCGACTGCTCCAGTGTGTGCCCATCTGACGCTCTTTCAATTGCGGGAAAGCAGCTGAGCGTGAAAGAGGTTCTGGAAGAAATAGAGAAGGATAGAGCGTTCTACGAGGAATCCGGGGGAGGAGTAACGTTTTCGGGCGGAGAACCGCTATTGCAGCCTGAATTCTTGAACGCCCTTCTCAAAGAATGCAAAGTAAGAGCTATTCACACAACTTTAGACACTTGCGGGTTCGCACAACCCGAAATCATCGAAAGAATACAAAGCAAGGTGGATGTTTTCTTGTATGACCTCAAAATCATGGACGACAAAAAACACAGAAAATACACTGGCAGATCAAACGAACTGATACTCAGAAATCTTAAGAAGCTGGCCGAAAGCGCAAGGGGAATCGTTATCAGTTTTCCGGTCATACCAAGCATAAATGACGACGAAGAGAATGTTATGGAAACAGCCAAGTTCGTGAGTTCGTTGCGAAACGTGCAGCAGATCAATCTGCTTCCTTATCACAGAGCAGGAATCGAGAAGTACAAGAGTCTAGGAAAACCCTACAAACTGGACAGAATCCGGCCTCCAACGAGTCAAGGAATAAAGTCGGTAAAGGAAAGAATGGAGGGTTTCGGAATAAGAGTGGGTATAGGGGGAGGATGATGTGCAAGAAAGAATCAGGAAACTGAGAAAGCAAAGTGTGATTGCCAAGCCCTACATTTCTCCCGAAAGAGCGATTCTGATAACAAAGTTCTATCAAAGCAAGATTGCCAAACAAGTACCTGTTCCTATGAAAAGGGCGCTTGCATTCAAGCATCTACTTGAGAACAAGAAAATTCGCATCAACGACGGAGAGTTGATCGTGGGTGAGAGAGGTTCAGCTCCGAAGGAGACACCGACGTATCCGGAGATATGTTGTCATACGCTCGAAGATCTTGATGTTCTCAACTCAAGAAAGAAGATCCCGTATGCCGTAGATGAGAGAATGATGAGAATCTACAGAGACAAGATTATCCCTTTCTGGAAAGGCAGGTCGATCAGGGACCTGATATTCGACAGGATGTCAGACGAATGGAAATCCGCGTTTGAAGCTGGCGTTTTTACAGAATTCTTGGAGCAAAGAGCCCCAGGACATACGGTTGTGGACGACAAAATCTATAAGAAGGGTTTGCTCGACTTCAAAGAAGACATCGCTAGAAGCATTGAGAACCTTGATTTTGTGAAAGACACAGAGGCGAGCGAGAAACGTGAAGAACTCAAAGGAATGGAAATCGCTGCGGACGCTGTGATCCATTACGCTGAACGTCATGCTGAGTTGGCGAAGGGGCTTGCGAAAAAAGAAAGAAACGCCAAAAGACGAAAAGAACTTGAGAAGATAGCAAGCGTGTGTTCACGTGTTCCAGCTCATGCGCCGAGAGATTTCTGGGAAGCCCTGCAATGTTATTGGTTTATTCATCTCGGAGTCATTTCTGAACTCAACCCATGGGATGCATTCAACCCTGGACGGTTGGACCAGCATCTCTATCCCTTCTACACGAAAGATCTCGAAGACGGCACTCTGACAAAAGAACAAGCAAAGGAGCTTCTCCAAACATTCTGGGTCAAGTTCAACAACCAGCCAGCACCGCCTAAGGTAGGGGTTACTGCTGAAGAAAGCTGCACCTACACTGACTTTGCACTCATAAACACTGGCGGAGTCAAAGCGGACGGTTCAGACGGAGTGAATGAGCTTTCATTCCTCATACTCGACGTCGTAGAAGAAATGAGGTTGACTCAACCCGGTTCTATGGTTCAGATCAGCAAGAAAACACCTGACAGATTCTTGAAAAGAGCAGTGGAAATAATAAAGACGGGCTTCGGACAGCCATCAGTATTCAACACGGACGAAATAATTCAGGAACTCCTGAGACAAGGAAAACGCATAGAAGACGCCAGAAACGGAGGGTCAAGCGGATGCGTAGAAACCGGAGCTTTCGGCAAGGAAAGCTATATTCTCACAGGCTACTTCAACCTACCCAAGATCTTAGAAATCACTCTGCACAACGGGGAAGACCCAAGAACAGGAAAGAAAATCGGGCTAGAGACCGGAGATCCGGTCAAATTCGGTTCTTTTAAAGAACTGTTTGAAGCGTTCAGAAAACAGCTCAATCACTTCGTCGACATCAAAGTCGAAGGCAACAACATCATAGAGCGATTGTACGCTGAGCATCTTCCAGTTCCCTTCCTTTCCATCCTTATTGATGACTGCGTAACTAAGGGCAGAGACTACAACGATGGCGGCGCACGGTACAACACCAATTACATTCAAGGAGTCGGACTTGGGACAACTACCGATTCGTTGACCGCTCTGAAATACAACGTTTTCGACAAGCGATACATCACGATGAAGAAAATGCTTAGCCTTCTGAAAACAAACTTTGACGGACAAGAGACACTGCGTCAGAGGTTTTTGAACAAGACACCGAAATACGGAAACGACGACGATTATGCAGACAGCATCATGAAAGACATTTTCGAAGCCTATTTTGAAGCGGTAGACGGAAGACCAAACACTAAAGGTGGATATTACAGGATCAATCTGTTGCCAACAACAGTTCACATCTATTTTGGAAAAACCGTCGAAGCCACTCCTGACGGAAGAAAAGCAGGAGAACCCTTGTCCGAGGGGGTTTCACCTGTTCAAGGAGCTGATCGTAAGGGACCGACGGCCGTGATTAAATCTGTGGCGAAAATTGATCACGTTAGAACGGGCGGAACACTTCTTAACCAGAAATTCACGCCGCAACTTTTAGCGGATGAGATCGGAATGAACAAGCTTGCACAATTGATACGCACTTATTTCAAGCTGGACGGCCATCACATCCAGTTCAACGTAGTAAGTTCAGGCATGCTGCGTGATGCGCAGAAGCATCCTGAGAGATACAGAGACCTCATAGTGAGGGTCGCAGGATACAGCGACTACTTCGTCGACTTGACTGTAGACTTGCAGAATGAAATAATCAAAAGAACAGAACACGCGAGCTTCGGACCGGAAATTTGAAACGCATGGAACTGCTTGCATCGTTAGTTACGGATAAACGAAATCTGTTATAAGCACTGTCGTTTTCAATTTGGATTGGGAAAAGTGATGGAACTAAAGAGAACGCTGAATCTTATCGACGCGACGGCAATTGGCATCGGAGCCATAATAGGCGCCGGAATCTTCGTCGTGCTAGGCATCGCCGTAGACTATGCTGGGCCTGCCGTCGTTATTTCGATGGTCGTTGCGGGAATAGTCGCCCTGTTCTCCGCATTGAGCTTTGCTGAACTGGGTTCGGCGATACCAAAGGAAGGGGGCACGTACGAGTTTGCCTACCAGCTGATTTCTCCTTCTGTAGCTTTTCTCTCGGGCTGTTTGTGGCTGTTTGGACAGACGGTGGCAGGAGCCGCGGTGAGTTTGGGGTTAGCAGGCTACTTTGTGGCGATATTCCCTTTCTTCCAGGTGAAAGTCGTTGCGGTTTCAGCTGCGTTGCTGCTGACAGCTCTGAATCTGATCGGGACGAAACATTCAGCGATGATTAACAATGTTTTGGTTCTTATAAAGATCGTCATTCTCTGCTTATTCATTGGTTTCGGAGTTTTCCAGGTGAACCCGACCAACTATTCTCAGTTTGCTCCCAACGGCTTTGTTGGAATCCTTCAAGGAGCAGGTTTCATTTTCTTTGCCTATCTGGGCTTTGGAAGGATAGCAGCACTTGGCGGCGAGGTGAAAAACCCGAAAAAAAACTTGCCGCTAGCCATCCTAGTTGCATTAGCCACTTCTGTGGTCTTGTATGTCATGACAGGGCTTGTGGCAACAGGTTTGCAAGATTATCGAATCCTTGCAAGGTCAGGGTCACCTCTGGCTGAGGCTGTGAAAGCAACAGGAAACTTCACGTTGGTTGCAGCCGTTTCTTTTGGGGCTCTGGTTGCGACCACCAGCGTCCTTCTGACAAACCTCATCGGCTTGTCAAGAGTCTCATTTGCGATGGCAAACAATGGACAACTTCCAAAATCCATGTCGAAAATCCATGCAAGGCTTGGAACACCGTACATTTCAATTCTCGTCACGGGGATGCTGATGACTATTCTTGCGTCTGTCTCAGACCTGAAGCAGACTGCAGCGATAACGAGCATTTCAATCTTGTCCACTCACGTTATTCTGCACTTTTCAGTAGTGAGGCTCAGAAAGAGAACTCCTGATTTGAAAACGTTCAAAGCTCCTTTGTACCCCCTGATTCCTGCTTTTGGGATAGTCAGCTGCATCATCTTGATGTTCTCGTTGCCTATGGAAGCATGGATTGTTTGGGTAGGTTTCGTAACTGCCGTCTCAGTTTACTATCTACTGAGGAAAAGATTCTAACGCTCAAGCGCAGTATACGCTTTCCGTCTCTTGCTCAGGAACCGTGTGCTCATGTCGATTTCTTCTATAGCCGAAAGTCTTCTCGTTCATACATGGCAGGGCCCTAGGGGGTAGGGGTGTTTTGAGTGAAAAACAACCAAAAACTCCGAAGCGCACCGATTGGTGGTCTTTTCCAATTTCTCTTCATGAAAACGTTTTTATTGTCACTCCCAAAAGAAAAGGTGTAGGTCTCGTTTTTGACAGGGACAGACGAGTACGATGAGATATTTGCGGCATTGAAGCATCCGGTGCGTCGCCAAATTCTGCTTCTTCTCGAACAGAACGGCGAAGTATCCTTCACTGCCCTTCAGAAGGCTGTGGGCAAAGATGACACTGGCTTACTAAGCTATCATCTCAAAGAGCTCGCACCCCTAGTCGAGCAGTCTGAAAGAGGGAAATATCGCCTCTCAGAAATCGGGAAAGCAGCTGTTGCGCTTTTTATGAAAGTCGAAGACGAAAGGAACCTGACGAGCAAAGTTGTCAGCAGAGAATTTGAAAGATGGGTCGGAAAGATCGTCTTTCTCGCCTTTATTGTGGGGATTACGTTGATAGCTCCACTCAGTGTTGACATCTATCTGTCGGTTCAAACCCTCAACGGATCAAGTCTTTCATTGGAACAGGTGATCGGCATGTTTTTGATAGGTTTTTTGGGAATGCTCTCCGGTGTCGTGTTGTTTGTTTTCTACGACAGGCACTATTTTTCAAGGCGAGTTAGAACAAACGTGGTTCACTCAGAGGGGTTCGCTACAGCGCTTGCATTGTTGTCAATTCTCACAGTCTCTGCTATTACGTCCTTTCAAGAATCAACATTGGCAATTAGCAGTAGCATGACGCACAACAACATAATGTCGTTGCTTGGAGTTGCGCGCACCTTTGCTTTCCTATGCAGCACACCACTCGTAACTTACGCTACAATCAGAATTTTCCATAGATATTGAGAAATGCAGCGGAAGATCCAAAATACGTGTCAGCTCTTCCGACAGATGGGATGAATGAAATCAGGGCTGACTCCCCCTGATGGCGAAAAGAGAAGCAAAATCTGGTTCGTCGCACATGAGTTTTTGCAGAGCTTAAGACCAGCCTATTTTGTCGAAAAGAGGTTTTGGTGGGGCCGGCTAGGTTTAGACTTACGTTTAAATCTTACAATTTCATGTTAGATTTGTTCAACTTCGAACACACATGTATCAGTCCAAATGTTCGTTTCTAATCTGATGCCAACTTTCGCAGGTATTCTTTAAAAAGTGGATGGAACAGTTCGTATTGTCCGCGTTCTTTCTTCAGTAAGAGTCCTTTTCGTTCAAGTCTTGAGAGAAACTCTGTGACGCCTTTGACTTCCTTGATCATGGAAGGAGAGACTTGGTTTTCCTCAATTGAAGCTATTCTTATTAGGACTTGCTTTTCTTTTTCAGGTACTTCTCCTAGACGATTAACGAATACATTTCTTTCCAAAACTGAGACTACTTGCGGCCAATATTTATCAAACTCTCTTTGCGACACTGTTTTGCTGTTGCCGAGGAAATTGACTAACTCGTATGCAATGAACATAACAAAATATGGGTGTCCCTTGGATTTTTCATGAATAGTAGACATGACTTCGTCTGAGAATCGCAATTCCAGTTTGCTGGCATGTATTCTTTTGTTTATTGCTTCTTTTGTTCCTTCAGGAGGGAATGGCTCCAACTTAAATTGGTGGAAGAATCTCATGAATGGTTCAGCTAAGTCAACGATTGCTTTGGACAACATCGTAGGTCCGGTGACTACGAGTGAAAAATTGCACGATCTGTTTGCTAGTTCTTGGAAAGCATTCCTTATTGCAAAGTACGCGTCTGACTGGCCAGCCTGTAAAAAGTAGTGCACATCATCCAGGAAAAGCAGACAAATATCGACTCCCGAAGACTGCAAATGTTTTTTCCACAGTTCCTCAAGACTATCTACTAGAGAAGGCTTTTCTTTATTTTTCTCTTTTTCGATTGAGACTGGTGGAACAGAAAACGTTATCTTCCACTTAGAGAGTTCCCTAACCAGCTTCTCTCTAAGCCCCGCTGACGCCTCATAGTTCCTTTTTAGCTGTGTTAGAAACCTTAAACAGAAATCGTCCCAATCCTTGCAACACAAGGGGTCAAGCCAGAAATAAGAACAGAATGCTCGAATTTCATCTTTCATTTCTCTTAAAGCAACTTCTCTCATCTTGTACAAAAGCGAGGTTTTACCCATTCCCCAGTCTCCAAGAATAATAAAGTTGCTTGGAGCTGGTGGTCGTATTTTGGCTGAGCTTACGATAGTTTTTCTGAAATAGTCTAACTGTTCCCTTCTATTAGCAAAGTATTTTGGAACAGCAGGATATTGAGGAGAAAAAGGGTTAATGAAAGACTTGTTATTTTTGTTATGATTGTTATTTTCAGTCATTGTCTTTTCTTCCTTCGTGCATATTTCTTTTCATAAAGTTTGTATCTCTGAATTTTGGCTATGCCTAGGCAACTTCGGTGAACCAATCTGCCACCGTAATAAGTTCCAGTTCCCGGGTAAACCTTACGACCGCAAATAGCGCACGTTTTATACATGGCATCTGTTACTTTTGTTATAATTGTTATAAATCAGTTGTGGAACAATATACGTGAAAAGTGTGATTTCAGATTACTTGCTTTTGCCTATATATGCTTTTAATTTCTCATGCCCAGAAAGTGCAAACGCGATAACTCATGCATCCATCGTCAATATCTCCTTTCATCTTAAGACAAGGGAGTTGTCGCCAAGTTCCTCCAGGCACCACAATAGGTGCAAGAAGTTGACTGTTCAAGATTATATCAACTACCTTTACAATTCCGGGTACGTTGTCAAAAGCTCTGCCTGGAAAACGCTTTCCTTCTTTAAGTGCTTGCTTAATGCACCGAATCGTGTCTCGGACAGATCCGATACACCATTCTTCTGGCAACTCACCAACTCCATACCATGCACCCAGATCATCAATCGAGCATTCTTCAAAGTACCAAACTAGCTCATTATACTTCTTCAATCTAGGAGGCCAGTTTGGGCTGATCGATTTATCAAGATCGAATTCTGTCATACTTCGAACTTCTCTTTCAATTCCTGCAAGTCCGGCTAAAAATGCAGCTTTGTCTTTGCCTCGTAATTCCTTCGCCTTATTGCTTGCAACAAAGCATCTTTTTACTTCTATTCTATCGACTCGCATTCTCTCACTTGTGATATTCGATTAACCAAATATTCCAAGCCGCAATAAGTTTTGTCTCTTTACTTTTCTTGCAATTTCAACAAAAAATGCAAGTTTTCTCGCCTTGCCAGAAGGGCGAAAATGCCGGTTAGAACTCCATTCTTTGAGTATTTCTCTGAATTACTTTTAAGAATCGGCTATTTCGGCGAAAGGGGCTTTTGGTGGGGCCGGCCGGATTTGAACCGACGACCTACGGGTTTCTCCGTTTGGTTAGTATGACCGTTCCAGAATTTCGTCATTTGCGTTTGTAAGCGCATCGGTTGCCTTTGGGAAGGCTTTGGTTGTTTCTGGAGCCCGTCGTCATACTTTAGTCGATTAATCGTTTGGTTAATCGTCTGCCTAGACTACGACCCCACGGCTTATTGACAATGACATTCCAGACTTTAAATATATGCGTTTTTGCGTCACTGAAATAAACATTCTTCATCAAGAGAAAACTCGAGGAGATGCATGATGTTCGAGCGATAAGCTTATGAGGAGAGAGTTGCCGTGTAGTCTGGGGTTCGCCGGCCATAGGGCGCGGGTCCCACCTGATCCCATACCGAACTCAGAAGTTAAACCGCGCTCCGTTTCCGGCTGTAGTGTGGTCTTCGGCCATGTCAACCCGGGAAAGCTGGTAACCCCACTTCAATTGATCTTTCAGTTGGGAGGAAATTCACCCAAACCTTATAACTGACCGATAATAGTGTGTTGCGAAGGTGAGTTTGTGAGCATAATTGCGGCAATGTTGGGGATTCAGAACCAAATCGGCCAAGGACTCCTTGGCGACAGTAGCATAGGCTGGATTATGAACGTCCTCTTCTACGTCATATTTGTCGTCTTCATCTTCTATGGAAGCAGAATCCAAACCTACGTTATGATCAGAGAGGTTGAAGGTTCACTTTACAAGCTCAAGTACATCAAAGAAGAAGGCCGCAAAATGGCGGTGGAGACAATAAAAGAGATCGGGAAACCTCAAACCGATCCCACTGCGAAAGTAGACAGGTTCCTGGAGTACTTCACGATAGCTCCACAAACACTAGATCCTGCGGGAGTAGTGTGGAAGCTTGAACACATCTTAGATGTCAGAGACGAACGCCTCAAGGATGAAGTCAAACTGATGGCTCCGGCCGCAGATGAAACTCAGGCAAACAACCTGGAGAACACTCTCGAAGCCGCAATGGCTCTGAACTTCATCTACAAAATAATAAGACACTTTTACCTGCTAGGTAAGAAAACCCTTAGCCTATACATCATCATGCAGATACAGATGATTCTACCTATGATTATGCGAGAAGCAGAAGCCTACGCCAGCGCATTGAAAGCCTTTGCGTTCGGTCAGCCTATAGGCGACGGCGCGGGCGCACTCGTGGCGGCCAAGATCATGCACGGTTACGAGACAAAGAAGATCGAGAAGGACTGTGTGGTTTCAACCGTTCCGTTTGAGGGACGTACAGCCTTCGTAATAAAAGCCGAAGGACCTGGTGGAAACGTGGGTAAACCAGGCGACGCAATAGAACACGTGATCGAGGAAAACAATGGAAAAATCGCCATGGTCATAATGATAGACGCCGCCCTGAAGCTTGAAGGTGAAGGACTGGGAGAAGTAGCTGAAGGTGTAGGAGCAGCCATTGGGGGCCCAGGCGTTGACCAGTACAAAATCGAAGAAAAAATCCTCAAGTATCACATCCCAATAAACGCCGTGATCGTGAAAGAAGACACGGGAGATGCGGTTTCGCCTATGCGCAAGGAAATCTTCGACTCAATCAACACGGTGGTCGACAGGATTAAAGAAGTTGTCCTGGAAAGAACCAAAGAGGGCGATAAGATAGTAATAGCTGGCATAGGCAACACCATCGGAATTGGACAGTAGGAGATGAATGAAATGAGCGGAACTCAAGCAACAGCCCCAACAGCCAGAATCTCCACATTTCTGCTTCTAGTGGTTTTCTTAACACTCGCATTATCGTTCGTAGCTCTAATATTCGGAGCGACCGTAGTCGAACAGAACACAGAAGCCTCATGGGTTCTCCTACTCCTTGGATTCCTCGGAGTCTCATTATCCACGTACGTGCTTTTCCAGACACGAAGAAGACTGTCGAAACTGAAGATTGCGGTTCCTCCAGTAGTAACAACCATCGAATGCAAAAAATGCGGCTTCAAGAACGTCAGAGAGTTCCAACGAGGAGACTACATATTCAAAGAAGGCGAACCCTGCCAGAAATGCAACGACAAAATGCTAATAACCGCGATCTACAGGGAAGTCAAAGACAAAGAAAAAAACCGCATGCCTTTCTAGGTCAAAACGGCGCATCCATCCTCGACAACCAACACAGTGTGCTCAGCCTGAGCAACAGTTTTTCCACTAGCCTCAACAAAAACAGGATACTGCATCAGACACTTTGCAGACAAAAGCTCACGAAAAGCTTCGCCGTAATTCTCTCTAGGAACAACATTCTGCAACCAACGCTCTGCAAAAGGAAGCGTTCTGAAGTTGTCCTCGATGTACTTCAGAAGCTGCTTTGCATAGCTGCTCTTCAACGATCGAGATTTAATGAAACGGAAAATCGCGGCTTCTTCACCGTCTTCCACCCTTCCAACCGCGTTTGGAAGCGTCACGAAAGGCTCAATTGCATAGGTTCCTCCGAGTTTGAGCTTCGAAGAGAACAGCTGCGTCACGTTGGGCAAAGAAGTACCGGTGTGCACCATATAGCGGCCCACCTGATGCCCCGTTAGGTTGGAAACAGGTTTGAAACCTCTGGATTTGATTGTAGTCTCAATGATTGATCCAAGCTTTGAGGTAGATACTCCTGGATGAATGTTTTCCACAGCTACTTTTAGTGCCCGCTCTGCTGTTTCCACAAGGCCCATATACTCAGGGTTGAAACACACCGTGACTGCCGTGTCCGTCAAGTAGCCGTCAACGTGTGCTCCGATGTCAACTTTCACAACGGATTTCTCAGGAATTCTACTTGTGTCATTTGGTGGCGAAGTGTAGTGTGCGGCAATCTCGTTCACGGAGACGTTGCATGGAAACGCGGGTTTTGCGCCTTTCTTCTTGATCAGACCCTCTGCTTTTTCACAAACGTCGATTATCGGCATTCCTTCCTGCACGAAACTCTTCATTTCTTCGCGCGTCTCGCGCAAGATTTTGCCTGAAAGCCGAAGTTTGTCGAGAGCTTCCTTATCCAGCTCACTCACAATAGCCACGCCTCACACTCGCTGCAAGATTGAGATTTACATTTGTCAGCGCTTATAATGTTATAGTCAAGAACGACAAGCTAATCTTGCGAAGAACTTGGTCCTCCCTCGTATAACCGAGCGCAGAATGGAAAATCTCTGGAAAGAGATCTGCGAACAGAAATAGGACAGACGTGCGTGGCTCATTCCTCAACCGTTGCGTATCCTGCGCCTTTCCAAGGTTCACACCCGCGCACCATATTGCATAACCTAGTAACGCGTGCCAAGCAAAGAAGAAGGAACCTATTGAATTAGACTGGACAACAGTCACTTCAAAAGCTGTCTACCTTTTGATGTGAAACTCATCTATCCTATCCTTTGCTTTCAACCGTTTCTTCTGATGTCCATCGAGAAATTTGTTCACCTTTTCAGCCAGTTCCTTCTTGCAGTCACCGCACATGACCTCACCAGCCTTGCAGCGTCTGTTTCTTTCCTCAAGTTTCTTGTCATCCTCCTCAAACAGATAGAGGAAGTACTGGAAAACCGTGCACACGTCTGGGTCGGCTCCGAGCTTTTTCTGTTCGGCTATGGTTCCTTTTCCTCCTGTGAATGCTTTCCAAATCTTCTTTTTCACCAGTTCAGGAGAGTCGGTCGTGAAGATCGCGGTTTCAGGTTCTGAAGCGCTCATTTTCCCGTCGACGCCCAAGCCTGGCAGGAACCGATTGTGAATCTGTGCTGGCTTGTAATACCCGATTTTCGCAGCAATGTCTCGAGTGATCCTCCAGTACGGATCTTGATCTATAGCCGCAGGTATGAGGGCTGGAACGTTTTCGCCCGTCAGTTTCTTGTGGATGAAGCACGGAACGGCTTGCACTGCCGGGTAGAATATCCAGCCAAGGTTGGTGCTGTCCTGGAAGCCGAAGGTTGATCTCGCCGTGGAGTAGGTTATGCGCTTAGCCACTTCCAACGCCATGTCGTACAGCAGGTCAATATCTTCAACGTCATAGATTATGAAAGTGTTCTTAGGTTCGAAGCCTAGAGCGATCAAGTCTAACGCGTTTTCATGCGCGAAATTCGTCGTTTCAGCAAGAACTGCTTCGTCATCAACAACGAATTTCTCATCGTCTGTCATCTGAAAATAGAGCCTAGTGTCAAACGCCTCTTGCAGATGCTTAGTGAATATCCATGGAACAAGGTGTCCTATGTGGACAGGCCCCGAGGGGCCGCGACCAGTGTATAGCACGAATTTGATACCTTTCTCGTACAGGTCAAGCACCGTGTCCAAGTCTCGATGAGAGAAAAAGAGTCCCCTGCGAAGCTGAATGTGGACGCCGCCCATGTACTTGGCTAGCCTCTGCCGTAGCTCCTGTGTCAAGGGTTGGGTACCGAACTCGCGAATCAAGCGTACATAGTCGACTTTTCCCTTGACTTCCCAAGGTGTCACTATCATTTCATTCTTATCTTCATCAGTCAAGCCATAAACCGCCTACGCAGTTTAGCTCTATACAATAGACTTGAAACATATTAAATTCTACGTTTTCATTCTTCGTGCATATTCATCAATTTGAAGCTATTTTCATGAACTGAACAACTTCTGATCCGAATCTGTCATTTGCTCACTGTTGCATCGGTGCAACGAATTGAAAAGCAGTTCTTGTGGATATCTTCCCAATTGCTCATGGGATTTTCAAGACGAGGTCGCCTAAGAAGATGGTGCTGTAAGACAACAGCAACAGATGTTTAAATGCCTTCAGTTCAAAAGTACTATTTGAGTCCAGAAAGGTATGACGGAACCAAATCCCCGATCTCTAAAAGATAGGCTAAACGTGCTTCTCTCCTTCCATTTGCCAAAAATGTATCTAGAAAAAATCCGCAAGGTGTCTGCCGGAATAGAAGTCAATCAAAGCAACGATGCAAAGGAACTTCTAAAACTCGCTGAAGACGCCGAAGTGTTGCTGGCAGGGAGATTTTCTCTTGAGATGTTCTTGGCAGCAAAGAAACTCAAATGGATTCAGATCAACTACGCTGGAGTCGAATCATTTCTATACCCTGAAGTCGTTAAGAGCGATGTCATAATAACCAATGCAAAAGGAGTAAATGCGATTCCGGTTGCAGAACATGCCATCGGTTTGATGTTTTGCTTGAACAGGAAACTGCATCTTTTCATCAGAAACCAAGTTGAGAGAAGATGGAAAACAAGCGACCTTGAACTGCTGCCTCAAATGAATGAGCTGTCTGGAAAAACCTTGGGAATAGTGGGAATCGGAACAATCGGCGGAGAAATAGCAAAGAGAGCAAAGTGCTTGGGGATGAAAGTGATTGCCACGAGAAGAAACCCTTCTGCACCAACACCAGACCATGTTGACAAGCTGGTTTCTCCTGAAAATCTGGAAACGCTGTTTGCCGAATCTGATTTTGTGGTTCTTCAACTACCACTCACGGCTAAAACCGAAGGTGTTATCGGAGAAAAAGAACTCAGAAGCATGAAACCCACAGCCTACTTGATCAACACTAGCAGAGGGAACGTGGTGCAAGAAGACAAGCTGATTCAAGCTTTGAAAGAAGGTTGGATCGCGGGAGCCGCCTTGGACACTTTCGCACAAGAACCATTGCCAAAGAGTTCGCCACTCTGGGATATGGAAAACGTAATAATAACGCCACATGTGGCAGGTCTAACGCCCTACTATCTTGACCGATTGATCGACATCTTTTGCGAGAACTTGAAGCGGTTCTTAAACAAACAGGAACTGGTTAACGT
>Ga0315296_10001980_pt1 | contig 17640 bp, 16 predicted proteins | sample YL17G14_18_MG_FD_203921 | JGI IMG/M metagenome (GOLD analysis project Ga0315296, IMG submission 203921) | Sediment microbial communities from Yellowstone Lake, YNP, Wyoming, USA - YL17G14_18 | ecosystem: Environmental > Aquatic > Freshwater > Lake > Sediment | place: USA: Wyoming | collected... | reverse complement strand
TCTCTCGGAGATTGCCCTCTTACCCAGCTCAAGTGCAGCCATTACCTGCGCTGTCTTTGCTCTTCCGATTCCGTTAATTTTTAAAAACTCCGAAAGCGATAAATCGAGTAGATCCTTTAGGCTGCCGTATTCGGCCAGTACTTTTTTAGCCAGATCAAGTGCAGAAAATTTTTCTTTACTGTTCCCTACTCCTGTTCTAAGTATTATCGCCAGAAGCTCACAATCAGAAAGATATTCAGGTCCCTTTTTTATAAGTTTTTCCCTTGGCCTTTCATCCTGTGGCCACCTGTTTATGGGTAAATAATCCGTTTCCGTCCTGTAATTATTTTTCAAAAAGTCTTCCTCTACAAATTTTTGTATTAAATAAAAATAATAATAGCTTATTTACACAATTATGTAAATATACAAAATACGCTCTGTGAATATTTTTATATAAAAGAGATAATCCTACTAGAATAAAAAGCTACCTCTTCCAACATCCTATAATTTTCAAACTCATTATCAGGGGCGAGCATACAGTCCCTGGTGGCGTCTCAATTGCTTGTCAAGGTGCTAAACGTCCAATCGCATAAGTACTGTTATATGAGAATGTCCAGATCTCTGACTCTGTTCATATGAAATGCTTACCTGAAATTATGTACAACTCTGCCCTTTTCATCGGTTGCAGCTATATTGTAGGAATAGTTTTTCAAATTCGCTTCCAGGGTTGCTGCACAACCATTATTCTCCCAGCGCAGTTTCAATATTTCCGGTTCGGAATCCAGAGTTTTAAATTTCGCGTCAAAACCGAAAGCCGGGAAGCTGTTTCTAAATCTCAGTAGAGAGAGTTGCTGGCGGACAACGTTCTTCTCAAGTCCTTTACAAGCCTGTTCCAATGTCAGATTTGTCCTGTTGATTTCCTTGTGACCTTCCGGACCGGCTTTTTCAACGGCAGCATGGTCATTCTTTCCTGCAAGAAGATCCAGGTACCATACCTGAGGCTTTCCGGGCATAAATATCTGGATTGCTCTAGCTAGAAGGAGTTTGGCGTCATCTTCGCCCAAGGCACTGTAATAGGTTGCATTTACTTGGTAATAGATATTCTTTTTACTGTGCAGATCCTTTACATAACCGCCCCTTTTAACGACAATTTCAATCAACCTTTCTATCTGTTCATCAGCTATCAGCCCTTTTAAGTCCAGCAGCGGTATACCGTCATGACAGCCAAGCATGTTTACAACCCTGATGCCTTTTTCCTGCAGATCCCTGATCCACTTGATTAAAAACTCATTTGTATTCCTTTCCAATGCGTCTATGATCAATCCTGGCAGAAAAAAGTCATAAGTCATATAGCCTTCTTCGGCGAGCTTTTCGTGTATTTTTTCCTCATACTTTGAATGGATCTCCGGTAAAAGAGTCAACCCGTATTTGTCAGCCAGTACCTTTATACGTCCCAGTAATTCCCATGTTCCAGGATCGTTAAGAAAGTTTTTAGCACCCGGTTCTTTCGACACGTACGCGAATGCGTCCAGTCTTATGATCTCCGCCCCATACTGTGAAAGCTTTTTCAGCGTATCCTTATAAAATTCCCATACCAATGGAGATTTTATGTTCAGATCCATTTGTCCCAGGTATTTGCGCCTGGATTCGAGCATATCGATTACATTTTTACGATAGCGCGCAAATCTGCCGAATTCGATCTCGGAGGGTTTCTTTCCTTCACTTATAGTCTTATTTACCGTATCAGCCAGCTTTTGAGCCGATACATACTGGATATCCATGGCCATCATAAGGTCCTGAGTATCAATTTTTCCATATTTGATTTCCTGGTAAAAGGTGTTCCAGTAAGGAACTTCTTTTCCGTCAGGAATACGGACTTTAAGTATGGGGAGTCCCGGCTTCCTGAAAAACATATCCTTGATATATTCATGATCCGGCTGTATATAACCTTCATCGGTCATTTGACCGCAGCCTTCCCAGAATTTGTTCCAGTTAATAAAAAAGTCTTTATATATTGAATTCTCTCCATTTTTTAAGATATCTTGAAACTGTCTGGAAAGTACTGAAGAATGGTTTAATACAAAATCAAATTTGAGGGCTATGCCAATTTTATTCAGATCTTTCAGATCTTCCTGTGAGGCATAAAGCTCGTTCAATTCATAATCAATAACTGAAAATCCCCTGTCCAGATCGGTATTGAAAATGCTCGGTAGTATGTAAAATGATTGAAACACATCTTTAAGTTCGGGAGTTTGAAGAAATTTTACAATATCCCCCAATGTCCCTCCAATACTGTCCGGGTATGCATTAAGCATTGGGCCTGATTTAATTATTGCTTTTACCGGTATTTTCGCGTCGCTATCCATAGTCCCCTCTTATATCTGTTCCTGTATCATGATCTTGACAAAATCCCTGTAAGCTAATATTTCACCGCTCTTGGACAATATCAGTTTTGCCTTCGGCGCCTGAGAAATCAGTATTTCCTGTTCTATCCCCAATACCATTTTTGTAAAGGGACTGTCGATTGCGCTATCCCTATTACGTGACCTGCGGTGTTCAAGCGTTTCCTGGGGAGTACTATTGAGCAGAATCGGTATGTCTACACCCTGAAGATTACGGTCGTTACCGTGAATCCATTCTATAATCATTATGTTTTTATCGCTGAAATCAACAGGATCATACCAGAGTTCAGTCTCTTCTCTTCCCATTCTTTTAAGGAATATCCTGGATTCCCCGTTTTTAAACTGGGATATGATTCCTGTAAGCTCTTTGAAATCTATTTCATTTGTGGTTCCCAGATAATTCTTGAGTCCGCTCCGGCCCGCGCTCTGGTAAACGGAAAGCCATGGGTAACGGTTGACGTAATCCGGGTTTGAATCATTGCCGCTTTCCTGGATCTCTTTCAGTATGGCATGCCTTCCCTCAATATACTGTCCATTCGAAATAAGGCCTTCGATTCCGCTTTTCCTGAAAATTCGAAGCCTCTCTGCATCGTTGTATTTTGGTATTCTGTGAGAATAATTGTCTCCAGATAGGATATAGTTGCCCAAGCCCATACGGTTGAGATAGTGGGATATCAAGGATGCAATCTCGGATTTGCCTACGCCTGATCCCCCGCAAACAACTACAACTGCGCGCTGATAAGGGTTTTCATCAAGTGCGGGCATCAGCAGTTCCAATAATTTTGGGAAAATTATCTGAGCTTTCTGAATATGCTGAGAGCCAATCTTGATTTTATCACCGGGCATATCACCCTTGGGTATGCTGTCCATATCCTGGATGTCTTCAGGAATCCAGGGAAGTTTTTGCTTAATTTTCTCGCCAATATTTATTTTTGCATTTTTGAATTTATTACTTGAACCGTCGCTCATTGAAAAGCCTCCATGAAAAATAGTTTATTGATTTAAGTTTCCATAGATCAAGAGACATCAGCTTAACCTTTCCACCCCGGGTGAATAGATCAATATCCCTGATCTCAGATTGGGGATATATGTTGTTTGTCATACAAGCGCGTCCCTCATCTACAAATACTTCCAGGAAGGAAGTATCTACAAAGATATGAAGCTTCAAAGTTTTGCCACCAGCAGACTCTAGCTTGCAAGTCTTTAGACCTTCACTGCCAAAATCAGACCTTCTCCTGCTAAAACACAACTCACTGGCTTTTATATTGTATGAAACTTCTGTTACCTCACTTTCATCCACTGAACACCTCAGACTTAATCCTAACTCTTTAGCTTTACAGTCTTTAAGTTCAAATTCTGCCATTATCTCAAGACAATTGTCGCTTACTTCTTTAGGTAGAACTCTTACACCAGGTTTTATTTCGGTGTTTTTCAACCCGAAGTGAACATCACGCAGTATTTTCAGCTCTTCCACTGGTTGGAACCTAAGACGCCCGTCATCGTCCAGCTCTACAATTCTGGGTATCGACATAGCTCCACACCAGTTTTTGGCTGCTGGGAAACCGAAGCCCTTCCACCATGGCATCCAATTCCAGGCATTAATCCAGCCTATTATTATTCTCCTGCCCTTTCCATCCAAGAATGTCTGGGTTACATAATAATCAAAACCATAGTCAACCTCTCCTATAATATCCCATGTGAATTTAGCTGTTTTATAGTCCATATCTCCTACAACGTAAAAGGTATTCTTTCCCATCATTCCCATAGGTGAAAAAATAAGAACATATTTATTCCCTATTGGGAAGAAGTCGGGGCATTCCCACATAGTCCCTAAGGAGCCGTCGCTTTCAGCAAGCACCCCTACATAATCCCATTTTCTCAAATTATCCGAACAGTACAGTAAAGCCTTTCCTTTTCCATCCTTGCATGACCCGATAACCACATACCATTTATCATCGTGCTTCCATACCTTGGGATCCCTGAAGTCTATAGATCCTTCTTCTGGTGACTCTGGAATAACAGGATTCCCTTCATATTTCTCAAAGATAATACCATCAGTGCTGGTAGCCAAACACTGTGACTGTATTAACTTACCATTCCTTGTTGCAGCTCCTGTATAAACAATGGCGAGTGTGCCTTTATCATCAACAGCACTTCCGGAAAAACAGCCTCCTCTTTTGTCTAAATCATAATCCTCGCTGGGAGCAAGCGCTATGGGAAGATGTTCCCAGTGTACAAGATCCTTACTTTTTGCATGTCCCCAGTGCATTGAACCCCATCTGGGAGCATAGGGATTGTGCTGGTAGAACATGTGATATTCACCATTGAAGTATATTAAACCGTTTGGATCATTAATCCAATATGCCGGAGCCATGAAATGGTATTTGAGCCTGTAATGGTCTTTTACCACTTCATCCTTCACCTTATCTATGGATTCTTCAGCCTCCTTTATTAATCGCTGGTGTCTAAGTTTATCCAAACCGCTATTAATCATGCCTTCTTCCTCTTTACTATTTTAGGTAGTAGAATTTTTATTGATTTTTCCTGGAATTACAAATAATCTAGTGCCCACTAAAGCCAGACTGGCGCACGGTTATTTTCAGAATATATATCAATAAATTAAAAACACCTTATACTACTTATTAAATACTTTCTTTAAGAATTCTGCTGTTTCAACAATAGCAGGCCGTACTGCGTCTGATACTGCGTCCATTGTAAAAAATCCATGCATGAACTCTTTATAGCATCTTATAGTTACTGGTACACCTGCCTTTATCAGCTTCAACGCGTATGCATGCCCTTCATCTCTTAATATATCGTATCCTGCAGTAATTACATAAGCAGGTGGAAGATTGGAGAAGTCTTTTGCCAGAATTGGAGACACGTAGGGATTGAAACGCTCATCTTTACTATTGAGATATCTTTCAATTCCCAATGGCATATCTTCTGTGTTAAGAATATTACCAGTTCCGAATAATTTAAAGGATTCATAGTTAAAACTTGAAAGATCAACTACTGGATATATAAGCACTTGATACCCAATGGATGAAATGCCTCTATCCCTTGCCATAAGTGTAATAGCAGCAGAAATATTGCCCCCCGCACTATCACCACATATTATTAGACGTGACGGGTCTAATCCATATTCATTACCATTCTTTAATATCCATATTAAAGCAGAGTAGCAGTCTTCGACAGGCTCCGGAAATTTATGCTCAGGAGCTAAGTTATAATCAACTGAAACAACAGCACTTGATGAAAGATTGACAATCTGAGTACAAAAACTTTCATAGTTTTTAAGATTTCCAAAAACCCAACCACCTCCGTGAAAAAACAATAAAATGGGTAAAGGTGGTTTTCTCTCTGGCTTATATAAACGAAGAGTTATATCGCTTCTATAGCCTCTGATAACAATATCTTTTAAATTAAAAACTTCCTCCGGTTTACTTATCTCAGAATATGTTATCTCATCAGCTAGCATTCTTGACTTTTCAATATCTGATATAGAAAATACCGGTTTTTGTTTTAGTTTAACTTCCTTTAAATACTTTTTAAACTGCGGATCCATATCCTTCATATCCATAGTCTAAGCTCTCCTTTCTATAAAAATATTTCTATATATTAGGCTTGAAGGTAAAACGCTTATAAACAGATTAATCATTTAATCGAACCCTTTATAATGCCTTTGATAATATATCTCTGGAGGAAGACATATATTAGAATAAGAGGGGCAACTGTCATAACGAGACCTGCCATTAAAAGCCCGTAGTCTACAGTATAAGTTAAATAGAAGCGGTAGGTCGAAAGGGGTAACGTCATTTGGGATTGCCTCAGCAATACCAGATTGGGCAGTAAAAAGTCATTCCATATCCAAAGTATATCTAAAACAGCGATAGTTATGGTTGTTGGTTTTAAAAGCGGAAAAATTATATAGAAAAATACCTGAATTCTCGTGGCTCCATCAATCATAGCAGCTTCCTCTAATTCTAAAGGTATAGATTTTATAAATCCATGGTAGATGAAAACAGCTAAAGAAGCTCCAAATCCGATATACATGTAGATTAATGCCCATTTGCTGTTCATCATTCCAATAGAACCAAATATTCTTAACAGGGGGATCATAATAGCCTGGAAAGGAATAAGCATGGAACCCACCATAATAAAAAACATATATCTATTGAATCTCCAACTCCTTCGAACAAGAATATATGCCGTCATAGAAGAAAATAATACAATGAACAGGGTACTTAAAACAGTAACAATAATGGTATTGGTAAAACCATTTATAAAATTCATTTTGCTGAATGCCTCAATGTAGTTTTGAAAATTTAATTTATCAGGCAGTGAAAGAGGGCTTAATAGAAATTCTTTAGTTGTCTTAAATGAATTTAATAAAACAAGCAATAATGGTGATATATATAGAATAAACACTATAGAAATAACAAGTAATCTTAAAGAATTATTTATCCTTTTTTTTATCATGCTTCCATCTCCAGTTTCTTACCGAAATAAACCTGGCTAACTGCTACAATAAAAACTACTACGAAAAGGAAAAAAGCTTCAGCTTGTCCAATCCCATACTGCTGGGCTAAAAATGCTTTTTCATAAACATGCATGGATATAAGCTCGGTACTATGATAGGGGCCTCCCGTAGTCAACGAAAGATTAATGTCATACACAATAAAACCTCTTTGGAAAGATAAGAAAAGGCAGACAACAAAGGAGGGAACCATAAAAGGAAGTATAATGTTTTTTAACTTGACAAAATTATTTGCTCCATCGATGCTTGCCGCTTCCAGCAACTCTTTAGGTACACTTATAAACCCGGCAATATAAATGATCATCATATAACCCGAATATTGCCAGACTGTAGTAATTACTAATGCCCAAAGTGCTTTCGTTGGGTCTCCCAGCCATGATTTGGAAAGAAAAGGAATAAAGGAAAAAAAGTTCTTCCCTATATATACAAAAACTGTAGAAAAAATAAAATTCCAAATAATTCCCAGTACAATTCCACCTATTAAATTGGATGAAAAGAAACCTGCTCTAAAAAAATTCTCCCCTTTAATACCACTTGTCAGAATATAAGCCAGGAAAAAAGCGATAACATTAGTTAGTATTACCATGGCAAAAACATATTTTAGTGTTACGGTAAAAGATGTCCAAAAAGCCTGGCTATGAAAAAGAGTAATATAATTTTTTATGCCAATAAAATTATGAACCCTGGATATGCCATCCCAATTCGTAAATGTAAGGTATATTCCGAAAATGAATGAACAAATAATAACTGTAAAGAATATAAAAGTTAGTGGTCCCCCAAAAACCAGGTAGGCTTTAAGTTTATCAAAAAAGCGCTCTTCTCTATATATTGTAAACCCCCCTTAACAATTATCATTTAAATAAATAGTCCTAAATATATTTACTTATAAAATATTTAAAAGTCTGCTATCCTTTAAAACTGTAAAAGAATCTAAATCTTCTTTTTAATAGAATCTAGAAAAGAAACATCCCCATACACCGCTTTAATTTCATATTTAATTATAATAAATATTCTGAGTTATTATCCAGTCTTTAATAAAAAAATATTACCACTTCATATTTGAGAATGGATTTTAAAGTAATAATATCCTTAGATACCCTCCAATAAAATCCATTCTCTTCAATAATAGAGTTACATCAATGAGTATCTTTATAAATCTATTTCAATATAACTCATCTTTGTATTAAATTATTCTCCTGCTTCTATATTTGCGAAATATGCCTCGATTTCTGCAGCTAACCCTGCTCTATCTATCGTGTCACTCAGATATTTTTGCATTGATGCGCCCAATACAGACCAATGATCCGGAGGTACTGCTAACGCCATCGGCATGGTATTTCCTTCTCCCATATAACTTATAATTGATTGTGCCAATGGATCTGCTGGTGCAATTGTGAAGTTTGAGAAAGCTGGAATACAACTCATCTGATTAACCAATGCATCCTGTCCGGATGGACTATATACCAACCAGTCGAGGAATGCCAGAGCTGCAGCCTGCTGTGCCTCATCGTTCTGCTCTTTATCTACTGTTACGTATTTAGTAGGACTACTTGTTATTCGACCATTACCATAATCATCTGCATTATTACTGATAGGTACACCAACGAAACCATATGCTCCATTTGCTGTATCAAAGCTGGAGATCTGTGGCCATGCCCAGTTGCCCATAAACCAGAAACCTACTTGACCTTGACCAAGAACCTCTGGACCTCTTTCATAGGTTCCTGATAACGGGTCAGCTTTATCCAGATTATTTTCTTTCATAAGGTCAAAAGTGTCCATCAAACCATTAAACCCAGCGTTTGTGTCCAGATCAACATTACCAGCTGCTAAATCATCCAGCCATGCAACTACTCCAGGATAATCAGTAGCTTGTATAGAATAAGATATTGTCAGATAATGTGCACCCAGTGACCAATCCATTGGTGAGATAAATATTGGTGTAACACCTATTGCATCTATTGCTTCAAAGGCAGCTGTCAAATCATCAAGAGTTTTTATGGATGTTGGGTCAACAGATGCTTCACCCAGTACTGCTCCATTATAGATAAAAGCATAGCCTTCTACTGTGAAAGGAAAAGCCACGATTCTTCCATCCGACATTGTACCAAAGGCCAAGTTTCCTGCTGCAGCATCAGCTACCCACTTTTCATTGGAAAGATCTAAAAGCTTTTCAGACAGTAATTCTATCTGTCCAGAGTCCAACATTGCCAAAGCTGGTGCATTACCTGATGCATACAGGGCTGTAATTCTTTCAAATGGCGATGAACCTTCCGGTGCAGTAATGATTTCTACTGTAACTCCAGGATGCTCTTCACCGAAAATCACTGCAGCTTCCTCTAATTGGACCTGTATCTCACTCTTGGAATTCATAAATTGGATATCAGCTGGCGCCAATACAACTTCTTCTTCTACTACTTCTTCTTCTGCTGCTACTTCTTCTTCTGCTGCTACTTCTTCTTCTGCTGCTGGTTTACAGCCGTATAATGAAAAAGCTGCAACCATCGATATACTTAATATTAATACTACTATCCATAACAATGATTTTTTCATTTTTGAAACTCCTTTTTTCATTTCAATTAATCGGTAAAATCTAATAAAATAATTTTTGAGATTTGTTTAGTGTATTGGTTTGGCGAATTCAAATAATACTTAAGCAAATCTCATTATTTCTCATTAGCACCATCTCCTTTCTTCATTCTTATAAAGAATCTACTTTTAAACAAATTTTTTTATACCTTTAACTATCCCTCCTTTTAGTTTAAAATAATAAATTGAAATATTTTTTATTATTGTGAATATTTTTTTCTATTTCTTTGTGGTATTTTTTTATTACAATTTAGAAGCGCTTCCAATTGTCATTATTTTTTTTGACTAATATTTATAATATGATAAAATTGGAAGCGTTTCCAACTTTAATAATTATACCACTCAAAAATACAATTGCAACTAAATTTTTAATAAAATAGTTCCAGGAGAGATTTTAAACATTATGAAAAGGTATTCAATATATGACGTTGCAAAAAAGGCTGGTGTAGGCATTGGGACTGTATCCAGAGTTATTAATAATAGCAAGCATGTAAAGAGCTCAACAAGAGTGAAGGTTCTAGAAATTATAAAGGAACTGGACTACCAACCAGATTTTTTTGCCAGAAATCTTGTAAAAAAAACCAGTAAGACTATAGGTCTTTTAATTCCTGACATAATAAACCCTATTTTCCCTGAAATGGCTAAAGGTGTAAGCGATAAAGCCTTTTTAAATGGTTACACAGTTTTTCTAGGTAATACCGATGAATCAATTGAAAAGGAAATTAAACTAGTAAATCAACTAATAGAAAAAAGAGTAGATGGAATTATTTTTATTTCTACTGAAATGTGTAATAAAGATGGAGATTATGCACACTATATCTACCTAACGAAAAGGAACATTCCGACAGTTCTTATAAATGGGTCCCTTAAAGGTACAGATATTCCTTTTGTTCGAATAGATGAACAAAAATCTGGATATCTAGCAACAAAACATATGATAAAAAAAGGTTTAAGGAAAATAGCATTTTTAGGTGGACCAGAAAATTCCATACCAACTACTGATAAATTTAAGGGTTATAAAAAAGCTTTTAAAGAATTCAATCTGACCATTGAAAAAAAATATATAATCCTGGATAAACATGAAATAAAAAATGGTTTTAAAAATACAACCAGTTTGTTAAATATGAAAGAAAAACCAGAAGGAATAATAACAGTAAGCGATGCTTTAGCAATAGAAGCCATAAGAGCTGCCCGAGCAAAAAATATTAGCATACCGGACGATATTAAAATTATCGGATTTGATGATATCAAATTTTCTGCATCTTTTTCCCCTTCTATTACAACAATAGCACAACCAAAATACAAAATGGGAGCCATGGCACTTGATATGTTGATTCATCTTATCGAAAAAAAAGTATTACCAGAAAGAAGAGTTGTCATTGAACCAAAGCTGATACTAAGAGATTCTTGTCCCTGATAATTAGCCCTTTATATTATGATCAATATATACTATTTTTTATAGCATAGGCTTTAGCAAGTGATACAAACATAGCACCTCTACTTTTTTTAATTTTCCCGGTAAGATATGTATCCTTAACTATACTTAAAAATATTCTTATTCGATGTTCTGAGATTTTATCAACTATAGTTCGAAATGCTCCTAAGCTGTGGTCATCTTCAAGCTCTTCTGCTATTTCTTTAGCCAGTTCCTCTTTTTCTCTGGACCTATATCTTTTTGGTTTAAGGTATTCCTCTACCACCCTGTTTTTAAGGTATTTTCCTTTTGAAGCAGTGTTCTTGTCCCTTTTAGAGTCTTTAGACTTTGTAAAGTTACATTTCCCCTTATCTTTCAAGGATTCTTTTATTATTCTCCTAATATCGTTTATGTCCTCTTCATTTTCTTCTGTCTTTTCATTCGTTTCCCTTTTAGAGTTTTCCACATCCCTTTCGCAATTGGCTCTGTTAACGTTATTTAAATTGGTCTTTTTAATACTGGTATTGTTAGAGTATCTAGGAGATACCACCCCTGGTATCTGTGGTACACCACCCTGGTATCTGTCAGATACTACCCCCCTTTTATTAATATTACTTTTATCTTTAGGTTTCGGATTTAATAAAGTATATAGGTTTGACGTATAACCTTTATTATCTTTGGTTTTTCTAACTTCTTTTTTCAAAAGCCCTTTTTGGACTAGAGACTTTACTACTCTCATTGCCTGAATTTTAGCCATACTTCCCTTTTTTGCAATGGTTTCATAACTCGGGAATGCTTTATTTTCACAATTAACATATCTTGCAATAACTATATAAACAGTTTTTTCATAAATAGTTAAATCACCTCTATCCAGTAGATCATTTTCCAGATAAAACCAGTTCTTTACTCGGCCATCTCTTAAGTTATCCTTACCCATTATAGAACTTCCTGTTTAAGCCCTCTTCTAACATAAAAGCCCGGCATTATACCGAGCTTTTATATTTAAATAACTTTGATTTTCTTTTTAAATTTAAGATTTATGCTAGGTGAGCTATGGCCTTCACCCGTCCAGCGAAAAATAGTGTCACTAGGCGAACTATGGAAGACGTCAAGGATCCCTGCGAGATTAAAACTTCTTTTATTATCTTATTTTTTATATCCAGAAGAAGAACTATAAACTGTTCCTTCTTTAGATCCTTAAGAAGCGGGATATAATAATTTGCCACTTCCTCGCTGCACCTGAAGCTTACATTGTTTCCATTCTTTTCGGAGACTGCCCTTTTTCCGAGTTCAAAAGCGGCAAGTATCTGCACCGCTTTTACCATTCCGATGCCTTTAATTTCTGAAAGCTCTGTTATCGATAAATCGAGCATGCCTTTTAAGTTTTTATATTTAGAAATCAGGTTGCTAGCCAGGTCAAGAGCAGAATAGCTCTGATTACCCTTCATGCATCCCGTCCCAATTGTAATTGCCAGAAGCTCGCAGCTTGTAAGATGTTCTTTACCAAATTTTGCAAGTTTTTCTCTAGGCCTTTCTTCTTCCGGCCAATTTTTTATAGGAAGTTTATCCATAAAAGCATAATAGCATAAATATACAATTATGTATATTAAAAATAGTTAAAAGCCAATTAAAAAATAAAAAAATTACTTAGAGTGACTTTAAAATAGTCAGCCAACTTAGTCCATGCTGTTTTTAGATCTTCTTTTATACTTTCAAGATTATTCCCTAACATGGCTGATGCATCACAATCTACTGAGCGGTTTATCTGGTCTAGTTTAATTAGCTGCAATTTTTGGGCACACTGGAGCAATACAAGCCCATATCTCAGAACGAATAAAAGAACCACTATTAAGTAAAATATCATTTTACTTAATCATTAATACTATCACTGATTTAGGAAACAATTTTGTAATAAAACCTTTTTATGTAATCTTATTTTCCTTAAAATCAATAGGTCCAACCTCATTTGGTTTGTCAAAGGTGTTATGATCTAATGGCAGAAGTATTGAATTATGGTGAACTTTAAACATTTCAAAAACATGATAACTCGGAGTAAGAACAATCTTCTTTCCTTCAGTTAAAATCATCGCTTGTAGAATATTTATCACTTGTGATATATTAGCCATTTTTACACGTTCACAGTTATTATTGAAGATGTTTAAACTTAATCCAGCCACAAGAGCATCGCGAAGAGTGTTTTGTTGTCTAAATAAAAATGTTGGATCATTATTTGATTCTTCATCATATAATGTACTCCATTCATCAAAGGTCAAACTATGAGTTTATTATTACAGCTCTTTTGCTGCTGCTTCCATCAAAAGGAAAAATGCTTGACCTTCAGGAGCTGTTCCAGGCCGGTTAAAATGAGGTGCACCGCATACACCTTGCACTAGTCCGAACTTGTCGACCTTTTTATATGTAGCTTGCTGCATATTTTGAGCAAAGGGCAGATAGTATTGTTCAAGCCATTTACCAGCGATACCGCGGAAAATTGTATAGGCAATCATCTGTGCGAGATTGGTTTCAACAAAAGTAGCAGGATTATCAATCACATTGTGAAAAAGACAATCATCACGTTTAAATGCAAGACAGCCATCAAGCAGTTCCTTTACAAAACCTGCTAGCATTTTCTTTTCTTCGGTCATATTTATTGGTAATGTTCTTATGATTCTGGTCATACCTGCCGCAGCCCAACCATTGCCTACTCCCCATAAATCTTTAGGTGCGAAATTATTTATGTCATCATCCCAGACATGAGAAAATAATTTTTTCTTTGGATTCCACAATGCTTTTCTAAATCCGATTATTTGGTTAACAGCTTCCTTATAGTATCCTGCAACTGATAGAAATGGAGGGGCCATATACATGGAATCAACCCAGATCTGTTTTTTTGAAATAAGATGATACAATGTGCCATCTTTATTTTTTGGTGCCTTTTCAAGAAGATAGGAAACCATTTTGTCAGAGGCTTCCTTAAGCTTTTGATCTCCGGTAAGTTTTGCGGAATAAAAAACTGCCTCACCGTTGGCAGCGGAATCAGTAACATAATCATAATCTTGAATCAATCCCAATCTCCCATCGTCTGACTGGCGGAGTACTGCTTCTTTGGCCATTAAAATAACCATTTCCCGATCACCCAGCTCTAAAAACGCCTGTGCCGCAACACCCTGCTCCCATGGGAGGCGCTGCATGGATAGCAACGCATTTTTTACCTTGTCAATATCTTTATACATGGTTTAATCGTCCTTAATGGTATACCATTGTTTAGTGTTCTAGTCATTTTCTGTAGTTGATCCAGGACGGCGGCATATTCACTAGGAGTGTAATACGGACCGATTGAAACTGGAATCATTTTATCGCGAACAGGTCTGTAATCGCTATCGAGTTCATAAGGGAATATCTGATCCGATTTTATTTTATATTCAAAATTATTGCTGTAGGGCGAAAGCCTGAACCCGCCACAATGACATATCTCCATGGCTTCCAGCAAATCATCGGTAATGATAGAACCAGAAAATCCAAATGTCAGACACTGTCCAATTTTTTGTTCAAGTGTCATATTTTTGACGATCTGTGGAATATTAATTTTTCTTTTTATCATTTGGTTAATAATTCCTTAACAATAAAGTCAATTTTATCCAATTCCTCAATCGAAAAATCCAGCCTTTTTAAGGCCTGAAGACAGTCTTCTAGCTGACTGACCTTACTAGCACCCATTATCGCGCTGGTCACAGTTTTATTGTGCAGAACCCAGGAAATAGCCATCTGCGCCAGGGATTGTTCTCGACTCTCGGCTAAACTGTTCAAGGCATTCATGGCAACTACAACTTGTGGTGTAATTGCCGATTTCTGTAGAAATCCGCTTTCTTTGGCGGCTCTGGAGTCAGCCGGAATGTCCTTCAGATATTTGTTAGTCAGTAAGCCTTGGGCCAGCGGTGAAAAAACAATACAGCCTAGCCCTATTTGGTCTAGCACAGTTGTTAATCCATCTTCTATCCAGCGGTTTAGAATTGAATACGATGGCTGATGAATTAAACAAGGGGTACCTAAATCTTTTAAAATGGAAGCCGCTTGTTTGGTTTGTTCGGCTGAATACGAGGAAATTCCTACATACAATGCCTTCCCGGCCCGTACAGCTCGATCTAAGGCTGTCATGGTTTCTTCCAGCGGAGTTTCGGGATCAAAGCGGTGAGAGTAGAAAATATCAACATAATCAATGCCCATCCGCATAAGACTCTGATCGAGCGAAGCCAAAAGATATTTCCGACTGCCACCATCACCATAAGGCCCCGGCCACATACCATATCCAGCTTTGGAAGATATTATCAGTTCATCGCGGTACGGCATTAAACAATTCTTTAGGATTTTTCCGAAGGTCTCTTCGGCAGAACCGGCCGGTGGTCCGTAGTTGTTAGCTAAATCAAAATGGGTTATGCCAAGGTCAAAGGCCCTGCAGACCATGTTTTTGGCGTTTTGATATGAATCCACTTCGCCGAAGTTATGCCACAATCCCAGGGATACCAGTGGTAATTTCAAACCGCTTGTACCGCATCTTTTATAAATCATCTTGTTGTATCTTTGTTCATCCGCTCTGTGCATTGAATTTATCCTTTGTTTACTTTACTCAGCCATCAAGGAGTGCAGTGCAATCGTTTCTTGCTCAGTATCGCGATCCAATAGACCAAAAGCCCCCTTATAATCCCAGTTAGCCCAGGCAATATCATTTTCTTGAAACACTTTCCGGATATCATGGTACCACCGGCTTCGGATATCGTCAGGGCAGTAATTAATACAACCGAACTCGCCGCAATAGAGCTTGTAACCGTATTTTGTGGCAATTTTGACCGGAACCGATATATTGTCCCTTAAAATTTCAATATCAAAATAACGGTTCTCATAAGTTGGGATTGGATTTTTAGCTGACTCAAACAGATAGGTATGCTTATCATCTACTGGAACACCTGGATAATTGACGGGGCCATCATACTGACCAATCGGGGTCCATTCAGCTTTGTAATGAGTAACAAACATTGGATTATAATAATGAAAGGTTAGGATCAAATTATCGTCTTCCGGAATTTTTAAATCCGGGTAAGTTGACCATTGATTGTATTTGTTTGAACCTAGGATAATTGTTCTTTCCGGTTCGCGTTGACGAATGGCTTGAAAGGGATACGGATATACTTTATTCCAGTCGGCATTATCTTTGGCAACAGCTTCATTTAATAATTCATAAGCCAGAAATTCATTACCCCAATTACCCAAGAATGCCGAGAGGTCTTGCCAGAACCAAGCAAACTTCTGCATTTCTTTTTCATCACTATAAAGAGTTGATGCTTTACTATCATTAAAATAATGACTGCGGAGGATGTGTAAATCTACAATCACCTTTAATTTTTCTGCGGCACACCATTCAAGGGCATTGTGCAGCAGAGCAAAGGCCTCCTCTTCCCGTTGGCCATCTTTTGTCCACATTTGCTCTTCATCCACCGGAAGACGAATATGATCCATGCCCCAACCAGCAATTCTTTTGACATCGGCCTGTGTGAACCAGGTCTGCCGTTCTATTCCCCGATTGGTGCTTTGACTAAGCCAATGAGAGATATTAGTACCTCTGTTTATTTGAAAATTCATAATCCCTTCTTTTAAACATTGCGGTTTGTACAATAATTTTAATTGTTTGTTACTTTTAACAATTAAATAAATGATAACACTACATTTCCATCCTGGCTACTTGAAAATAGCTGTAAAGCAATTCATAAAGCAATTCGTAGTATTGACAAAAATGACTAAATAATTGTAGAATACTCTCAGATCACGATGGTAGGTTATACGTAAGACTGTGTGCTTGCGGTAATGCCTACCTTTTTTTATATTCAAGTTTCTCTTTTAAATTATTCATAAATACAATTTTGTCAGAAAATTTCTTTAACAAAGAAGAATATTTATACCTATTAGGAATCATCAAATGGAGCAATTTATCTTGTTTGATTAAATAATCCACCAAACAGTGGTAATCACCATCACCTGCTACTATAATTGCTTTATCATAATTTTGCATTTCAATAACTGAATGCAAAACCAATTCAGCATCAATATTACCTTTAGGCTTACCGCTTTGTAAAACAAGAGTTGGTTTAAAAATTAGTAAATAGCCATATTTCTGTAAAGAAGTATATAAATTTTCATTTGAAGGAACATAACCTATAAAAAGAAAAGCTTGTGTAATATTATATTTTTGCTCAAGATATTTCCTAAATCTCTTATAGTCTAAAATCCATCCTTGATCACGAATAGCTAAGTTTAAATTTTGACTGTCTATAAAAGCATAATTATTGGCTCTATTCCCTATACTCACTTTTCTTATTCTCCTTTTGCTGTAAATAATAGTATAATTACAATCAAGTTTTAACTCAATAAAATTTCTTATCTTTCTAAACCCCGGTCATCATCTAAATCAATACCTGCCTCTTCAGTTTAATACCACATTTACCCTTTTTTGTTTAAAATTTATATTCTTAAGTAAAATTACTTAAAATTAAGATTTATATTATTTTTTCCAGCGTAGGCTTTAGCAAGTGATACAAACATCGCACCTCTACTTTTTTTAATTTTCCTGGTAAGATATGTATCTTTTACTATACTTAAAAATATTCTTATCTGCTGCTCAGAAATCTTATCAACTATGGTTCGAAATGCTCCTAAGCTGTGGTTAT
>Ga0315296_10001979_pt1 | contig 17641 bp, 7 predicted proteins | sample YL17G14_18_MG_FD_203921 | JGI IMG/M metagenome (GOLD analysis project Ga0315296, IMG submission 203921) | Sediment microbial communities from Yellowstone Lake, YNP, Wyoming, USA - YL17G14_18 | ecosystem: Environmental > Aquatic > Freshwater > Lake > Sediment | place: USA: Wyoming | collected... | reverse complement strand
ACCGGTCAGTTCAAGTACATCCAGGCGCCGCGCCCCGAGCTTTATGACCTTCTCAAGGATCCCCAGGAGCTACATAACGTTTACGCCGAGCGTCGGTCGCTCGCCGCAGCGCTGCGCGAGCAACTGAACGGCATCGAACGGCGCTATACTTCAACTCAGCCCGCGGCGACGGCGCCGCCGCTACCTCCGGAAACCGTCGAAAAGCTCAAATCGTTAGGGTATATAGCCTATTCGGGTGCAGCGCAACCCGCCGCGGCCGGGCCGCTCCCCGATCCCAAGGACCACCTGAAAGTTTTCAAGGCGGTCATGCGCGCGCATGCTCTAAACGAGGCGGGGCGATACGAGGAGTCCAATCAGGCCCTGGAGCCACTGGCCACCGAAGAGCCGCGCCTCTTCGTGATTCCTTTCCTCAAGGCGGAAAATCTTTCGCAGACCCACCGCTGGCACGAAGCCGAGAAGAGCTATCTGGATAGCTTGAAGCTCAATCCTACGTTCGACCGCGCCCTCATGGGCCTGGCGCGCGCCTACATGGTCGAAGGTGAGACGGAGAAAGCGCGGCCGTTGCTGGAACTGGTGATTCACCAATCCCCTCGCGATATTTTCGCCATTCATGCCCTGGGGAGAATTGCGCGCCTCGAAGGAAAAAACGAGGAAGCTTATCGTTACCTCCTCAAAGCCGCCGAAGCGAAGCCCTCCATCGCGATTTTCCAGCAGGAGCTGGGAATCACCCTAGTCGACCTTAAGCGTTTTCAAGAAGCCCTCGGCCCGCTGAGCCGCGCCGAAAAGCTCGGGCAGGAAGACCCCCGCCTCGAACATTACTTAGGGACGGCCCTGGCAAATGTCGGCCGGTTCAAAGAGGCTGTGGACCATTACCAGAAGGCGTTGAAGATGAAGCCGGACCTCGTTGAGGCACGCCTGAGCCTCGCCTTCGCCTACCTCAACCTGGGGGAACGCGCCAACGCCAAACGCGAGTTCAACACACTCTGCCAGCAGCGCCCTTCCCTCTGCGAACAATATCGCAAGCAATTTGAATAGAGCTGCCAGTTGGCGCCTGGTCTGCTCATACTCGAAAAGGAAGGGGCGCGCTGGCGATCCCGCAGGGCACTCACAAAGCTTTTCGACAGGTCTTGCATTACCAGAGAGTGGCACCCTCCGGGTGTTGTCATTCTGAGCGAAGCGAAGAATCTGCTGTTCTAAGTCGCGGCAAAACAAAAGCAGGTCCTTCGCTGGCGCTCAGGATGTCATGCCAGGCTGAGGTGAGAAAGCTTCAGTCCACAAAAAAGCGGGCGCGCAAAGCGCGCCCGCTGCGAGCATCAAACTGTTCTTACCTCGGAGCAGCCGTCACAAGGATGTGCTCTTGTGCGCTGTGACGGCGGGCAGGGGCGCATAACTATGCGCCCCCGCCAAAGCCTTCGGCGTCAGAACTTGAGCTTAAGTCCTAGTTGAACATACCGCTCGCCGTAGCCAGAGCTGATCTGACCAAATTTTCCTCCACACTTTCCGAGGACGTCCGTGCAGGTTGTATTGGGGTTGCTGAAGTGAGGCGAGTTGGTCAAGTTCTGCGCCTCCAGACGGAACTCCAGAACCCAGCGCTCCGTGAGCTTGAAGTGCCGGAACAAGCTGGCGTCCATCTGCACTAGACCTGGACCCCTGAGCCAGGAGAGGCCACGACCCACGGTACCAAGCCGAGCGTTGTCCAAGACCGGGGCGAAGGATGAAGGGTCGAACCAGAATTGACCCGGGCCTTGCCCTTTCGTCATTTTGACCGGCGCGATCTGGTCCGGGTCCTGGCTGGTGCCTGGGGTATTGAGGTTGCCGCCGCCACTTTGGCCCAGAGTCAGCGGAGAACCGTTCCAAGCACTGAAAACGCCGTTGAGCTGCCACCCGCCCAGAATCGCGCGGGAAACCCTCTCGGTGTTGGCCCAATTCTTGCCGGCACCAAAGGGCAGCTCGTAAACGAACGCCATCTTCAGCATGTGTGTGTGGTCGAAATTCAAGGCGCCACGATTGAGGCTTTGGCACCCCTGCGGCATCTCCGGGGACGGAGCGCAAGTAAACCTCAACCCGTTTTGCCAACTGTTGTCACTGACGTAGCCGATCGCCTTGGAATAGGTGTAGGACCCCTGCATGAACAGCCCCTTGTAGTTGTGACGATTGAGGCTGACCTGGAGCGAGTTGTAGTGGGTGTCCAGGTATCCCTGGAACTGGTAGGTGCCAGCCGTCCGGCCGAACGCGGCGTACAGCGGCTGGCTGGCACTTCCACCACCCAGCGTTGCGGGATTGAGGTTCCTGCCGTTCATCTCGTGGACGTAGTGGTTGCCCACGTACCCGACACCCAAGAGGAATTCACCGGGCAACTGGCGCTCCACGAAGAGGTTCCAGGACACGACGTAGGCGCGTTTGAATTCTCCCGGGCCGATCGTCGCGACGTCCACGGTGTTGGGGGCAATGATGGCGCCTTGGGAGATGTCGGGATCCGGGATCAGAGGAATGCCGTCCGCGAAGGTGCCCAGCGGCTGCCAGTCGCTGACAAGCGTAGATGGCACCACGTTAGCCGCCCCCATTGACAGGGGGAAGAAGCCCCGCAGCGGCCTTTCGAGAGGCAGGGTATCGTTGGTGATGCCAAACCCCGCTCGGACCACCATCTTGTTGGTGAGTTGGTAAGCCAGCCCGAGTCTGGGAGCGAAGAGCTTCTTGCTCGAGGTGGATCCCAGGTGGACCGGGTTACCGCCTACCCCACCCAGCAATGTTTCGTTGGTATTGGGGTCGTAGCGCTCGAACTTGACGGCCCCGTCACGGGTGATCAAGGGGAAGTACTCGTAGCGGACGCCCCAGTCCACCGTGAACTTGGGCGTGACCTTCCAACGGTCGCCGAAGTAAAGAGCAAATTGCGTGTCTTTGGCGGTGTTCTTGATGTACTGGCGACTCTTGTACGTTGAAGAGACAATACCCAAATCGAACAGGGCCACTTCATTCTGCCGGCCCGTGGCAAAGCCTGTGCCGGATGCGGCCCCGGTCGAGGTGAAGACCGGCAGTTGGTCCATTGCCGCGTTAATGGGTATGTTCACGCCCGAGGTGTCCGGGGAAAAAACCAAATACCCCCGCGGGCAGCAGTAGATTTCGGGTTGCCAGTGGTTCAGGTGATTATGAGAGATGTCGATCCCGAAGCGTAACTCGTGGCTGCCGCGCACGATGGTGAGATTGTGGGAACTGGTGGCCGTCCAGTCGTTGCGGAAGACGGGCTGCCACGAGTTGGCATCGCCGAGAGTGGAAAAGTCCCCCGAATAATACCCCATATAGATTCCGGGGAGCCCGGTGTAAAGAGGGTCACCGTCAGGCGCATTGGAGCCCGGAATTCCCAGGAGGGTCTCACCCAGAGGCTTGCCATAGGACGTATTGTGGCTGTTCTCCGCCATGCGCGTGAAGCCCAGGTGGCCGGTCAGGACCATGTTCGGGGAAAGAGCCCAGGTGTGGCCGAGGGTTTCCGTCTGAGCGAATTGGTGACTGAAGCCCGTGCCCCAGCCTCCTCCTGCCTCGCCAAAATAATTGGGATCGTCGTAGTTGAAGTTCTGGCCCATGTACTTGCCCCAAATCGTGTGTTTGTCAGACCGGTTCCAGTCCATTTTCCCGCTAAAGATCTGGCGCGTGCCCTTGGTCACGGTGCTGATGAAGTAGTTCGAAGTCGTGTCGGAATTGAAGACTTGGCCCTGCGGGAAATAGTTCGGGGTGGGAACCAGACCCATGAAGGCCATGGCACCCGGGTCAAGCCGACCTGAAGGAATGACGTTGATGGCGCTGCCCGAGGAGAACACACTACGTCCCGTGCCATCCGCATTCCCGCTCATCGGGTCAAACACCATCCCGTCCTGCATCTGAACCAGGGGGCCCCCTTCGGTCGTGGGGACCATGATCGGGACGATGGAAGCTAACGGGCAATCCTCGCCCTCGCCGACGGCTACCGTGCATTGATAGAGCGGGGCACCCAGCGCGCTTGAAAAGTCTCCCCCGCGCCAGTCACTGATGGTTGTTCCTGAGGCAGTCGGCGGGAGGAGGGCGCTGGATGAATTGTTATTCCGTTCGAAGAGGCCCTCCCAGCTTGCAAAGTAGAACAGCTTGTTCTTCTTGATCGGCCCCCCGACCGTGCCCCCGTCCTGATTTACGATGTGCTTCGACTTCCGTTGGCTGCCGGGATAGAAGACGTTGCTGGCATCCATGGCATTGTTGCTGTGGAAGGCGTAGAGAGTGCCATGCAGCTGGTTCGTCCCGGACTTGGTCACGACGTCGGTTGCCGCGCCGGCCGTCAGCCCTTTCTCCACGTCGAAGTTGGAGGTCTGGACGTTGACTTCCTGAATCGTATCCTGCGGCGGGATGACCAGCATGTGGTTGGGCAGCCAGATGAACAGGTTAGTGGCGCCATCCACCCGCGTGGTGTTGATGCGTGGTGGTAAGCCGTTGGCATTGATGTTCAAGGAACGCTCCGGAGTATCTGCATAGGAATTCGGGTAGGAGCGTGTAATCTGGGAGTCGGAAAAGACTCCAGGCGCCAGCAACGCAACGGTTTGGAAGTTGCGATACATATCCGTCGGCAGATTCTCAATCGCGAAGCTGCTGATGGTGGTGTGCACATCCGCCTTCTGCGTTTGCAGCACGGCGGCGGAGCCCGTCACCGTGATCTCTTGCGTGACCCCTCCTACTTCTAACTGCAAGTCCTGCAAGTTGACTTGGCCGATGCGCATACCGACGTTGGTCTTCTTCAGGGGCTTGAAGCCGCTGGCCGATACTTCAATTGTGTAGGTGCCTTGAGGAAGGTCCAAGGCTCTGTAAAGGCCTATGCCATCTGTGGTGGTTTGACGTTTGAGCCCCGTGGCGTCATTGGTTATGGTCACTTGCGCTCCCGGCACCACGGCCCCGGTCTGATCTGTAACCGTGCCGGTCACGGAACCGTAGAGGCCCTGAGCGTTCGCTGGTTGGGCAAATATGGTGACCAGAAAACTGGCCACCACGAGACAAAGCAACGATAGACGGAGTGCTCTTATAGACATATTCCCGCCTCCATAGTTTGACCCTTTGACCCTTCGCGACGAGCAGACTTACTCTGGGACGACAATTGATGCGTAGTTTGGTCCTCGTCAGGACTTCTGATCCTGAACAAGCCAACACCTACTCCGCGAACAATTACCACCGCAGATCGAGGGTGTCAAGTCCTTTTTGAGCGTAAGCAGAGTAAAGGTCCCCGAGCGAGATTTTGTCTGAACCCCAAAACCAGCGGAAAGGGCTGCCAATCACCGCATCGTTTCCGCTTTGGTTGCGGGTGGGGCTGGGAGGCGGCACGAAGAAAATGGTCCAGAAGAAACTCAGGACAGGATTTGTTCGGCCGGGGATGCGATCGCGGGCGAGGGCACTTACCGCAAGTCCTCTGAACCCTCGAGGGTACGAAGGTCTTCCTCGATAACGGCGAGGAGTTTGGATTGGCCGCGCGCAGAGGCTTGCTGCTGGGCCTCGTGGAGATAGCGCAAGGCTTTCTGCCGGTCGCCGGCTCGGCCGTACGTCGCGCCGAGGGCGTACAGGTATGAAGGTGTTTTTTCGTCCGCGGGGAAAAGGGTCTTCTCGAATTCTTCAATGCCCCCCTGATAATTGCCCTGGTTGACCAAAATCCGGCCAAGGTTGAAATGGGCCTGCCGATAATCGGGCCGGCTCTCCAGGGCTTTTTTGAACTCCTCCAGCGCTTCCGAAATCTTGCCCTTGCGTTGCAAGAGGACGCCGAGATTGTTATGGGCTTCAGCATAGGACGGATTGGCATGGATCGCCCTCCGGAAAGCTTCCTCGGCTTCCTGATCCCGGCCGTGTTGCATGAGCAGCACGCCATAGTCATAGTGTGCCTTGGGAAACTGGTCGGGGTTAAGAGCCAAGACCGCGCGATAATGCTCTTCCGCTTTCGGGACGTTGCCCATGCGTCCGTACAGGATGATGAGATTGATGTGGGCCAACACCAGCTTTGGATCGAGCTGGGTCGCCCGCTCGGTTGCGGCGATGGCGTCTGTGAAACGCCCAACCTGCTCCAACGCGACCCCGCGCTCAAGATAAGAGGTGGCGCTCATATCTAGCGCGCGCAACTGATCGCGGAGCGCATCGTCGATGGGGGGAACGATATTCTTGCCTCGCTCATAAAGGCCCAACTGAGCCTGGGCCTTGTCAGCTTCGCCAAGCTTGCGATACGTCATGGCCAGGGCGTAGTGAGCAGAGCCGTAAGCCGGGAAGAGCTCACACGCCTGGCTATAAAGCTTCGCCGCCTCCGCCAGATTCCCCCTGGACGCGTACACCCGGCCCAGGCCGTAATGTGCCTCTGCCGAGTCCGAATACCTCTTCAGGATAGTCTCGTAGATTTTCCCGGCTTCCTCGCTTCTCCCGGATTCCAGCAGGCTTTCGGCCAGCTTCAATTGAGCGGGCAGGTAATCGGGCCTGAGCTGGAGCCCGGATGTCAGAATAGGCACGGCCTCGTGCCTCTTTCTATCTTTGAGCAGGAGCGATCCCCAGTAGTACAGCCACTTGAAGGACCGGGGGTCGAGTTCGTGCGCGCGCTGGTAGCAGAGCAATGCCGCGTCGGACCGGTTGTACAGGTCCAGAAGCATTCCCAACTTTCCGACGGCGCCGGCATCCTTGGGATGCTCGCGGGCGGCGGCGTAAGCCTGCTGAACTTGCTCCTGGGTTTCGGGAGGAAACTCTGTGATGTTGAGCTGCGGTATCTCGGGTAGCCGGGGAGTCTGCGCGGTGAAGGCAGACGAACCCAGAGCAAGCATAATCGCAAGCAGCGGTGAGCTCCACGTCCGCATGCCATGATTCTACGCCCGACACTGCTAACAAAATCAAGTCTCAATTGCCTGAGTCCGCAAATCCTCCATCTCCGGTCGCGAAGGATGGTGCCCAGGCGAGTGAGCGGTTCGTGCTTTTCGGTCGTCAGCGGCACATTTAGGTTTGATGGGATCTGGAATCATCGCTAACGCTACCCAAGAATACTCAACGAAGTTCTGGAGCCCCTTCCAAAGGAAATGGATTCAGCATGAGGCTGCGCACGTTGACTTGGCCAGGGGCACGGCGTAGCATCGATACTCAAGGGAGGCCTCTGACATCCGGCGAAGAGGTTTCCCTTCAAGCCGGGGTTGATGCCAATGAGGCCCAAACGCCTGAAGCTGGCCACCCGGGTGTACGGCCTGCTGTGGATGATCTGCGCGGTGACTTCGGCGACAGGCGCTGCTGGATCAGCCTCTGAGGAAAAACGGCACGCCAGCGTCCCAGCGAGCATAGCTGCGCTCTTTGCTCCACCAGCGGCAGGCCACAGTGTCTCCGAAGCCGCGGTCATCCGGAAGGGTGATGCCCAATCCACCCACGAAACCTTCCTCCCCGGCGACCACGATCTGTTCATCGTCGCGCACGAAGACGATGATCTACTCTTCACGAGCCCTGACATCCAAACGCGCATCCAAGCGGGGGACAACGTGCGTACGGTTTTTCTGACCGCGGGCGACGCGGGGCTGGGGCTCCCTTACTGGATGAACCGGGAAGCGGGGATTCAGACCGCGTATGCGCAGATGGCGGGCGTCGCCAATGCCTGGACCGCGTCCGACCTGCCTATCGCGGACAAACTCCTCCGCGTTTACACGCTCAACCGCGCACCCAACGTCAGCGCGGCCTTTCTGCGCCTGCCGGACGGCAATCCGGACGGCGGCGGCTATGCCGTCACGGGCTTCCAGAGTCTCCAGCGTTTCTGGGAGCGCCAGATTCCCACGCTGGCTTCGCTGGACGGCGTCAACACGTACACGAAAGCCGAGCTGATTCAGACGCTCGCGAACCTGATGCTGGATTTCCGCGCGCAACACGTCCAGACGCAGGACGCGAGCAATCTTTACGGCAACGACCACTCCGACCACCGCTACGGCGCACGGTGCGCGTTTGAAGCCCACCAAATCTATACCGCGTCGGGGGCCCACTATACCTTCGCCACCTATCGCGGCTACAACATCTCTAATGAGCCAGTTAATCTGACTCAAGCCCAGCGCGACGCGAAATGGGCTGTCTTCCTCACTTACGCGCAGTACGATTCCGCCATGTGCGGCGGCACCGGCACAGGTTGTCTCATCGACAGCCCCTATAACTCGTGGAGCTACCGGGAATACAGCATCGCGCAGGTGAAGGATCTCTCCGGTGCGCTTGGCGTGCTCTCCGGCGGGTGTCTCACTGCCGGCGCGGATCTGGCCGATGGGACCTCCCCGGTAGTAATTTCGGCATGCCTTGGTGGCGGGGCGGGCGTCGGGGACACTTCCAGCCAGACCTGGTCCATCAACGGGGATGGGTCCGTCACTGGGTTCGACGGCCGCTGCCTCGACGTGCGCGGTGGGAAGTCCTGGGACGAAACACCGGTACAACTTGCGGCCTGCGCCGGCACGCCCGAGCAGCGGTGGACAGCGTTTGAGAATGGCCAAGTTCGCGGTCTCGCCGGGAAGTGCCTCGACGTTCCTGGCGGCAGCTCCGCCGACGGCACGCCCGTCCAGCTCTACGGCTGCGCTGCCCTCCCAGGGCAGAACTGGCTCCTCCCGCCTAGCTCCGCACAACCCGTGATCAGCCCGGATTTCTCGCTCGCTCTTGCACCGGGTTCTTCATTCTCAGCCACGGTCACGGCGGGAGAATCGGCAACCTACAACCTGATCCTCACACCTAGTGGGTTTGCTGGAACCGTTTCGCTGGAATGCAGCGGCGCGCCCCAGGGCGTGGCGTGTAGCTTCTCTCCCCATCCCGTGACCATGGACGGAACCAATCCTGCGAGCGTAACGGTGACCGTGACGACCACCGCAAGCGCGACGCTGAGGCTTCAGCAATTGATACACGGACCAACCATACGTAAAACCCGGGGCCCGGCGTTGCTCTTCTTGATGCTGCTGTTAGGGCTCTTGACCATATTCACCGCCAGGCGACGTCGGGCTTTCTTGCCTTTGGGGATGACACTCCTGGTCATTTTGCTGTGGGGAGCCTGTGGCAGTGGAAGCGAGACACCAGGCGACGGCAGAGGGATTTCCGAGACGCCATCAGGAACTTATTTGCTCACCATTGTCGCGACTTCCGGCGACCTGAGGCGTAGTCTAGCGGTGACCCTGAAGGTCAACTAGCGCCGTTCCAACTTTTTGGCGCTATTGTTCGTAAGCCGGATCGCGAGCCGATGCCCCAGAAGGTGTAGGTGTCATGCAAAGCCTTATTAAGTTGGAACGGCACGAGCTCCCCGGTACAATTCAGCTCCCAAACACACCGTTGGCGCAAGCCTCTTCAGCTCAATTGATATTGGGATGGGTACCGGCAGATATAAGCGCGCACCCCGACCTGCGAGACCGTGGTTTGGTGTCACTTTTCAGTGACGAGTTGTTCCCTATGACCGGTTAGGCTTTGGTACCAGGGAGAGAAACCCTCGGAGCGTGCCGTCCCCTTCAGATGGGCTGTGCGTCTTAAGAACCTCTGAGACTTATCTAGCTTTTTTCCAAGCTACCGTTCACTCTCCAGTTCACCCCGTGTTTGATTCGGCGCCTGGCCCAGATTGTGCCTGGGAAACAAGCTTTGTGCCAAGTGGGGCAAGTCAGCCGATTGCCGACGGGAAGCCGACTTTTCATTCCCAATCCATTTTGTGTGCGCCCAGCACCCGCGACGCGCATAGGGGCCCCTGGGGAAATCTTGGTCTGCAGCCGGGACCACTTCGCGGTTGATCCAGCACGGAGAGGTGTTGCTGCAGACGGCGCTTCTGCGAACCCCCTCCCCCTGGGACTCCTCCCGATACTCCTATCGCGTTGACTTAGCTGCAAACGCGGCCTAAGATTGGCGTCAAAGAAGGTTTCCTCGCATGGTTGGCCGCATAATCGGGCACTATCGCATCGTTGAGAAGCTGGGTGGCGGGGGCATGGGTGTGGTCTATAAGGCCGAGGATACCAAGCTCAAGCGCACCGTCGCCTTGAAGTTCCTGCCTGACGTAGGGGCGGACCAGCGTGTCCGCCCAGACGAGGGCGCACATGTGGGTGCGCCCCTACAGTATGACCCCGTGGCCCTCGAGCGCTTCAAGCGCGAGGCCCGCGCGGCGTCCGCGCTCAACCATCCAAACATCTGCACCATTCACGACATCGATGAATACGAAGGCCAGCCGTTCATCGCCATGGAGTTGCTCGAGGGGCAGACGCTCAAGCAGCGCATTAGCGTAGGGGCACGCCATGGCGTGCCCCTACAGACGGATACCCTGCTCGACCTCGCCATCCAAATCGCCGATGCGCTCGACGCGGCGCACGCGAAGGGCATCATTCATCGCGACATCAAGCCGGCAAACATTTTTGTCACGAATTGCGGTCAAGCGAAGATTTTGGATTTTGGCTTGGCGAAATTGACGACCGTAAGGGCACGCCATGGCGTGCCCCTACAACCCGCTGAGGGTCGAACCGGCGACGAGGACGACCTGTCCCGACCTGTCGGGATCGCCGCTACAGCACCCACCGCGAGTTTGGACGAGGCGCACCTCACCAGCCCCGGCGCGGTGATGGGGACGGTGGCTTACATGTCGCCCGAGCAGGCCTTGGGACAGGAACTTGATGCTCGGACTGACCTGTTCTCCTTTGGCGTCGTCCTCTACGAGATGGCCACAGGCAGACCAGCTTTCTCCGGAGCCACCTCCGCCGCCATCTTCGACGCCATTCTGCATGCCGCGCCAACCTCCCCGCTGCGGCTGAATCCCGAGTGTCCTGCCGAGTTAGAACGCATCATCAACAAGGCGTTGGAGAAAGATCGCGACCTGCGCTGCCAGAGCGCGGCCGAGCTGCGTGCCGACCTGAAACGCCTGAAGCGCGATACGGATTCGGGCCGCATTGTAGGGGCGGGCCTGGTGCCCGCCCCAGAAGGGCGCCCACAAGGGGCGCCCCTACAAATGCGGTGGCGAATCGCGCTGGCGGCAGCAATCGTACTGGTCATCGGCGGGGCGATCGGGTATCGCCATTACCGCAAGCCACCCGGCCCGCCCATGCGCGTCGTTCCCTTCACCAGTTTCCCCGGCCACGAGTCCCGGCCTCGCTTTTCCCCCGACGGCAATCAGATCGCTTTTGAGTGGGACGGCGAAAAGCAGGACAACTGGGATATCTACGTCAAGATGATCGGCGCGGAGAAGCCGCTGCGGCTCACCACCGACCCCGGTGAAGACCTGATGCCAGTCTGGTCGCCCGACGGCCGTTACATTGCTTTTTGTCGCACCGTAGGGAGCCAAGGGGCGATTTACGTCATCCCCGCGCTGGGTGGTCCAGAACGTAAACTCGTCTCCTCTGCCGCCGGCTGCGCTGGTCTTGATTGGTCTCCAGACGGAAAATCGCTGGCCTACTCTGACCGCCGACCCGGCCAGGAGGACTATGGCGTCTTCTTGCTCGCAGTAGACAGCCCCGAGGATCGGCGCGCCTTGACCTCCCCCTCTGGCCCCAACGCCAGGGAAATCCGTCCCCGTTTCTCGCCCGACGGGCTGAATGTGGCTTTCGGTCGGGCGTCTGGTCCTGTCATTTCCCGAGACATTTACGTGGTGGGCACGGCCGGTGGAGAACCCAGACGTATAACCTTTGACAATGCCGGGATCGAGGGTCTGGATTGGACTCCGGACGGAGCCTACGTCGTATTCTCATCGAATCGCCAAGGGACTTATCGCCTGTGGAAGGTCCGTGCCTCGGGCGGCGAGCCGGAAGCGCTGCCGGTAGGCCAACAAGATGCCATCCAACCCTCAGTGTCCCGCGATGGGCGGCGTCTGGCTTATATGCAGGAGTCGCAGGACGTAAACATCTGGCGGTATGAGGTACCCCGGGCGCCGGGTCGGAGCACGCCGCCCACCAAGTTGATTGCCTCGACGCAGTTTGACGGCGGCCAGCAATTCTCGCCGGATGGAAGGAGGATTGTCTTTACTTCCACTAGGTCCGGAAGCTTCGAGATCTGGGTTTGTGATAGCGACGGTTCGAATCCCAGGCAGTTGACTTTCTTTGGTGGCCCGGACACGGGCACGCCGCGCTGGTCTCCCAACGGCCGGCAGATTGTTTTCGACTCCACACCCCAAGGCCATAGTGACATCTTTGTCGTAAGCGCGGAAGGCGGGCGGCCGCGTCGCCTGACCACGGAGAGTTCGAACGATTGTGTCCCGAGCTGGTCGCGGGACGGACGCTGGATATATTTCGCCTCGGATGGGACCGGCGCCTGGCAGGTGCGGAAGATGCCGGCCGAGGGCGGGCGCGCGGTGCAGGTGACGAAGCAAGGGGGATTTGCTGCCTTCGAGTCTCTCGACGGCAGGACCCTCTACTACGCCAAAGGGCAGAATCGGCCCGGCCTTTGGAAGGTTCCCGTCGAAGCCGGTGAGGAGACGCAGATTCTTCCCCAGCCCGCGGCATACTGGTGGCGTTGTTGGGGCTTGATGGCCGAGGGCATTTACTTCCACGACGCAAGCACGAAAGCTATCGAATTCTTCAGCTTCGCCACGCACAAGGTAAGTCAGGTTGTTAAGCCAGAGAAGCCCGCGGCCATTGGCCGAATGGGCTTTGCGGTCTCTCCCGATGGCCGCTGGATACTCTATACTCAGGTGGACCAGGAGGTCAGCGACATCATGCTGGTGGAGAATTTCCGCTGGTAGGGGGGGCCGCCGCGGCGGGACGCACCGCCTCGCCCCTACCCAGCTGCGCCGATGGAAGGTGCGGGGGCCCGCGGCGCGGATACCACGCCGACTCGGGCAAGGGCTGCCAAGATAATTGCCTTGCCCATTTACAGCAGGCCGATGTTGGCCTATTATACGCTTCAGTTAGGACACCGCTGAGCAATGAAAACTTGTCGCGCCCACATGGCGCAGACACCACGGAGGATGCTATGAGGAAAATTCTGGTTCTAATGCTGCTGGGCCTTTTGGCAACAATCGGATTTACCGCGCCAACGGCGACAGCCCAAGAGAAGAAGGAGAAGCCTGCCGTCGCTGCGAAGGAAGCGCGTTGGCACGGCCTTATCGTCAGGATCAACAAGGATGCCTCTACCTTGGATGTTAAAAGGGGAAACTCCGAAAGGAGGATCTATTTCGACAGTTCGACGCAGTGGACCAAGGGGAAAGTGGTCATCGAGATGAGCCAGTTGAAGGAAGGCTCGGACGTGATCTGCCTTGGCAAGTTCGATGAGAAGGGCGATTTTCGCGCGACCCGAATCGACCTTCGGCGTTAACTGTGCTTTGTTAGGGTCCCGTTGAAGCTCCTGCGGCGGCGGTGAGGCCTCAGGAGCGCTGGCTACAAGAGTGGTGAGAGCCCGGCGCATGCGGACTCGGATTGCCCGGTCGAGCCCGAGCAGACGCCGAAGGAGGTGTACTATGTCCTGCCGTCACCTCTCGCCGGCGTTGGCTGCGGTGGTATGCCTGGCTGCGGCAAGTTTCGCTGTCGCGGCGCAGGAGCCAAGGCTGAGCCGTGAACCCAACCTCACGGACGAACAAAAGGAAGCATTCCTGCTGAAGGCTCAGGTCGTGAAGAGCAGGGAAATCGGCAAAGGCATCACCAGTCCTTGGCGGTTGACGCTGAGTGACGGTACTGTGACGCACGATGCCGCCTTTGTGAGCGTGGATGAACGCAAAGCCGTCATGAGATTCGAGGGGGGAAATGCGGAGATTGGTTTCCGGGACACGTACCACTACGACATCGCGGCGCGTGAACTGGCCAAACTGATTGGCCTGGGCGACCTGATCCCCGTGACGGTGGAACGCAACTGGAGAGGTCACTCGGGCGCGCTGAGCTGGTGGGTCCCCTGGAAGTGGGATGAGGAGACGCGCTTGAAGCAAAACTTGCACCCGCCCGATGTGGAGGCTTGGAACAATCAAATGCACAAGGTGCGGGTGTTTCACGAGCTTATTTACAATACCGACCCGAATGTTGGAAACCTGCTGATCACGGAGGATTGGAAGCTCTGGCTGATCGACTTCACGCGCGCCTTCCGCCTGCACCACGATCTGAAGAGTCCCCGCGACCTCACGAATTGCGATCGAACGTTGCTGGAAAAGCTGCGCCAATTGGACGGGACGGAAGTCTTGGCGAGAACCAAGCCGCACCTCACCAAGGACGAGGTCAAGGCCGTCATGGCGCGGCGAGATAAGATCGTGGCGTATTTTGAGAAGCTCATTGCCGAGAAGGGTGAGAACGCGGTCCTGTACTAATCAGGGCGTGAAGGCACTGCACCACCTCTGCGACCTGGGCACTTCACCGGTTCTTACTAAGATCTCCGTTCATGACGTAGACCCCTGGGATGGGCTCCGCCATTGGCTCCGCGCTACGTTGACTTGCCTGCGGGCGCGGCTTAAGATGGTCGCACCTGAAGTCATTCCTCAGACCGGTCTGAGACCATCACATCATGCTCGGTAAGACCGTCTCCCACTATCGCATCCTGGAAAAACTCGGTGGCGGCGGGATGGGCGTGGTCTATAAGGCCGAGGACACCAAGCTCGGCGGGTTAGTGGCCCTCAAGTTCCTGCCGGAAGGATTGGCGAAAGACCATCAGGCCCTTGAGCGGTTCACACGCGAGGCGCGGGCCGCCCGGGCGCTGAATCACCCCAACATCTGCGTCATCCACGACATTGATGAGCACGCAGGCCAACCCTTCATCGTCATGGAGTATCTGGAGGGACAGACCCTGAAGCAGCGCCTTGCCGGGAAACTGCTCAAGACGGACGAAGTACTGGACCTGGCGATTCAGATGGCCGATGCGCTGGACACTGCCCACTCGAAGGGGATCATCCATCGGGACATCAAGCCCGCCAACATTTTCGTGACCCAGCGTGGCCAGGCGAAGATCCTGGACTTTGGTTTGGCCAAGCTGGCCCCCCAGATGCTTCGCTCCGCTCAGCATGACATCAAGGCGGGTGTCACCCTGAGCGCCAGCGAAGGGTCTCAGGATCTGCCAACCGCCTCCATCGAACCGGAACACCTGACCAGTCCCGGCGCGGTGATGGGCACAGTGGCCTACATGTCGCCCGAGCAAGCGCGGGGCGAGGAGCTCGATGCCCGCACCGACCTCTTCAGCTTCGGCGCGGTGCTGTACGAGATGGCGACAGGCCGGCAGGCGTTCTCAGGAACCACCTCGGCAGTCATCTTCCACGCCATCTTGAGCCAGGCGCCGGAGCCGCCGGTGCAGTTGAATCCCGATGTTCCTCCGAAGCTGGAAGAAATCATCAACAAGGCGCTCGAGAAAGACCGCGACCTACGCTACCTGAGCGCAAGTGACATTCGCACGGATTTGAAGCGCTTGAAGCGTGACACGGAATCGGGACGTGCGGCTGCTGTAGGGGCGGGCTTGGCCCGCCCGCGGGAGGGCAAAGGCCTCCCCTACCCCCGCATCGAATCCGTAGCCGTGCTGCCGCTGACGAATCTTTCCGGCGATCCGCAGCAAGAATATTTCGCCGACGGCATGACGGACGCGCTGATCACCAACCTGGGCAAGATTCGGTCCCTCCGGGTCATCTCGCGGACCACGGCCATGCACTTCAAGGGAACCAAGAAGACCCTGCCGGAAATCGCCCGCGAGTTGAACGTGGACGCCGTCGTGGAAGGCTCGGTCTTGCGTTCCGGCAACCGCGTCCGGGTGACGGCAAACCTGCTCCACGCGCCGACTGACCGCCACCTCTGGGCCAACTCTTACGAAGGCGAGTTGCAGGATGTGCTGGTGTTGCAGGGCGAGGTGGCATGCGCCATTGCCGAACAGGTCAGAGTCAAACTCACGCCCGAGGAGCAGGTGTGCCTGACAACCAACCGCCCCGTCAACCCGGAGTCTTACGCAGCGTACTTGAAGGGTAACTACACCTGGCAGAGGAGCCTGGGCAGCATGTCTGCCGCCATTCAGTACTTCCGTGAGGCCATTGCGACGGATCCAAGCTACCCTCAGGCCTACGTCGGACTAAGCTTGGCGTACATCCAAGTGGGCTTCGGGTACGGTCCGGTATCCCCCAGAGAAGCCTTCGATCAAACCAAGGAAGCCGCGCAGGAAGCGCTGAAAATCGATGCGACGCTAGGCGAAGCCCGTGCCTGCTTGGCTTACGTGAAAGCCTTTGGGCAGTGGGACTGGTCCGGGGCCGAAGGGGACTTCCGGCGAGCTATCGAGTCAAGCCCCAGTTCCGCCGACGCCCATCGATTGTATTCCTGGTATTTGTCCGCGATGGGACGACATGAAGAAGCGATCGCGGAGAGCCAGCGTGGGCGCCAACTCGACCCGGTGTCGCCGCGAGCAAACTACACCGTGGTGTCAGCTTGTCTCTGGGCACGACAATTCGAGCGAGCCGCAGCCGAGGGGGAGAAGCTCATCGAGATGGACCCGAACTACCCCCAGGCCCACCACGTCTTGGGGGCCACATATATTGCAGCAGGATCTTATGGCGAAGCCATCCGGCACTACCAGAAGGCCATTGCCCTGTCCGGAAGTGACCCGCCTACGATTTACTTGGCGCTCCTCGGGTGCGCTTACGGGCACGCGGGCAAGAGACCTGAGGCGCTGAGGCTACTGAACCAGTTACAGTCCCGGTCAAAACGCCAGTACGTCTCGCCCTACTTTGTTGCATGGTTCTATGCCGGCCTGGGGGAGAGGGACAAAGCTTTCCAGTGCCTCGAAAAGGCATACACGGAGGGGAACCCCATGCTGGCCTTGCTTAAGGTCGATGCCCTATTCGATCCGCTGCGTTCCGACCCGCGGTTCCAGGACCTCCTGCGCCGCATGAACTTTCCGCCGTAGGATCGCCCTCAGCCTTTGGCTCCCCATCTCTTACGTCTGCCTCCAATGCGATTCCGTTCCGCACATACGCAGTCGCGGAATCGACTGGCATACATGGCCACAAGGGAGCACAGCCCTTCTGACCGCCCAAGCCGGATTGCTCCTGGGAAACAAGCATAGCGGAAAGTGATCTCGCTTCGATTTGAGTCAAATTGAACCACCAGCGTATGCAGATTATTCTTTGGGCTTGCCGGGCTGTTCCGAGAAGGGGATCGAGTCTGACCGCTCATGGCCTAATTCCGGGATCTCCAGGCCAAGGGCCTGCTCCTATAGATTCCTCATGCAGCGCTGCACCATGCCCACTGATGTGCCGAATCGCGCGGCCAGTTGCCGTAGGCTGCCTAGACCCTGCCGATAGGCCTCAGCGATGGCTTTTCGCTCTTCCTGGTCCAAGTATGTGCGAGGCGGACGGCCTATGCGTTTGCCCTTGGCCCGGGCGTTACGCATACCCGCCTTCACCCTCTCCACGATCAAGGACCTCTCGAATTCAGCCATTGCGCCGACTTCGTGGCTACGGGTTATCGGGAGTCCCGCGACATAATGCCGAGGAACTTTAATCTCGGAAACGCCGCCCTTGTTCACCTCATTGACTTGGTGAGGGGTCCAGGCGGCGAACGAAATTGGCGGGCTCTGGCCGATGTACTGAGTGCTGTGATGGAAAAGGATTGGGACGAAGTGACGCTACGAATGCTCTACAATCGCAGCAGCATCTTTCGCAGAGCGGCCCGTATCGCAAAGCGACGACTCACCGGCGCTGCTTGATCTCCTCAATACCCTCCCGCCAAAGGGAACGCTTTCCCGTCCCCAAAATTCTGGAAACTGTTCT
>Ga0315296_10001978_pt1 | contig 17657 bp, 18 predicted proteins | sample YL17G14_18_MG_FD_203921 | JGI IMG/M metagenome (GOLD analysis project Ga0315296, IMG submission 203921) | Sediment microbial communities from Yellowstone Lake, YNP, Wyoming, USA - YL17G14_18 | ecosystem: Environmental > Aquatic > Freshwater > Lake > Sediment | place: USA: Wyoming | collected... | reverse complement strand
GCCCTGGTCCACGACTGGCTCACCGGCATGCGAGGAGGAGAGAAATGCCTCGAGGTTCTCTGTGAGCTCTTTCCCCGGGCGCACCTTTACACCTTAGTCTGGAACCGAGGCACGGTTTCCAAGACCATCGAAGGAATGCCGATACACCCTTCTTTTGTTGACCGAATACCAGGCAAGACCGGAGGCTATCGTCGCTACCTCCCGGTATTTCCTCGGGCCATCGAATCAATGGATGTAAGGGGATACGACCTCATTATCTCCACAAGCCACTGTGTGGCTAAAGGGGCAATTCCGGGGAAAGGGAGTTTGTGCTTGTGCTATTGCCTAACTCCCATGCGTTATGTCTGGGAGCTCGAGGACGTCTACTTCACCCGTGAGCGTTACGGGTTCTTGAGACGCTGGGCCATCGGCCAGATAACTCGGCGGCTTCGTTCCTGGGATAAGGCAACGGTCAACCGAGTTCATACCTTTGCTGCCATCTCACGCTTCGTAGCTGCCAGGATAAAGGAACATTATGGCCGGGATGCCGAAGTCATCTTTCCACCGGTGGATACGGATTACTATCGTTCGAGCGAAAATTCAACTAAGCGAGAAGACTTTTTTCTGATCGTTTCAGCATTGGTTCCTTATAAGAAAATAGAAATCGCCCTGGAGGCCTTCCGAGGCAACTCTTCGCGTTTGTTAATCATCGGCCAGGGAACAGAACGGCGTACTTTAGAACGCACCGCACCTTCCAACGTACAGTTTCTGGGGCGAGTCGATAATGAGGTCGTCCGCGACCACTACCGTCGCTGCCGGGCCGTCCTCTTTCCCGGGATTGAGGATTTTGGAATCGTTCCTTTGGAAGCCCAGGCCTGCGGGGCGCCGGTTATCGCCTATCGGGCCGGGGGAGCACTGGAGACCGTCTTGGAGAAAAAGACCGGGCTCTTTTTTGATGAACAGACCCCGCATGGATTGCGAGGGGCCCTTGAGGAGAGCCAGCGCGTCTGTTTCGATGAATCGGCCATGCGTCGTAATGCCGAGCGGTTTTCCAGGGCGCGATTCGTCCGTGAAATCAAAGAGTTCATCCGCCGGGCTTGGGTCGAGCATCACGGCCAAGGAAAATTGCCATGGTAAAGAAAGAGGAACTTTATCTTTCTCTGGCGACCTTTTTGAGCGACGCCTTGGCCATTATCGTCGGATTTATTCTTGCTTATTTATTGAGGTTTTACTCCGGCTTGATTCCGGTGACCAAGGGGATACCGTCCCTCCAGCTTTATTTCTTTGGCTCTCTCCTCGTGTCCCTCGTCTGGATTGGCCTGTTGGCGGCCCGAGGGCTCTACCGGCCCCGACGCTGGCTTTCCCTTGGAGGAGAGCTTGGACAAGCGTTTCGCGGGGCAGGAATAGGGACCCTGGTGGTTTTGGCCTTCACGTTCTTTTATCGCGAACCCTCCTACTCCCGTGTCGTCCTGGTGTTAGCTTGCACCTTCGGGTTCTTGGTTTTGGCTTCGGGGCGCCTTTTTCTATACCAGATTCATCTCGGCCTTCTGGCCCGTGGCATCGGAACGCGGCGGACCGCCATCATGGGCAGCGGGGAAGTAGCTTCTGCCGTGGCCAGAAAAATTATCTCCTCGCCTCATCTGGGCTATCAACCTATCGGGGTGGTGGTGGAAGATGTTTCCAGTGCTGTTCGGGTCCCCGGGCTAAGGGTTCTCGGGACTGCGGATGAAATTATGGCCTTGATTGAACGCGAAAGTCTGGAAACCCTAATTTTGGCCCTTCCTGTCGAGCATCACCGTAGAGTCATGGAAGCGGCCTGGCAGGTGGAAGGTCGGGAGGTGGATCTGAAGTTCGTGCCCGATCTCTACGAGCTCATGACCAGCAAGGTCGGCCTTACCGATCTGGACGGCATCCCGCTCATCGGGTTGCGGGAGTTTCCCTTGCAGGGCTGGAACCGGGTCCTCAAAAGGAGCCTCGACATCGCGATCGCGTTATTCGGCCTTCTCTTACTTTCGCCTTCACTTCTCATCCTAACTTTCCTGGTTAAAATCACATCCCGGGGCCCCGCGTTCTACAAACAGAATCGCATCGGTCAGGATGGAAAGAGGTTTGCTATATTCAAGTTTCGCTCCATGGTGGAGAACGCCGAGGCTGAAACCGGCCCTGTCTGGGCCGAGGAGGGTGATCCACGTCAGACGCGTTTGGGCCGACTTCTTCGCAGATTCAATTTGGACGAGCTTCCCCAACTCTGGAACGTCCTGAAGGGGGACATGAGCCTGGTCGGACCCCGGCCCGAACGGCCGGCCTTCGTTGAAGAGTTCCGCGGAGCCATCCCTCGTTACTTCGAACGCCACCAGGTGAAATCCGGCATAACGGGCTGGGCCCAAGTGAACGGCCTGCGTGGCAACACGCCGATCGGAGAGCGCACTCGCTACGATCTTTATTATGTAGAAAACTGGTCTTTAGGGTTCGACCTTTGGATTCTTCTTCTCACCCTGTTCGAGCCCATCCTGCGGAACTGGCGCAGGAAGGTTACGGTTGAAAGTTAAGCCCAAATATAGTATCCTTTAAGAAGCAGCTTCTTCCTATGATTATGTTTCGCCGACTCTTCCAGAATCTGGACATCAAAATCGTTTCGGTCTTGATCGCTCTCCTCCTGTGGGCCCACGTAGTCACGGATAAGGAGTACGAAAGCCGGGTGCCGGTCCTGCTGGTTCCGGGTAGCCTGCGCCCGGGGTTGGTTTTGGTGGAGAATCTTCCCAGGGAAGTCCCTGTCCGCTTCCAGTCCAAGGGAAGGGATCTGATTCGTATGCACTTTCAGCGTTATGCTCCAATCCTTAAGCTTAATCTTGCTTCCTTGCCGGTCGGAAAGAACCCGGTTACTCTATCTGTTGATGAAGTCGAAGTTCCTATCGGGATCATCGCCAAGCCGTTGCGCGTGCTCCACCCCGGGCCTCTGGCCATAGTTCTGGACACCCTCTGGGAGCGCCGGCTGAGGGTTCGGCCGGTACTCGAGGGCGATTTGGCCGATGGCTATGTGCAGGGCGATCCGCCGATTTCAACTCCAGAATGGGTGACCCTTAAGGGGCCGAAGCAGTTGCTGCTAGGGTTGGAAACCGTTTTCACCCGTCCGATAAACCTCGAAGGACAAGATCGAACCTTGGAAGTAGAGGTTCCCTTGGATCTATCGGGGTTCAAGCTGGTTCGTGCCGAACCCGAAACTGTGACCGTGGCGATACCTGTGGAGGCCATGGCCGAAAGGACCTTGGACCGTATTCAGGTTAAGCTTGTGGATGCCAAACGTCGTCCCGGAACGACCTGGGAGCCGCAGACCATCCGGCTGGTCGTTCAGGGTAGAACTCAGGAAATGTCCAAGCTTCGGGAACGGGCGATCTCTGCCGCCTTGGACGTGAGCGGTCTTTCTTCCGGAACCCATGAGCTTCCGGCCCGGATCGAGTTTCCCAAAGGCTTCGTGCTCAAGTCCGCCTCTCCGGAGCATTTCAAAGTCGTCCTGAGGTAGGATGCTCGTCCTCGGCATCGAAACCTCCTGCGACGAGACGGCTGCGAGTGTGGTTCGCGATGGACGGGAAATCCTATCCAGTGTCGTCTACTCCCAGCTTGTGCATCAGAAATACGGCGGCGTGGTTCCGGAATTGGCCTCCCGGGCCCACATGACGGCCATCGTTCCCGTGGTGGAGAAAGCTCTGAACCGAGCTGGAGTGGGCCTCCCAGATGTGGATGGAATTGCCGTCACCCAGGGGCCTGGGCTGGTGGGCTCGCTTATGGTCGGCCTGATGTTTGCCAAGGCTCAGGCCTATGCGCTGAACAAGCCGTTTATCGGGATTCATCACCTCGAGGGCCATCTGTTTGCCAACCTGCTCGAGGATACGGACTGGGCTTCCCCTTTCGTTTTCATGGCGGTTTCCGGGGGCCATACCGAGTTGATCCTGGTAAATGATAAGGGGAATTACCTGAGCCTGGGCGCGACCTTGGACGATGCCGCGGGCGAGGCCTTTGACAAGGTGGCGAAACTCCTGGGCCTAGATTACCCCGGAGGCCCAGAAGTGGAGAAAACGGCCCGGGGCGGGAACCCGAACTTTGTGAAGTTTCCCCGGGCTCTCCTCGATGAAGAAAGCTTGGATTTCTCGTTCAGCGGGATCAAGACCGCGGTGGTCTACTATGTTCAGGACAAGCCGCGGGAGTTCATTAGGGAACATCTTGCGGACCTCTGCGCCAGTTTTCAAGAAGCTGTGGTTGAGGTGTTGGCGGAAAAGTGCATCCGGGCTTTGAGCAAGACGGGAGCCAGAGCCCTTGCCCTTGGCGGGGGAGTGGCCTGTAATCGCAGGCTCAGGGAGGTCGCCGAAGAACGGTGCAAGGCCTTGGGCGTGAGGCTTTCGGTTCCGGACCGTGCCCTGTGCTCGGATAATGGCGCGATGATCGCGGCAGCCGGGGATTTCCGGCTTTCCAGGCGAGAGCGATCTCCATGGGATATCACTGCCCGATCCAGAATGGGCCTTTCCTAAAAGGCCATTGGACCAATGGACTGTCCGGCTTTTTCGATGTTGTTCCTTGAAAGCCGTCGCTAAGATCATTCTCGCCTCCGGCTCTCCCCGTCGGAGGGAGCTTCTAAGGGTGGCAGGAATTCCGTTCCGGATCGTGAAAAGCAGGATTGAGGAGGAGGGAGGATTTCCTCGAGGAAGAAGCCCGGTCTCGTGGGCAAGGGGATTGGCTTATAGGAAGGCTTCGGGAGTGGCCAGGAGTAATCCAGGCGACACGGTTCTGGGGGCGGATACGATCGTGGTGGTCAGGGGAAAAGTCCTGGGCAAGCCTAAGAATGAAAGCGATGCCCGGAAGATGCTCGATCTTCTTTCCGGAAAATGGCACCAGGTTATTACGGGGGTGGCTATCGTCAAGGGCAGCAGAGTCCTCTCCAGCACAGAAAAAACTCGGGTGAAGTTTCGCCGTATGACCAGGAAAGAGATCAAGGACTACGTCGCATCGGGCGAGCCCATGGACAAGGCCGGAGGTTACGCCGTTCAGGGTGGAGGCAGGGTTTTTGTAGAGCGCATAGTAGGGGATTATACCAATGTGGTTGGGCTTCCCCTCAATCTCGTCGTTACACTTCTTGCGAGATTGCAACTATAAGTTATGATAACCACTTAAGCTTATTTCTGAAAGGAGCAAGTTAAGATGGGACTCTTCGACAAGTTCAAGAGAAAAAAGGAGGCTCCCTGGACCTACCAGGGAAGCGGGACCGACAGGGACCTGGAGGGCATGCACTTCCGGGACAACGACAACGGCTGGATCGTTGGCCAGAAGGGAACGATCCTCACGACCGCGAACGGCGGCATGAATTGGCAAGGTCGCCCCAATCGGGTGCTCTGGCAGAACCTGAATTCCGTGGCTTTTCCGGACGAGAAGCACGGCTGGGTCGCAGGAAAGCTGGGGGCCATCAGCGCGAGCGTGGACGGCGGCCTGAACTGGGAGCAGCAGACTTCCCCGATGGAAGAGGAGGTCACGGACCTGGAGATGTTGGATATCCAACATGGCCTGGCTTGCGGGGCTGGAGGGCATGTCTGGCGGACCGAGGACGGGAAGACCTGGGAGGTCATCCAGACCGGCGCGGAGAAGCACCTCCGTGCGCTGTCCATGCTGGATTCGAAGAACGCCTGGATCTGCGGCGATACTGGGACCCTGATAAAAACCCAGGACGGAGGAAAGACTTGGGAGGCGGTTAGGCCGCCGGAGCCGGATCACTTGACCGACATCCAATTCGAGGATCCCCAGATGGGCTGGGTCATCTCCAGCCAGCAGGTCTTCCGGACGACCAATGGGGGCTCCACTTGGCAGGTCTGGAAGAACCAGTTCTACGAGGATACCATCCGCGGCATCTGGATGCTGGACAAGCAAAACGGCTGGGCCGTGGGGGGGACCTCTGCGGAATATTCCTCGCTTTTCCTTCAGACCGTGGATGGAGGGGCTACCTGGGAGCGTTTCGTGATGAAGGGAGTGGGCTTTAACTTCCTCAACAGGGTGCAGTTCACGGACCGGGACCACGGCTGGGCCTGCGGGCATACCGGGGCGATCGTCCATTTCGTGCCGGCCGTGGTTTAAACGTCATCTCTTGAAAGGCCATTGGAATGGTTCTACACTGCCCCCGGCAAATCCGGGGGCAGTGTCGTAAATAGGAGCAAGAAGGGATATTTTGGAATATGAGCAAACGTGAAAAGGAAGCGAAGATCCAGCGGAAGAGGGTTTTGTCCGAAAGGCTCCTGAAAGGGGCCCTTAAGATTAAAAAGATTTATGCTCCGGAGCGGGCCCAAGAAGGCAAGGTGCCCCTGTTTCTTGAAGCGGTGTCTGCGGGTTTTCCCTCCCCGGCCGAGGACTACCTCGAGAGCAAGATGGACCTCAATGAGCACTTGGTGAAACATCCCGCAGCCACCTTCTTCGTCCGTGTCACCGGGGATTCCATGCTCGAGTCCGGCATCCACACGGGGGACCTTCTCGTAGTGGATCGTGCCATCCGGCCCGCGGATGACCACGTGGTCATCGCGGTCTTAAACGGCGAGCTGACCGTAAAGCGGATTCGCTGTCAGAAGGAAAAGCTTCTCCTCGTTCCGGAAAACAAGGCCTACAAATCGATTTCCGTGGATTCCGAAATGAGCTTCGAGATCTGGGGAGTGGTGACCCACGTCATTCATCCTCTTTGAGCACCATGGCCTACGTGGTTTCGCTGGTGGATTGCAATAATTTCTACGTCTCCTGCGAGCGGGTGTTCGATCCCAAGCTGGAGGGACGCTCCGTGGTCGTGCTTTCCAACAACGACGGAGTCATCATCTCACGCTCCAACGAGGCCAAGGCCCTGGGGATCGGGATGGCCGTGCCCTTCTTCAAGATCCGCCGCCTGATCGAGGAGAACGATGTCCAAGTCTTTTCGGCAAACTTTCCACTTTACGGGGACATGTCCCAGCGTGTGATGAGCACGCTCTCCCAGTTCACGCCCGACATGGAGATATATTCTATCGACGAGGCCTTTCTGGATTTTTCGGGCTTCAAGGGGGTGGACTTAACGGCATACGGCCGCAAAATTAGGGGCACCGTGAAGCAGTGGACCGGGATCCCGGTCTCCATTGGGATCGCCGGGACCAAAACCCTGGCGAAGATAGGTAATGAAATCGCCAAGCGTTCTCCCAAGGCCGAAGGCGTGGTCAACCTCGTAAAATCCGAGCATCTGGACCAAGCCCTGGCAAGGGTTGAGGTGGAGGAAGTCTGGGGCATCGGAAGAAGGTCGGCCCCGCGCCTGCGGGATAAGGGCATTGAAACCGCCCTGGATCTCCGGGAGGCGGAAGAGGCCTGGATTAAAAAAAAGTTTGGTCTGCCGGGCCTGAGGACGGTTTTGGAGCTGCGTGGCACCCCCTGCCTGACCTTAGAATCCTCTCCGCCCCCCAAGCAGGGGATCACCACCTCCCGTTCCTTCGGAGCGCCGGTGGAGTCTCTGGACGACCTGAAGGAGGCTGTGGCAGACTATGTCTCACGTGCAGCGGAAAAGCTCCGCGGCCAGGGGTCCTTGGCCAGGATCCTGACGGTTTTCCTGATGACCAATCCTTTCGGAAAGGATTCCCAATACCATAACGCAATCCCCATCGAGTTGCCCATTCCCACGGACAGTACGCCCGAGCTTCTTCACCAGGCTCTCGCCGGAACCGAGAGGATCTTCCGGAAGGGTTACCGCTACCACAAGGCCGGGGTGATCCTGTCCGGGCTCTTGCCACGGGGCCAGGTCCAGGCGGACCTCTGGGAGAAGGAAGGGCCGGTCCCTGAACGTCGGAGGAAGCTGATGCAAGCCCTGGACCGGGTCAATGCCCGGATGGGCGCGGGGACCGTGGCTTTTGCGGCGGAGGGGATTCACAAGGTCTGGAGGATGAAATCCGAGCGCCGCTCTAAACGTTACACCACCCGTTGGGACGAGTTGGTCGAAGTGACCGTATAGACCTTCCCCTTCGGGTTTCCATTAAAAACGGCCCCCGCAGAGAAAACAGGGGCCGTTCAATAATCCGATTTAATTAAAAGTTGCCTTTCATCCAGTCCTGCCACTGGGCCTCGATGGCTTGGAAGACCTGCAGTTCCGTGGCATAGCCTAAGTCCACGAGAATCCGACCGGTCATCCTCTGCGGGTACTGTTCCTTGATTCTGAGGGCCTGAAGGAGCTGTCCCTCGTTGATATAGCCCATGTCTTTCAGGACTTCTCCGAGCAGACGGCTTTGGGTGGCAGTCATCATAAATCTCACTCCTTTCTCTAACCCTCTAAGATGCAAAATCCGTGCCAGGAATCCTTTAAAAAACAACATCACTTCATAACTGATTACAGGGCAATAAGTTAATTTATTCCATTCTTTATTTCGAATCGATGTAAATCCCTTATGAATGTATCAGTTGTGATATTACCGAGGTGTTTGGATAAGCCCTTAAGAAGACGTAACTCCTTTTGTTGTCTTTAATTTTTGATTTGTTTATGTTATAATAGAACTTAATGTTTGAACCTATTAAAGGTCGAATATTCCCCCAGAATACCGCGAGAACACCGCGAGAATACCGCGAGAATACCGCGAGAACACCGTCGGAACACCGTCGGAACACCGTCGGAAAGCCGTGGGAAAGCCTACAGAGGAGTTCCGCCTGTCTTCCCGGAAGAAACGGGGAGTTTATTATTTATCTTATTGCAAAATAGCGATTTATTATGTTTGGAAAGGTCTTTTCGCTTATCCAACTCACCCGGCCAGTCAATGTTCTCATCACCTTCCTCTCCGTTCTCGTAGCCACAGTCCTGGTTACGGGGAACTGGGTATTCGCCCGGGTCTTAACGGCCTGCCTGTCTGCCGCGCTTGTAACCGGAGCAGGGAACGCCTTGAACGATTTCTACGACTGGGAGATTGACCGTATCAATAAGCCCTTTCGACCCATCCCCTCCGCCCGACTCAAACCGAGGGAAGCAGTTATCATGGCCATCCTCCTTTTGATTATCTCCCTTTGTCTTTCCTTCTTTCTGGGGACCCCTGAGTTCATCGTCGTATCTTCAGCCATTATTCTTCTATGGGCTTATGCAGCAGTGCTAAAACAAGTGGCCTTGGTGGGAAACTTTGTGGTTAGTTTCCTGGGAGGCCTGACTTTTGTGTATGGCGGGTTCGTGATATATGCAACAATAGCTAGTCTTATTCCTGCCCTGTTCGCCTTCCTGTTTCATCTTGGAAGGGAGATCGTGAAAGACGTGGAAGATATGGAGGCGGATGCTGCTCAGGGTGCAAGGACTCTCCCTATTCGTATCGGACTTCGCCCGGCTTTGGTTTGCGCGGCTGTGGTCTTCGGAGTGCTGGCCGCTTTGACTCCCTTTCCTTTTACGTTCGGCCTATATCGCTGGCCCTACTTTCTTGTAGTATTCTGCGGAGTGGACCTTGTGCTTTTGGCCCTGATGGTCTGGCTCCTCATCGCACCGAGCCCCCGTAACCTGCGCACAGCCAGCGCTGTCCTCAAGGCAGACATGTTGGTTGGACTGCTTGCCATTTTCTTGGGACGATAACCAAACCCATGACACTTTTCCAGGCTATCCTTTTAGGAGTAGTTCAGGGGCTTACCGAGTTTTTGCCCATCTCCAGCTCTGCGCATCTCGCGATGCTTCCCTGGCTCTTGAAATTCCCTGACCCCGGACTGACCTTCGATGCCGCCCTGCACCTCGGCACGCTTCTGGGCATCGTTGCTTTTCTCTATCGGGACTGGTTTAAGCTTTTTGGGTATTTCTTTCAAAGTCTGAGACGCTGGAACCTCGCCCGCGACCACAATCAGGCTTTAATATGGATGATTTTAGTCGCCACCATCCCCGGTGGGCTGGCCGGAGTCTTATTTGAGGATTTCATCGAACGGAGGCTTCGCGCTCCCTGGCTCGTGGCTATCCTGCTAATCTTCATGGGGATCATCCTCTGGATCGTGGATCGTACTTCGCGGAAAGCGAAGGGGATCGAGCAGGTCAACTGGCCCGAGGCCATTTACATCGGCATCGCTCAGGTCCTGGCCCTGGCTCCCGGAGTCTCCCGTTCCGGGATAACCATTACCGCAGGGCTGATTTCCGGGATGAAAAGGGAGGACGCCGCCCGTTTCTCATTTCTTCTGGCTACCCCGATCATTTTGGGAGCCGGAGTCTTCAAAATGAGACATCTGGTTCGCGGTTTTCCTTCAGGTGAAGCCCTGCCCTTTGTTTTTGGGGTTATCTCGGCGGCCCTTATTGGCTACCTCGCCGTTTGGTTTCTTCTGCGCTATCTGCAAAAGCATACCCTGACCCTCTTCGTCTGGTATCGCCTTCTGGCCGGAGCTTTTGTCCTCGCTATGTACTTCCTGAGGGGATAAAGTTGATTCCCCTTTCTGCGGTGATGATTGCGCAGAACGAAGGGGACCGGATCGCGAGGTCCTTGAAACGCCTAAGCTGGGCAGACGAGATCCTTCTTATTGACGGCGGAAGCCGGGATAGGACGTCAGAGATCGCTCGAGAGTTCGGGGTTAGGGTCCTTCTTCACCCTTGGGAGGGTTTCTCCAGGCAGCGAACCTTCGCTATCTCTCAAGCCAAGAACGATTGGATCCTGATGGTGGATGCCGACGAAGTGGTGAATCTGGAGCTTGAACAAGAGATCCGGCGGCTTCTTCTGACAACCCCCGAGGCCAATGGCTTTTGGGTGCGCCGCAAGCCCTTCTTTTTCGGAAAAGAAGTTAGGCATTCGGGCTGGACACCCGATTATCAGCTTCGGCTCTTTGATCGCAAACACGCCGAGGTGGAGGATGTCCCCGTTCACGAAGGAATACGCGTTAGCGGCCCCTTAGGAAAGCTTTCGTCCTGCTTAGAACATTATACAGTTGAGTCTTTGACCGATTACCTCTGTAAGATGAACCGCTACACTACCCAGGAGGCCGAGCGCCGTTTTGCTTTCATGACCAAGCCGGTAGGAATTTTTAAGCTTGCCGCAAGCCCCCTGGGGGAGTTCCTCAAGGTTTATTGGGCGCGGGGCGGGTTTTTGGATGGCCGTCATGGCTTCCTCATCTCAGCCTACTCAGCTTTATACCGACTCCTCCTGTATGCCAAACTACGGCATCTCCAAAGCCCTTCCCCCAAAGCCCATTCGCCATGACCATCCTGCACCTTCTATCGCAGTTAGAGGTTACTGGAGCCGAAACGTATGTGGAGTCCCTTGTTGGAGAGCTCACCAAACGCGGGCATCGCTTCCTGGTAGCCTCGGACACCGGACCCCGGGATTACCGCCAGGACCCCTTCGAGATCCGCCGGATCGCGATCTTCCCCGGCCTCACTCGGGCCGGCTTTATGCGCAAGATCTCCGGGTATTACCACCGGTATCGAAGGATGACCGGAAGGTAGGATGCCCAAGATCTCGGCCATCGTCATCACCTTGGACGAAGAAGGGAACCTCCCATCCTGTCTTGAGAGCCTGAGGTGGGTCGATGAGATCGTGGTCCTGGATTCGGGCAGCCGGGACAAGACCCGGGAGATTGCCAGACGGTTCACCCCCCAGGTGTACGAGACCGAATGGAAAGGATTCGGGGAAACCAAGAATCTGGCTTTGGCCAAGGCGACCGGGGAGTGGATCCTTTGGGTGGACGCCGATGAGAGGGTGACCCCGGAGTTGTCGCAGGAGATCCGCAAACGGCTCGAAGCCGATGGGGGGCGATTCGCGGGGTATGAGGTCCCTCGGCTCGCCTTCTTCCTCGGTCACCCGATCCGTCACTCGGGTTGGTATCCGGGCTACGTCCTCAGGCTATTCAAGAGGGGAGCAGGGCGTTTTACCACTCAGCCGGTCCATGAGGGCGTAACCCTTCAAGGCAAGATAGGCCGCCTCAGGGGAGACCTTCTGCACGATACGGATCCGACGTTAGAACATTATATCGAGAAAATGAACCGGTATACCACCCTGGCTGCTGATGAGCTCTACGGGAGGGGAAAACGGGCCGGCCTGTTCGATCTCGTGGCGCGCCCCAAGGGGATGTTCTTGAAAATGTACCTCCTGCATGCCGGGTTCCTGGACGGCATCCCGGGCTTCCTCGCCGCGGTCCTTTCTGCCTACCATGTCTTCACGAAATATGCCAAGCTCTGGGAACGGGGGGTATGCCCCCTCAAATGAAGATCGCATTCCTGGAACATTCCCCAGCCCCCGGGGGAGGCCAGGGCAACCTTCTTTCGATCCTCCAAGCCCTGGACCGGAACCGTTTCGAGGCCTTCGTCGTCACCCATGGGGAAGGCCCGCTCACCGCATCCGTCCGAGCCCTTGATCTGCCAGCGGTCTCCTTCGACATGGGCCGCCTGCGGCAACGGTACTTTTGGGAGTTCAATCCGCGCAGGAAGCGTTTGGCCTCCTGGTTTCACCAGAACAAAATCCGTCTGGCGTTTGCCAACTCATTTCCCGCAGGTAAGCTTGGGGTCATGGCCGCCAGGGACGCCGGGATCCCCGCCATCCTCTTCAAGCAGATCATCATCCGCAAGGGCCGGAGATCGAGCACCGCATTCGTCTATCGGCATTACCTCAGGCATTTCAAGCGAATCATCGCAGTTTCCGAGGCCTGTCGCCGGGGCCTTTTAGGCATCGGCATCCCCGGGGAAAAGATCGCCCTGGTCCCGAACGGGGTGGATGCCGGAAAGTGGAAACCGGGCCTGGACGGGCGGGAATTCCGGAGGGCCTTTCGGATTGGGGAGGGGGTCCCCCTGGTGGGAGCCATCGCTGTCCTGAGGCCCGAGAAGGGGATCGAGGTACTCCTCCGGGCCTGGGCCGAGGTCGTGAAGGAGAGCCCTCAGGCCATGCTGGCGATCGTCGGGGGGCCGGAACACTCCCAGGAAGCCTACGGTCAAAGCCTACGGTCCCTGGCTCGGCTTTTGGGGATCGAGGATTCGGTGATTTTTTGCGGTCATCTCGCTGACCTAAGCCCCGTTTACGGGGCCTTTGACCTATTCGTCTCCAGCTCCCATTCCGAGGCCTTCGGGTTGAGCCTTGCGACCGCGATGGCCTGCGGCAAGCCCGTGGTCTCCACCCGAAGCGGGGGGCCCGAAGAGATCGTAGAAGATGGGGTCAGCGGATACCTGTGTCTCCCTGGAGATCCGGTAGCGCTTTCCAAAGCTATCCTGGGGATGATTGTGGACGGGGACAAAAGGAATGAGATGAGTCGGGCGGCAAGAAAGCGAATCGCGGATCGCTTTTCCTTGGATCAGCAGATTCAATCCCTTGAGAAGCTGTTCCGTGAGGTCGCCGGGAACGGATGAAGAAGGTTTTGGTCATCAAGCTCCGGGGAATCGGGGACGCGGTGCTGGCCCTGCCAGCAATCAAAGCCCTGAAGCAAAGCCATGCCCAAGCGCAGGTGACAGTGATCATGCCTCCTCCGGCTCTCCAGGTTCTTGAGCACAGCCCCGATGTGAACCGCAGGGTGGCCTGGAAGCAGGGCCGGGAGATCCCCATCGGGCTGGGCCTGAGAGGGGAGCGATTCGACTGTCTGGTCAATTTCCACGCTAGCCCACGGAGCGCTTTCCTGGGCTATCTCAGCGGGGCCAGGAGGAGAGTCATCCATGACCACAGCGGTAGGCCTTGGTTCGGGTCGGTCCGAGTGCCAGACGCAACCGTGAGAAAATCAGCCATCGAACGCGATTTGGATGCCGTCCGGGCCTTGAACCTCCCTGTCCTTTTAACTTCCCGGCCGGAGATCACCCTAGAGGGGGGGGAAAAAGAGTGGGCCAGGCAGTTCCTTGAGGAGAACGGGGTGAAGGCAAAGGCCCCAGTGACAGTGGCCATCGGCGCCAGCAATCCCTCAAAGCGCTGGCCGGAGGATCGGTTCGGGCACATGTGTAAGCGGATTTCTGAGCGAGGGACCCCGGTCATCCTCCTGACCCAACAGACCGATAGCATCCTCCTGCCCCGTTTTTTTGCGGAGTGTCCCCAAGAACGTATCCTCCATCTTCAGGATTTCCCCTTGCGCAAGGTCATGGCCCTGCTCTGGGCATCCCGGTTTTATATCGGGAATGATTCGGGGATCAAACACCTGGCCTGCGCCCTGGGAACCCCTACCCTGACCCTGTTCGGGCCGGAAGATGTAGAGGAATGGCATCCCTACCGGCGGGAAGACGGACACGAGGTCATCCAAAAGAACGTAGCCTGCCGGGGCAGAGGATGCGGGCTCGTGGCCTGCGAACCACTGACCTGTCTCCGTGAAATCACCGTAGAGGAGGTTATGGAAAAGGCTCAAACGATGCTTGCTTCGATCCCCCGAGCCGATGAGTCCCCATAGCATTCTGCTCATCAAACTGCGGGCCCTGGGGGACGTGATCCTATCCACTCCAGTGGTCTGGAATCTAAGACAGGCTTTTCCCAAGGCGCAGATCGCCTTCCTGACCGAGGAGACCGGGGCCGAACTGCTGGAGAACGACCCGGCCCTCAACGAGGTGATCGTCTATCCACGGCAAGCCATGGAGTCCATGGCTGGGGTTTCCCGGATCGGGGAGGAGAGACGGTTCCTAGCCCGGTTGAAGGCCAAAAAATACGACTGGGTGATCGACCTCTTCGGGAACCCGCGAAGCGCCTGGCTGACCTATCTCTCCGGGGCCAAGAAACGGATCGGCTTCGCCTATCACTTCAGGAAATGGGCCTACAACGTCAAAGTCCCTCCCAAAAACCCGCAGTACGTCGTTGAGTTCAATCTGGATGCGCTCAGGGTCCTGGGGATACCGGTCGTGGACAGCCGACTCAAGGTCCACCTTCGCGAGGAGGACAGAGCTTTCGCGGAAGCCTACTGGTCTCGTCAGAGGCTCGGCGGGGAGGGGCCGGTGATGGGATTGTTCCCCGGCGGGGGGTGGGAGAGCAAGCGGTGGGGACTTAAGGGATTTGCGGAAGTCGGCGATGCCTTGAAACAAGAGTTCGGGGCCAAGGTTTTGCTCATCGGCGGGAAGAAGGAGGAGCAAGACCTGGAGCAGATCGCAGGGATGATGCAGAAGCGACCGGCCATTCTCTCTGAGGCAACGTTAGGGCAATTGGCTGCGGTTACGGCTAAGCTGGCGATGTGGATCGGGAACGATTCCGGGCCGAGATATCTGGCGGTGGCGTTCGAAGTGCCCACGGTGACGATCTTCGGGCCGACGGACGCGGCCAATGCCACGCCGCCGGGAAGAAGGCATCTCGCGGTGACCGCAGAGGTCCCCTGCCTGATTTGTAACAAGACCACCTGCCCGTTCAAACCTTTGGATGAACGCCATCAGCAGTGTATGAGGAAATTGTCCCCGGACCAGGTAATAAAGGCGGCAAGGAGTCTTTTGAATGGGGGATAGCCTCTCCCGAATCCTGATCGTTCGCACAGACAGGATCGGGGACGTGCTCCTGTCCACGCCGGTGGTGGAGGCACTTAGGCTTAAGTTCCCAGGGGCCAATATCGCCATGCTGGTCAGCGAGCAGACAAAGGAGATCCTGGAGGGAAATCCGTTCCTCAACGAAGTCCTCGTGGACATGGGGGAGAAGGCAAGCAAGCTGGCCAAAAGACTCAAGGCGAAGAGGTTTGATACTGCGGTAGTTCTCCACCCGACGCCCAGGCTGGCCTGGGCGCTTTCCAGGGCCGGGATACCCCTGAGAGTCGGAACAGGGTACCGGGGATACAGTTTCCTGTTCACCAAGCGGGTTTACGAGCACCGGAAGACGGCGTTAAGGCATGAGTTAGAATATAACCTGTCTCTCGCAGAAGCATTGGGGGCGTCGCTCACAGACCCTCAACCCAAGATATTTCTCTCTTCTGAGGACAGGGCATGGGCTAAGGATAGGTTGAATAAAGCCGAGGTGAAGGAGGGGGAGAGGCTGGTCGGCATACATCCCGGAAGCGGGGGGACGGCCAGGGACTGGAGGCCGGAGCGTTTCGGGGAGTTAGGGGAGAGGATTCAGAGGGAGCTGGGAGCAAAGGTGGTGGTAACTGGGGTAAAGGGGGAGAGGAAGCTGGCCGAAGCCGTAGCCTCGAAGATGAGTCAATCGCCTGTCATTATTATTGGTGAGACGAGCCTGAAGCAGTTGATGGCCATCTTAGAGAAGGAGTCGGTCTTCATTTCCAACAGCACGGGCCCGATGCATCTGGCCGCTGCGGTCGGAACCCCGGTCGTGGCCCTGTTCCCGCCGATAAGGGCGTGCAGTCCCAGGCGCTGGGGGCCGTGGGGAAAAGGACACAAGGTCATCCTGCCCAAAGTCCCGGAGTGCAGGAAGTGCACCGAGGCCAAGTGCAAGGTTTACGACTGCATGGATAAGATCTCGGTTGATGAAGTCTTTATAGCCGTGAAGGAAGTGCTCGGAAGATGAGCCGGGAAAGAGCAGTCCACATTACAGGGCTCATCGCCCAGGCCGGGTTCATCGGATTCGTGGCCGCCTCGGCCATATCGATCGCTGCGGAGCAGGCCTGCCTGACGATTGCGCTCCTGGCCTGGGGTCTGAAAATGCTCTTAGAGAGGAAGTGGGAGGTCCGGCGTACCCCCTTGGACTGGGCGTTCCTGATCCTGGCCGCGGCCATGATCCTCTCCACGGCGTTCTCGATCAAACCGATGGAAGGGGTGAGGCTGGGGTTAAAGAAGCTGCTTTTAATCCCCATCGTGTATCTCACTGTGAGCCAGGTGCAGAGCGAGAAGAGGCTCAAGGAGGTCGTGTGGCTCCTTCTGGGAGTCACGGGGCTGGTTTCGCTCTACGGGATCATTATCTACTTAGGCGGGCTGGAGGAGAGGGCCTCGGCCACGTTCAGCATCTACATGACCACGGGCGGGATCTTGATGATGGTGGACCTGGTGGCCATTGCCCTGCTTCTGAATTTGAAGAGGCGCCGAGAGCTGGCTGCGCTCGGGGCGATCGTCGTGCTCGTAAGCGCTTGTTTAGCCGTAACCTATACCCGGAGCGCCTGGATGGGGCTGTTGGTCGGGCTTCTCTTAATGGCCATTTTGAGACACCGGAAGGTGCTGTTCCTTTTCCTGATCCTCGCCATCTTCATTCCATTTGCTCCCCATGGGATTAAAGCCAGGGCGGCAAGCATCGTGGACCCGAAGGACCCCACGAACCATGAGCGAGTGCTGATGTGGCAGGCGGGGTGGAGGATGCTCAAAGACAGGCCGGTGCTGGGCCTGGGGCCGATAGACATGAAAGAGCCTTACCAAAAGTACAAACTGCCCGAGGCCAGGGAAGCCGTCGGCCACCTGCACAACAACTTCGTGCAGGTCGCGGCCACGATGGGTATCCTGGGCCTGGGGACCTTTCTGTACTGGATCTTTGCCATGCTCAAAAGCCAAGCGAGGTCGTATCGGAAAGTACCTGGAAATGAACGATTTATGAAGGGCGCCGTCCTGGGTACACTGGCCGCTTATACAGGCTTCTTAGTGAACGGGATGTTCGAGTGGAACTTCGGGGACTCGGAGGTCATCATGCTGGTCTGGCTGTTCACAGGCCTGGCCCTGGCAACGGAGAGGTTGCTGGAAGAGGGGTCAGCCTCCCTGACAAATCCCCCTGTAAACGCCGTAAAGGCTTCTTAGAGGGTTTGAGAGGAGAGAAACAGGGATTTACCCAGCCCCGATCCAATTTAAGCCCCCCAACCCTATAAACTACCCTCCCCCAAAGGGGGAGGGTAGAAGCATTTTTGGA
>Ga0315296_10001977_pt1 | contig 17657 bp, 14 predicted proteins | sample YL17G14_18_MG_FD_203921 | JGI IMG/M metagenome (GOLD analysis project Ga0315296, IMG submission 203921) | Sediment microbial communities from Yellowstone Lake, YNP, Wyoming, USA - YL17G14_18 | ecosystem: Environmental > Aquatic > Freshwater > Lake > Sediment | place: USA: Wyoming | collected... | reverse complement strand
CTGAGGTCTGTGCTGGCTGTCATCAGAAGCAGGTTCAGCAGTTCAAGGGAGGAAAGCACGCTTTTGGCTGGGCTTCGATGAAAGCAATGCCGACTGCCCATTGGCAACCTATGGCTTTGATGGAAGGAATGAAAGGCTGTGGCGGATGTCACAAGATCGGATTAAAGACAGAGGCCGAGATAAAAGAATTAAGGAGAGAGGGTGGCGGTTTCGGTCTTGCTTCATGCGATGCATGCCATACGCGTCACCTCTTCTCTACACAAGAAGCAAGACAACCACAGGCCTGCCAAACCTGCCACATGGGTATTGACCATCCACAGTGGGAAATGTATTCATCATCAAAACACGGAGTCAGGTATTTACTGAAACAGAGTAAAATTCTCCCTGAAACAGTTGCGGCACCGACCTGTCAGACCTGCCATATGCAGGAAGGAAATCATGCTGTGAGGACAGCATGGGGATTTCTCGCTGTGAGGCTTCCAATGCCTGAAGACAAGCAGTGGGCCTCTGACCGGGCCACAATTCTTCAAGGTCTTGGTGTCCTTGACACGGATGGAAAACCAACAGCACGACTTGAAGTAGTAAAAGCTGCAGATGTTGTACGATTGACTCAGGAAGATTGGAAAAACGAACGTGAGAAGATGTTAAGAACGTGTAATAAATGCCATTCTTTTAATTTTGCAAAGGGTGAGCTCGAAAAGGGCGATCAGATGATCAGAGAATCGGATCGTTTGATGGCGGAAGGACTTCGAATTGTTGCCGCCTTATACAAGGATGGCATACTTGCAAAGCCAAAGAATTACGCCTATCCATTTCCTGACTTGCTCACCTTTCATGATGCACCAACGGTTATTGAACAGAAACTCTTTTTGATGTTTCTCAAGCACAGGATGAGAACATTCCAGGGCACATTTCATGCTAACCCTGACTATGCGCTGTGGTATGGCTGGAGCGAAATGCAGAGAGACTTAACAGAGATTAAAGCAATGTCTGAAGAGCTCAGGAGAAGCCATAAAAAGAAAGAGAAGTAAAGCATATAATCTTAGTGGCGGCTTTCAACAAATGTCCTGAGCCATTTACTTCTGGAAGGGTGCTTGAGTTTTCTTATTGCCTTGGCTTCTATCTGTCTTATCCTCTCGCGTGTAACATCAAATTCCGTTCCAACCTCTTCAAGTGTATGGGGGATATCTTTGCCAATACCAAATCGCCTTCTTATTATTTTCTCTTCCTTGGGAGAGAGAGAGCATAAAATCTTGTCAATTTGCTTTTTCATTTCAACCCGTATCGCAGCATCAAGTGGGGATACCATCGCTTTATCTTCTATAAAATCTCTAAGATAGCTATCCTCTTCTTTCCCGATCGGGGTTTCAAGAGATATAGGATTTCTTGAGATTTTGAGTATTACCTTTATCTTTTCCACGGGAATCTTCAATCTTTCAGCAATTTCATCAACAGCAGGCTCTTTGCCCTGTTCCTGGACAAATTCCCTTGTTGCCTTGGTTATTTTATTGCACGTTTCCACCATGTGCACTGGTATCCTTATTGTCCTTGACTGGTCAGCAATTGCCCTTGTTATTGCCTGCTTAATCCACCAGGTTGCATAGGTACTGAACTTGTATCCGCGCCTGTACTCGAATTTATCAACAGCTTTCATGAGCCCGATGTTTCCTTCCTGGATGAGATCCGAAAAACTCAACCCTTTACTGAAATATCTTTTTGCAATGCTGATTACGAGGCGTAAATTAGATTCTATCATCGTCTTTTTTGCTTTATGTACTTCTCTCTCCCCATCCAAAAGAACCTTAACAGCCTTCTTCATTCCAGCGAACTTTAGACCAAATAATGTTTCTATTTTTTTAATTTCCTTTTTGTACAACTGACATTCTTTATTCATATCAGATCTTGAATATCGTATCCTTTTTCTTATGGCTGCAATTTTCTTCTGCAGGTCGTCTATTTCTATTACTGACTGTTTCAGTTCATCAGAGAATGCAGTGATGACATCCTCTTTTAACCTGAGTTCACGTATTTTTTCATGTATCTGGTACCTGTTTTTTTCGAGAGTATTAATGAGTGTACGAGTGGGATTTGTATCCTCCTTATGCGGAGCTCTTTTAAGAGTTTTGCGTGGTTTGATAGGAGGAGTCTCTTTCAATTTTTGGAGATATACATTTCTTTTCTGGTAAAGGTTGCCAATTTTTTCTGCAATATCATAAAATCGTTTTCTTTCGAGTAATAATTCTTCTTCTGAGTATTCTTCTCCATTCTGAACAATCTCTGTAAGAGGAGCCTCTCCGCTTCTGACCATCTTGCCTAAGGTGATAAGTTTCCTTAGCGCAAAGGGAAGTGAAAATATTGCTCTATGAACCTTCTCCCTTCCATCTTCTATTTTTATTGCAATCCCGATCTCGCCTTCCCGTGTAAGTGGTAACATGTTTCCCATTTCCTTCAGGTAGAAACGTATAGGGTCTTTCTCGTCTTCTGTAAAACTATGGTCTCTTTCTTCCTTGGTGATGCTCTCCACCTCATTATTTATATACTTGGCGTATCTCTCATCATCATATTCATCGAAGTAATCAAAATAATCAAAATAGTCTTTCATGGAATAACCCTTTTCATAAGACTACGTTTTTCTTTCAGCAGTAAATTCAGAAGAGCAATATCACCAGATTCTTCCGCATGTCTTACTTTCTCTTCAAATTTTTTCTGCAAGAGTGTATGCAGACAATCATCAATGTTTCTGTCAATATGTTCTAAATCAAATCCGGGTTTGAGAGAGAGAGCAGTAATTATGACCCTTTCCGAATCATCTGCCGCATCGAGAAGGGAACTTAAATTACATTTACTTACAAGTGCCTTAATTTTCTTAAAGAGAGACTTTATTGTATCTTCTCTCAAATCTTCAATATCTAATCGTGAGAGTATATCATCTGCTTTTTCAGGAGATGCAATAATCGCGCTTAAGAGAAGATACTCCTCTCTACTCTTTATTGTCTTATCTATCTTGAGTCCTTCCAATTTATGGGGACCAGTCTTTTTCTTTATCTTTTTGAGTTCACTTCTGAGAACTGATTCATGTATCCTCAATCTGTCAGCAAGTTCACTGAGGAGTTCTTCAGCTAAAATCAAATCCGTTGTGGCTGCAATTATTCCAAGAGCATCTTTTACAGTATCTATTCTATCTCCCCTTGACGTAGTCTGGAGGAACTCTATAATAGACAGAGCACTGGAAAGCAATTTATTAAACTGCTGTTCGCCATTTTTTCTTAAAAAACTATCAGGATCTTCACCTTTAGGAAGGAGTGAGATTTTTATTCTGAAGTCACATTCAGAAAGGATTGCCAGAGACCTTTTTGCAGCAGCAACACCTGCTTCATCACTATCAAAAACGATTACTACTTTTCCGGTGAGTGGTTTGAGCCACTGCAAGTGCTGTTTATTAAGCCTCTGTAAATGGCTGTCTGTAGAAAGCTGATGCTTTTGTTCAGAGTGACTCGACGTTAAGGCTGTGCCCAATGGTGCAACTGTGTTTTTGAAACCATATTGGTGGCATACTATCGCATCAAGATAACCCTCAACAATAATGGCATAACCTTTTTTCCGTATCTCTTCTTTTGCGAGATTCAAGGCAAAGAGTGCCTCACCTTTCTTGAATACCTCTGTCTCAGGAGTATTAAGGTATTTAGGGAGAGAATTATCCATAACCCTTCCACCAAAGGCAATCACATCATTCTGATAATTAAATATGGGGAAGATGATACGTTTCCTGAATACATCTCTGTAACCTCTTTCATCAGACAGAGCAAGCCCTGCATCTTTGATAAGAGAATCGCTGAAGCCGATCTTCTTCAGATACTTAAAAAGACAATCCCTTTCCTCAGGTGCATAACCTATGCAAAATCTGTGAATGGAATCCTCGTGAATATCTCTTTTCTCAAGATATGCCCTCGCTGATTCTGAACCATTAAGGGTTTTTATAAAAAAATTCATTGCCTCTTTGTTTACAAGGAGTATCTTATCGCGCTTTTCATAAAAATCTTTGCTCACCGTGAAATCTGTTACCTTAATGCCAGCTTTATTTGCAATATGCCGTAATGCTTCACCGAATGAGAGGTTTTCGTGTTTCATCAAAAAGCTTACGACATCGCCTCCAATTCCACATCCAAAACAGTGAAATATCTGCTTGGATTGGCTGACCATAAATGACGGGGTTTTTTCAGAATGGAAAGGACAGAGCGCTTTGTAGTTCTGGCCTGTTTTCTTTAAGTTGACATAATCAGATATAAACTCAACAATGTCTATTTTAGACTTTATTTCTTCAAGGAGTCTGTCAGCTTTCATTAAGCTCAGTTACGAGTCGATTCCGACCTGCTGAATCTTCTGAAGCCGGAGCAATCAAGAATTTCTATTGATTCACCTTTAGTGAGTCCATCGATGAGTAAGTTCAGTCCGAGTGTATCGCTTGAAATATGTCCGGCGATGACGACATTCAAATGGTTTTTTTCTGCCTCTTTACGATGGTCCTCGCTGAGGTGCATTGCTACTATTGTGCTTACTCCGCTTGTGGTAAGGCTTTCGAATATGTCCTTTGCTCCCTCTGTACCGCCTGTCATATCTACAAAAATTTTTCCTGTTTTTCTATTCTTCTGGCCAAGAGTAATTTTGGGGCCAACGCTATGAAGACCTGCATCTTTGTATTCAGGAATACCCTTAAGTATGTCGAGCACATCTGCGACAAGATAGGGCTTCTTTTCATCGAACAGCCGCTGGAGATAACTTGCAACCATGTTGTCAGCAGGTGTATGAAGACAGAGAAAAGGAATATTGAGAAGCCTTGCTGCATCAACTGCCCTTGTATGGTTAGCAGGCATCAATCTTCGCTCTACTTCCTTTATCCTCCCATCCATGAGTCCTTCTGCGATATTAATAGGGACACCAAATCTGTTCAAAATATCAGACTGCATTTGCATCACACTGTAAAGGTTTGCGTATGCTCTTCCTTCAGGATGGTGTGAGAGGAGGAGATCAATATGCCTGCCCTTTGACCTGAGGTTATCAGCAAGGAGTATTTCCCCAACTTCAATATCAATACCGACGAGGATATTTTTAATCTCCTCTTCACCTGTGCCGTAGAGAATTCTTGAATCAGAATAAGGGTTCTGGAGGGATTCTGTGTCAAAAAACTCTCTCTCGTCAGGTTTAAGTTCATCTAACTCTTTTTTCCTGCGTAACAGATCTTTCATGGCAGCATCCTTGCCACGAGGATCATTCTCGAGGCCAATTTCTATAGCCTTTTTGTAAATATCTTGCAGTTTCATATCTTTTCCAAAAGTTCCTTTACGCGCTGATTGACAACCTTTCCATCCGCAGCGCCTTTTACACGAGGCATAAGGAGGCGCATTACATTACCTATCTCTTTTATGCCTTGTGCAGAAGATTCTTTTATTGTCTCGACGATTATTCTGTCAAGTTCTTCCGGGGTGAGTTGACTTGGCATATATGATTGGAGTATTTCGAGTTCATGTCTTTCTTTATCGGCAAGGTCATCTCTTCCTCCCTTTGAAAACTGTTCGATTGACTCCCTTCTCTGTTTAGAGAGCATAGAGATGACAGAGAGTATTTCATCTTCGGACAATTCACCCCTTTTCTCTATCTGCCTGTTCTTAAGGGCTGCCTTTGCCATCCTTAAGACAGAAACCTTCAGTTTGTCCGATGTCTTTATAGCTACCTTTAACTCATCGTCAAATTTCTGCAGAAGGGACATTACCTTACCGCCAACTTTACTCTCTTAAGAGCTTTTTTACGGGCAGCAAGTGCAGCAAGAGCCTTTTTTTTCCTTTTTACACTTGGTTTCTCGTAGTGCTCCCTTTTCTTTATTTCAGAAAGTATTCCTTCTTTTTCACACTGTTTTTTGAACTTTTTCAGTGCGATTTCAAAAGACTCGCTCTCACGAACCCTTACAAAGGGCATTCATATACCCCTCCCCTCTGTCTGAAAATTAAATATAATTCTACCAATTTAATGATTACCCTGTCAATGTCTTAACAGGTCACTAGAAAATAATAAAAATGGTGTAATAGAGGGTTATCTTGTCCTTTTCTTGAACTCACGGTTCAGCAGGAGGAGATTCTTCAACCTCCGCCACTGAAATCCGATGGTGAAGAGGAAGTTGAAAGGCTTTTTCCTGGAGAAACACAACTAAATACAGAGAAATTTTTCTTTATATCACCTGACCCGCATTTTGGACACATGGTATCTTTTTCTGTAGAAACTGCCTTTTGTAATACAGAGAAACTGTGATTACATTTTTTGCACACATATTCATAGATCGGCATGAAAAACCTCCAACATTTTGATTATGTTACAACATTCTGAAAGGTAAATCAAAAATGGTATAAAAAAGATTTCACAGAGATAAGCCTGGACTATCTTGAATTTTGTTGAAAGGTTACAAATCTGTTATAGATGTTGACAAAAATGTAGAATAAAAGCATTATGTATCTAAACGGCAAACGGTTACCGATGTGCGACGAATGATATCATGGGTATTCAAGAATGAAAGAGATGGGGCATTTCTTAAAAGAATCTCATTAAGGGAGCTTGCTGATAATTTGAGATTAACAACATGTGCAGATTAGTTGCGATAACATCAAATGAATATTTCTCGCCGGTAGAAAATATTCTTGCGCTTGAGACAATGAAGGAAGGTCATGACGGTTCTGGTCTCGGCCTGACACTGAAAGACCTCGGGGGTGAATTTGAGGAGCTTAAAGGATATCCGATACTCTCAGGGATATGCTCTAAGAAAGGGGTGCAGATACTGAATGAATTCATGCACAAGTCAGGCTTCACACTTAAAGATATATGGACACCAAAGATAAAACATTTAAAGGGTATAATGCGCCGTGATTACTATTTTGCAAGGATATATGATTATCCGGAATCCTACAGGAATAAATCAATGCATGAGAAGGAAGACCTTCTCATGCATATAAGAATTTCACTCAGGAAGATTGGCGAATCAGATGGGTCGATGTTTGTATTTTCATTCTATCCCGATGTCATTACCTTAAAAGAGGTTGGAGACCCTCTTCAGGTGTATGAGTTTTTTGGTCTCGACAAAAACACGATTAAAGCAAAAATTATATTTGCACAGGGCAGACAGAATACTAATTATGCTATATATCTCTATGCCTGCCACCCCTTTTTCATCCAGGGGTATTGTTCAATGACAAATGGAGAAAATACTGCCTTTGTTCCCATAAGAGAATTTTTGATGAGTAGGGGGTTTCCTGGATATCTTGGGTATAACAGCGACAGTGAGGTTTTTACCAATACTCTTCATTATACAGTAAGGCAGCTGGGATTTCCCCTTACATATTATAAAGATGTCATTACACCGCTTAAAGCTTCAGAGTTCGAGATGAGGGAAGACAAAGAAGCTCTAAAGCTCCTGAAGCATTCGTTACGACCTCTCTGTATAGACGGGCCGAACGTGGTGATTGGATTTACTCCTGAAGGTACATGTTTTATGGTACACGACTCAAAAAAACTGAGGCCCGGAGTAGTTGGTGGTGTAAGAGGTAAATATGCATTGTTATCTGAAGAATGTGGGCTTGATAGGGCGATTCCCGAACGGAATAAATCTGAAGACATATTTCCCATGAAATATGACATGGTGATCGTTACACCTCAGGCCGAGGAGGTAAGGGTATGGAACCAGCTACAAGGGACATAGATTATCTAATCAACGTTCCAAGGTTGGACCACAACCATCAGCTCTCACTAAGAGAGTTTCCCTATATCATACGCTGGCGTGACGACAGATGTAAGAGGTGTGGCAGTTGCACTGCCGTATGTCCGGTTAAGGCTATAGAACCAACTGTAAAGATTCAGAGAATTGTTCAGTCCGAAGGGGCTTTACCAACGCCTGTAGTAGTAAGGAAAATTGTCCATATTGTCGAACAGGTCACAGATATGGATAGGTATTGTACAGGCTGTGGGGCCTGTACACTTGTATGTCCTAATGAAGCAATAGAACCAGAATATAATCCCCAGAATAAATTTCTCCATTATAAAAATAAAGGTGGAGAAGGATATAAAAGGGGAGGGAGAAGAAACGATCCATCCATATCAACACTGGATAGACTGAAATTTACAAGAATATCAATGCTCACAGACCCTGCCTTAGACGCAGGCAGACATGAGTTTCACGTGAGGACACTTCTGGGACGGATATTACCTCCAGAGGATCTCCCATTAAAAAAGGGTAATGGCAAACTTGTGGTTGATAAGATGAGTGATAGATTCATTCCACCTGTGCGTGAAATATTTCCGATAATGATAGGCAGCATGTCAATAGGGGCTCTTTCACCCCCTATGTGGGAAGGACTTGCTATGGGTGTTGCCTATCTCAATGAAGTTGAAGGATTACCAGTGGTGATGTGTACAGGAGAGGGCGGGGTACCGCCGAGGTTATTAAAATCAAAGTATTTAAAATATTTCATTATTCAGATCGCTTCAGGATATTTTGGATGGGATGAGATTATCCATGCCCTCCCTTATATGAAAGAGGATCCAGCGGCAATTGAGATTAAATATGGTCAGGGTGCAAAGCCTGGTGATGGTGGCTTGTTAATGGCACAGAAAGTTCTAAAACTCATCGCGAGTATTCGTGGTGTGCCACAGTTTATTGACCTCGCATCACCTCCAACTCACCAGACTAAATACTCCATTGAGGAGGCTGTGGCAAAGATGATTCAGTCTATGTCCATGGCATGGGGCTTCAGGGTACCAGTTTATCCAAAGATATCCGGTACAAAGACAGCACGGGCAGTGTTAAATAACCTTGCAAGAAACCCTTATGCATCTGCACTTTCCATTGATGGTGAGGATGGAGGGACAGGTGCTGCATACAATGTGTCCATGGATAAGATGGGTCACCCAATCGCATCAAACATTCGGGAATGCTATCTCGACCTTGTAAAACAGGGGAAACAGAATGAATTGCCCCTGATTGCCGCAGGTGGTATTGCGAAAAAAGGAAATTTAGCAGCAAATACCGCAGCCCTTATCATGCTCGGTGCATCAGCAGTTTCTATAGGAAAATATATTATGCAGGCAGCAGCTAACTGCTTTGGTGATGAATATAATCGTTGCAACCTATGCAATACAGGCAGGTGTCCAAGAGGAATCACGACACAGGATCCGAAACTGTATAGAAGGCTCGATTCTGAAAAAGTTACTGAACGCGTGGTTGAGGTCTTCAAATCTGCAAATATAGAGTTAAAGAAAATATTTGCACCTATGGGGAGGAGCACAGAGCTGCCCATTGGCATGTCTGATGGGTTAAGTATAGATGATAAAGCTATGGCTGAGAGACTGGAAATTAGCTATGCGTGTTAAAGAAAGTAAAAAGTTAAAAGTAACAAATAACGAGTTAAAGAAGAAAAATAATAATTCCTCGAACTTGTTACTTAATAATATTGTCACCATAAGAGGCAACGTCAACGGGAGAAGAATACCATCCAGAATCCTCGAAGAACAGATTCAACAGGCTGTTCAGGATGGTGCAAGAGAGCTCCACATAATTGCTGATGGGCAACATGGCATTGGTGGTAGAATCTGGCCAAGGTCCGCCTCGGGCGGAAGGGAAGAGACTGTCAGGTTCATTATAGAAGGTCCAGTTGGTCAAAGGCTCGGAAGTATGGGAATGTTCGGAACGGAGATTATTGTAAATGGGAGTGCTTCTGACGATGTGGGCTGGCTCAATTGTGGTGCAAAGATAACTGTGTTAGGCGATGTGACAAATGGCGCCTTTAATGCCGCAGCACAGGGAATTCTTTATGTTCAGGGAAGTGGCGGTGCCCGGTGTGACACAATGACAAAGCACAACCCGCGATTTGATCCTCCACAATCGTGGTATTTCAGAGATGTCGGGGACTCGTTCGCAGAGTTCAAGGCAGGTGGAATTACTGTTGTATGTGGAGTAAACCCGAGGAATCCAAGAAATATTCTCGGCTATCGTCCCTGTGTGGGAATGGTCGGTGGAACAATATATTTCAGAGGACCTATTCAGGGTTTTAGTGAGAGAGATGTAAAGCTCCTTGACCTTACACCTCAGGATTGGGAATGGCTTAAAATTAATATGAAAAAATTAATTGAAACCATTGAGAGAGTGCCCTACTATGAGGAACTTACCCGTTCAACCGATGATTGGAAGAAATTCATTGCCTATACGCCTCAGGAGAGAAGAGCGAAGAGGTGGGTTAAGATATCCACCTCGGATTTCAGGAAGAGTACATGGGAGCAAGAGGTTGGACAAGGTGGAATATTTGCCGAGTACCTGAACCATGAACTTACTCTATTACCCTATATCACCACAGGTAAGGATAGGCGGAACAAACCAGTCTGGTCAAATGAAAAATATGCGCCACCATGTGCGTATGCTTGTCCTACCCATATACCTTCACATAAAAGGGCATCTCTCATAAGACAGGGTAAACTCCATGAAGCGCTGGAGCTGGTCTTGCAGTACAGTCCATTGCCTGCAACAGTATGCGGACAGATTTGTCCGAACCTCTGCATGCAGAGCTGTACAAGAGGTCAGTTTGACAGACCCCTTAGCATTGACAAACTTGGAAGGCTTGCCCTTGATATGCCTGGACCGAAGAGGGCTGAACCAACAGGACATACCATAGCAGTCATTGGTGGAGGTCCTGCAGGGCTGAGTGCTGCATGGCAGATAGCATTAAAAGGTCACACTGTTGACCTCTATGAAGCAGCAGACAGATTAGGCGGCAAGCTCGATCTCTGTATCCCGAGGGAACGGCTTCCCCATGAGATTCTCGAGAAAGAACTTTCACGATTCAAGGAGATAGAAGTGACTGTTCACCTCAGGGCAAAGATTGACCAGAAAAAGTTCGAGGAGATTTATAAAAACCACGAGATCGTTGTTGTTGCCTGTGGTGCCCATAAACCAAGAGAAGTTTCATTCTCTGGCTCTGAGCACGTGGTGCCAGCCTATGAGTTTCTCAAGGGTATTAATATCGGAGAACTCCCAGACCTCAATGGCAAAAGGGTTGTTATTATAGGTGCGGGAAATGTTGGTATGGACGTTGCCTCACAGGCTTACAATTGCGGTGCTATTTCTGTTATGGCAATTGATATCCAGAAACCAGCTGCCTCTGGCAAAGAGATGGAAATAGCGAAAGAAAAAGGGACTCAAATAATGTGGCCGAAATTCACAGAGAAGTATGATAGAGATCAGAAGAAGATCTATTTTACTGACGGCACGTCTCTTGATGCAGATCTTGTAGTCATTGCAATAGGTGAGATGCCAATACTTGATTTCCTCCCTCCCTCCATTCATACAGAAAAAGGATGGATTATAGTGAATGATATTGGACAGACCTCTGATGTAAAGGTTTTTGCGATTGGTGATGCGACAAGATTAGGTCTGGTCACACACGCAATTGGGCAGGGGAGGGTTGCTGCAGAGACAATTCACTATCAGCTTATGCATGCGCCTCGCTGGCCTGAAGTCAAACAGGTTATCCTATACGAGAGAATAAAAGAAGAATACTATGATATATGTAGTAGCAGTTTTGTTTCACCTGAAGATGAGGCAAACAAGTGTATGTCCTGTGGTACCTGCCGGGATTGCCACATGTGTGAGGTCACCTGTTATTGGGGTGCAATACAAAGGGTTGGACATGAAGACGGCTCATATGAGTATATTGTAGATGCTGACAAGTGCATAGGATGTGGCTTTTGTGCAGGCATCTGCCCATGCGGTGTATGGGAGATGGTGGAAAATGTATAGTCCGGATCGATATAATGGAAGGTGAAGATCATCTTATGACCCAATCACTTGTCAGAGAAAATCGTATACTTTCTGCACTCCTTGAGGTGAGTAAGGTTCTCAATTCTTCCTTTGATCTTGAGAAGAATCTTTCCCTGACAATGCGCGTCCTCGGAGACTTCCTCGAAATGGAACGGGGGTCTATTTTTCTTCTCGACCATAAAACAAAAGAGCTGAGAATTATTGCTGCGCATGGTCTTACAAAAGAGCAGATCGCAAGGGGAAAATACAGAATCGGTGAGGGTATCGTTGGAAGGGTTTTGGAAAAGGGTTCTCCTCTGGTCATTCCTAATATGGGAGAGGAGCCATTATTTCTCAATAAGACAGGTTCGAGGATAAAACGGGAGGGTATTTCTTTTCTCTGTGTTCCAATTATATTTAAAGGTGAATTAATCGGCGTCCTGAGTGCTGACAGGATTTTTAAAGATAAAACAATTACCGTTGACGAGGATATCAGGGTCCTGGAAATAGTCGCATCAATTATTGCCCAGTATGTGATCCTCTGGAAACACTACAAAGAAACAGAGCAGGAAAAAGAAAACCTGAAACTTGAACTAAAAGGTAAATATAGTCTTCCCAATATTGTTGCGAGTTCAGATAAGATGCAGGAGGTTTTTGAGGCTGTTCATCGCGTAGCCAATTCAAAGGCGACTGTCATTTTATACGGAGAAAGTGGCACAGGGAAAGAACTGATTGCAAAGGCTATCCACTACATGAGCCCGAGAACAAAAGGGCCCTTTATAAAATTTAACTGCGCTGCCATTCCTAAAGGATTACTTGAGTCAGAGCTCTTCGGTCATGAAAAAGGAGCATTTACAGGCGCCATCATCGCAAGAAAAGGGAAATTTGAACTCGCCTCAGGAGGAACGATACTCCTTGACGAGATTGGCGATTTACCAATAACACTCCAGCCAAAGATATTGCGTGTGCTCCAAGAAAAGGAGTTTGAACGTGTTGGCGGAGAAAGGACGATAAAGGTTGATGTGAGACTTATTGCTGCAACAAGCAGAAATCTTGAGGAGCTCGTGTCAAAGAATAAATTCAGAGAGGATCTTTACTACAGACTTAATGTCGTGCCAATATTTCTTCCTGCACTCAAGGAACGGAAGGAAGATATTTCAATTCTGGTAGAGCATTTTCTAAGCAGGTTCAATGAAGAAAATACTAAGAGTGTATCCATATCATCGGATGCGCTTAGGGTATTGGTGGATTATAACTGGCCATGAAATGTCAGAGAGCTTGAAAATACCATAGAGCAGATGGTGATCATGTCCAATAGAGAAGCGATTACATCTTCAGACCTCCCGATAAACCTCAAACTGCTCGCATCCAAAGAAGTCCTGAACAATGAGTCACTCAAGGCAGGGATCGAGGACATAGAGAAATCAAGTATTCTCACTGCCCTTGAGCAGTCTGGCTGGGTTCAGGCAAAGGCAGCGAGGATGCTCGGCATTACGTCACGGCAGATCGGGTATAAGATTAAAAAGTATGGGATAGGACTTTTAACTTCCTGAAACAATTCTTTTACAAATGCCCATCATAATCTTTGTATGCATTCTTAATCTGATTAAAGGCTCGATTTGATATCTTAAGAATAGATGGTATCTCCACTAATGGAAATTTTTTTATGAATGAAATCCAGTTGCTAAAAGGCACTGACTTTTTATAAAGTTCGTAAAGCTCTCTATAAAATTCTTTAAGCGGAAGACTTGTGGGGAGGAGGGTGTGAAGGAAGTCAAAATAGTCGTAATTATGTGTTATGAGTTGATCTTTAACCTTTTCATAAAGGTCTGTCCCTGGAAGAGGTGTGAGCACAGAAAAGGTTGCAAAGTTTAGTCTGAGATTACGGCAATAGTCTCTAAATTTCCTAAAGTTTTCCTTCACGAATTCCGGCCTTATGATAAAAGAGGCGTATATTTCTATATCCATGTCTTGCAGTATCTTCACAGCCTCTTTATTATTTCTTACCGTTGATCCCTTTTTGATATACTTCAGATCTTCATCTCTAAAAAACTCAAGCCCTACAAATACACGTTCAAGTCCTATCTTTTTCCAGGATTCAAGAAGTTCGGGGTGCTTTACAATGGTATCGCTTCTGCCATAGAGGAAATACCGTTTCTTTATGCCTGACTCTTTTATGCGCTTTGCAAGTTCCATCATCCTCTTGCTGTCGATTAATGATTCGTCATCAGCAAAGAAGACAAAAGGCTCTTCGATTTCTGAAAGCTCTCTGATGATATGTTCAGGTTTCCTTGTAAGGTATCTTCCGCTGGTGAGTTTCCAGAGAGCACAGAAATGACACCTGAAAGGGCATCCCTTTGATGTGCGTATAGATGCCAAAGGCTTCATCCATTCCGAGAAGTAGGAGCTTCTATATTGTTTCGTAAGGTCTCTATTTGGTAAGGGCAGGGCGTCAAGTCCGACAACAGGCTCATGGGGAATTTTAATGATATCGTTTTCCTTTCTGTAGGCTATCCCTTTGATACCATCGAAAGCTTCTTTCTTTTCGAGTCTTCTCATAATCTCCTGGAACGCAAAGACACCTTCACCCATTATGATGAGATCAATTGATGAGTCAAGAAAATCCTCTGGAGCAACTGTTGCATGATGTCCTCCAATCACAGTAAACACCTCAGGATTCCACGTCTTTATTTTCTTGAAAAGTGCATTTACTGTGTTGACATGGACTGTATATGCAGTGATGCCAACCACATCAGGCTTAAATTCATCGAAGACTTTTTTAAAATCTTTATCAAGCCGCATATCGAGTATTTTCACATCATGATTGCCAATTACACCTGAGGCAATATACTCAAGTGCGAGGGGCTCGAATATAAGCACGTCTTCGCCACCAATGGTTTTTGGAGCTTTTGCTGGCTGTATTAGTAATATCTTCATCGAGACTTCTCCTTTTTTATACCAGACAGAAATATTGCAGCCACATCACTTCCGATATCCCTTAAAGAAAAGCTTTTAGGGTTAAAAACCCACTGGAGCAATAGCCCGTCAATTATTGCAATGAGTATTGATGCAGTATGAGCAGGGTCAACCTTTTTGTAAACTCCTTTTTTTATACCTTCTTGTATAAAGGTTGAGAGATTTTCACGTGCAACTTTGTATAACTCATCAAAACGAAAATGCGCAGAGCTTTTGCTTTTATGTTCTGCCCAGAAGTCAAGAAGTATGTGGCTCATGTCTTTCCATTCTTCAAAGGCTGAAAGGGCTGATGTAATGTATTTCTTAAGCCTTTCTTGCGGAGGCGACTTTGGTGCCATTACAAAAATACGCTTGTGAAATTCAGCTTTAAATTCCTCAAAGAGAGCAAAAAAAATATCGTCTTTGCTCCTGAAGTACTCATAGACAGTTCCTTTGCCTATACCTGCCTCTCGTGCCACATCCTCGATTTTGGTAGAAGCAAATCCCTTCTGTGCAAAGACCCTCCTCGCAGCACTCAGGAGTGCTCTCTTTTTCTCTTCTTTGTCTACACGTATTGGTGACATATTTTAATTTACTATATGACTGACCCGTCGGTCAATTATAATTGGAAGATTCAATTACTGTCAACAAAAAAAGGAAATGCTAAGAAAATAGACCTGACCCTTTTATGACCGCAAGGCCTGACCTTTCGCTGACTGGTGCTTGCTTGGTTATTATAAAATTAAACTCAATGCCCTCGGAAATTGGTGGTGCTTTTTCTTGGTAACTTAGTTTCGTACTGAGAAAAATGGGACGGTTCTATTTTTCATCATCATTTCCTCCAATCTTGCCTGCAATGAGCGGTTAACTCGGTTATATACGACCTCATGTTCATCTACCCCAAATGGCATTATAGACGGAATACTTCAGATGCGTTCCCCTTTAGGTTTCTGGATAGAATATACACTTTTCGGCAAATTTGTTCAATTGAGAGTTCAGGAAGGAACAATCGCTATTTAAAAGAAACCAGACTGACCCCTTAGTTCAGTCAGGTTCGTTATCCAGACAAAGCAGGTTCCTCAGGCAAAGCCGAGGTTTTATGTAAGACACAAGGGACAACAACAAGTGTCAAAAAAGTGATGTGTAATGATTAAGACATTACGCATGGCATATTTTAAAACAGAACTGACAGAGAGAAGCATGGTAAGATATATATTAAAAAACCCAAGGCCGGGTTGACCTGTACTCCTTACTTCTCTCCGGCAACCAGTCCTCAAGTCCTCTGGTTAAGTAAAATCGTGGAAAGAGCAAATCGTTCTGCGGTTCAATAACGTTTTCTTCAATGGCAGTCTTAGCGAGGAACGTATTCGGATAAATACGAATGCCTACCGTAACTTTCAAGCCATCCAGGTTCAGGGAATCAGCAAACGCAAGACTTTTATCAACTGTCTCTTTTGTTTCACCGGGTTCTCCCAAAAGCAAAAATCCAATCCTTTGGATTCCGTGTTCGGTAAGCATTTCTGAAATTTGTCGTACTTCTTCAGGTTTGAATCTCTTATTCATGTTTTTTAAGATTTTCTCAGAACCACTCTCGAACCCGAGACTAACCTGCTTACACCCGGCTCTTGCCATAAGCTTTACCAGTTCTTCATCCACATCTTTAGGGTACATGATGCACCACCAGCTTATGTCCAAACCGGTATCTATGAGCTTTCGACAAATCTCTTTGGCATACCACGGTGGAAGATTAAAAGTATTGTCAACAAGATAGAACTGAAAAGACCCGGCTTTCACCAACTGGGTGATCCATTCGGTAACCACCTTTGGAGAATGTCTCCTAATAATCCTTCCTTCAATGGTTGCCGTAGAACAGTAACTGCAATTTAAAGGACATCCTCTCCTGGTCTGAACCGGCATCCAGAGTTCTTGGTCTTTTAGAGTTGAGGGGGACCAGAGGTGAGTATCAGGAAGAGGCAATGTATCCAGGTTTTTTGCAAATATCCTTTTACCCTGAAGACCGTGTTGAGGCAGATAGAGACAGGGTAATCCGGAAAGATCAGCACCTTGCTTAAACATCTCTAAAAGGACAGGGAAAGCAACCTCTCCTTCACCTTGAATTCCCATATCTGCACCTAAATATATGAGGGCGCTTTCAGGAAATATGCTGTATCCTGCCCCGCCTAAGACAATTGGAACATCTGAGAGAGCTCGGCAATCGGAAATTATTTCTTTGACTGGATCTAATAAAAATGTTGGATTTTCCCTATTCTGGTCATCAATATTTCTCACTGACATACCAATAATATCTGGACGAAATCCTTCTATAGCATCTTTGAGAACCAACCTGGTATCATCCCGAAACATTAAATCCACCAATTCTACATCATGTCCTGCTTGTTGGGTAGCTTGAGCCACACAACCAAGTCCTAAAGGTAAAGTGTGCATGTTTATCTGTTCCGTATTTGCTGAGATAAAAAGAACTCTCATAGATATTACTTTATCTTAATGTTGTATGAAAATACATCATTGACAGGTTGGTGTGCAACGTTTAGGCTTATATTTTTATAAAAGAATTTATATCAGACCATAATGTTTTTTCCAATATTCATATTCATAGGGCCACTCTTCCTTTCGATAAAGGATTAAAGACCGCATCCTCTCTTTAAACTCATCGAGCCCTTTTTCGATTTTCGGGAAGGTAATCTTATTTTTCCAGGATTGAACCAGTTTTTTCCCTAAATCCAGCGCCCGTTTATTGACTTCCACAGGAATGGTCTTGCCAACAATTGTACCCATTGTGGCCCAGACAGAGCCGACTGGCCTGATTCCGGTAATCATCAAAAAATGGTTAAGATAATCGGTAATGGGCTTTTCATCT
>Ga0315296_10001976_pt1 | contig 17662 bp, 19 predicted proteins | sample YL17G14_18_MG_FD_203921 | JGI IMG/M metagenome (GOLD analysis project Ga0315296, IMG submission 203921) | Sediment microbial communities from Yellowstone Lake, YNP, Wyoming, USA - YL17G14_18 | ecosystem: Environmental > Aquatic > Freshwater > Lake > Sediment | place: USA: Wyoming | collected... | reverse complement strand
TGCCTAAGTAACCATGTGAAATAGAAATATTCCTCTGCCAACGCCTCCGCAATGAGGTGAACTGCAACGAGACCCGCAGATTGCGTAAAATGGTTTCCATCCTTCACAGCGTGAAGCGTTCTTCTATCCGCCAGGAAGGGAAATTTACCATTATAGATATGATGAATTGACCATTCTTTCGTACCTTCTGCTCGCATTGGTCTTTTTCCACTGACAAGCAAAAAAGACATTATTGCAGGTCCATTCGTACGTGGGTCAATGCGTATTCCTTTGGATCTCAACTTTTTCTTTATCTCATCAGGATATTTATAAAATCCTCTGGATATTCGAACACATCCTTCCCAAAGAAGTATCGCCTCAGTAGGCCATTGTACAAATTTGCATGCATGCAGCTAGGTCATAATGATTGTATTTTGAGTACTCGTTCACAACATTGCGCATACGCTGAATAAGACCAGACGATGTATGGGGCTGAATTGACTTTTCGAAAAGTCTTTTCCTTGTTTAGTGATTCTAAAAACCCAATATGGATGTTCGGTTCCATAAACTATTTCCTTCTCAAGTAATCCCGCTTTCATTAATGTGAAGGTGTCTACACTAAGCTCCTTTGAATAGGGGCCATAATAATGCTTAAAATAACGCTAACCTTTAGAGGCTTTTGCCTTGTTTTGAACTTGGAAAACCAATTTCTGTAATTTCAGTTCAGTAACTACCTCACCCAGATGATTTAATATGAAGAGAAGAAGCCGAGATCTTTCTGGAATAGAGCTAATTGCTAGCCTCTCAGAAGACTGTTTCATGGGGAACCAACTTAATATTAGATTCTCTACATATAAGACTTTAATAGTATTCTTTCATCATTGAAATTAATATTTTGGAACAACTCTTACACAGCTAGGATTAGGGTAAACCACATCTCATAGCAGAATATGCCATACGTTAAGACGTTATGGAAAGATGCATGCATGCCCGATGTAGACGAAAAGATGAGGGCGATCGTGAAAGAAGCTGACGAAAAAATAAAAAGGATATGAAGCAGAGCAAAACTAATTAGCGCGTGGGCTATATAATCGAACCTGAGGGAATCGGATGGTTAAACTGACGGACGAGATGAAAGCTATGCTTGAAAAGCAAGTGCCAATAGTTGCCACTTCCACCAAAACGGGAACTCCAAATGTTGGACCGAAGGGCTCACTTTACGTTTTAGACGATGAAACATTGGTATACTCAGAGGGGACAGGACGAAAAACGCTCAAAAACCTGATGGAAAATGCTAATGTAGCGGTGTTGGTTGTTGACAGAGAAAAACTTGACGGATATCAGTTTAAAGGAAAAGCTGAACTGTTAACCCAAGGACCTATTTTTGATGAGGTCTCGGAGAAGCAAAAAAAGAGAGGAAGACGCCCACCAACCAATGTCGTAAAAATCAAGGTAGAAGAGATATATTCCGTTAAACCTGGAATGACTGCTGAGAGACTAGCCTAGAATTACTCTCTTTCTCAAACAATGCAAATAGGGATGGCTTATGCATAGGGCGATACAGTCTTGACTTATCCACAGGGGTACGTGAAGTGCCGAGAGGCAAGATATGGTGCGATTAGGATGCTGCAGTTCATGGGGTTATCTTCTCATGAAAATGCGCGCTAGGCTGTTACATATTTCAGACAAAAATGGATTTTAATTGGTGTTAGCTTTTTCTTGGTATGTATTTGGATGCTTTTGACGGAAGGATAGTTGATGTTCTGAGTGGGAGAGGAGGGCCTATGACGCTTGCTGAGTTAGTTAGAGCCACAGGGTTCGCCCGTTCAACGGTGGTCATCCATCTGGAGCGGCTTGAAACTGAAGGGCTCCTGTTGAAGGAGAAAAAGCTGAGTAAAGGTCGTGGAAGGCCTAAATTCCTGTACCGCCTTGCAGGCACTCCCACACCTAAAGCTGTCTCTCCACCCAGTATCGTTGCCCTATAGTTCTCGAAGCTCAGAAAGGCCTGCAGATACGAGAAAGGCGGCTACTGCAAAGAAGCAAGAAAGAGCTGCGGACCTCAAAACTGCCCCCAAATCAGAAAATAAGAATTATAACCATTTTAAACCAATTTCGGGACAAGGCAGCGCGCTAAAGAGGATCATTAAACTTTACTACTAACTATCAGTTCAGTAGCGTAGCTTGTGTAAAAATTCGCTAAACTTGAAAGCACGGTTTGGACAAGCTCTCTGACATCTTAAGCACGCTATACCAAGGCAAAGTTCTGATTTAATGATGATTGTGGGTTGTCCGTTCACCGTCTCTACCATGAGGGCTTTTTCTGGGCATTCCGCCTCGCACGTGGCACAACCTGTGCACTCAGCGAACTGGCCAGTCAGCGTCACACCAATATCACGAACTATTCTCAAACCCTTGACACCCAATGTGGGTATGTCTCTTGCAAAAAGTCTATGGACCTGTGGGTTGTGAGACATTTCTGGCAGTCCTTGATAGCCATATTTTCTCAGCCACCCATCGTATTGCCATAGTGGCATCCCCTCCTGCCAATGAGCCAGCTCTAGAGGATATATTTGTGCAAAAGCTTTGGACGTCGCAAGCATTATGTGCCTGCCTCTTATCTGATTAGCAACTTCCTGCAGGTAGTCTAACATTTCTGGTTTGCTAACGATTTCCCGTGCCATAGCTAAGGAGGTATTTCCTATCTGGTAGATTTTTGTTGAATTCGCTGGGATTTGTCCAACCTTTATTGATTTGTAAGCGTCGACATAAAAATACATGCATGCATTTTCTATCATTAATAATTTTGGCGAGACCCCACTCCATATAAAATCTATTTTAGTTAGCTGATTAGAAAACCCCTCTAATGGTTTATACTCGTTAATTCGAGCTTGTATAAGTAGAGTAGTGGTTCACCGTAAGAAAAATTCTGTTATGTTTTTATCATCTCTTTGAATCAGGTTAAAAATAATGGAAATACTGCTACCTGCAGCACACTCATTTCACCAAATCGGCAGCCATTGCAGCGACTCCAAGCTCAAGATGGTCATGGATGAGACTCTCCTTCCGAAGCTTAGCCCAAGCTGAGCGCGTGAATCCGAGTGGCATCGCAGGGGCTGAGAATATCCTTTCATTGTTTACCAAGCTCGCCGGAATGAACCCCCTCCCGGGTGCCGCGAGCAGTACCAAGTTTGCTTTACTGATACAAGACACGATAGAGTCACAGCAGAAGATCGACTCAGGATACCTATCCTTCAGTGCCTTGGTCTTCTCTGCAACCAGGTCGAAGAGATAGACCTTTGCACCCTTCCTACAGAGAAAGTCTGCAGCTGCACTGCCAACCCTGCCTGTCCCTATCAGCGCTACGGGTTTGCCGCTCAGCCCGCCGGCCTTTATCTCCAACGCTGCCGCGTAGGCCCTCCCTGTCGCATCAAAGTTGTAGGTATACCCCTTCGGAGCCAGCGCAGAGGGATACCACCATTTCCTCTTATACTTGGGCGTTCTTAAATTGAACCCTACAAAGAACTCGTCATCAGCAGCAAATACAATATTGTAGCCGTCTTTCAGTGCCTCTGCGAACCCTCCCACGTCAGGCCTGCTCGCAACTTCAGCATCGAGTCCGATGTGATTTAGTATCGCAACAACGGCCTGCGCGAACCCGCCTATTACACCCTTCCCAGAGGTTATTGAAACCACCTTCGCGCGGTAGTTTCGGAAGGTAACTTTCAGGTTACCCTCAAAGCCCGCTGCGAGTTTTGCTATGTCCAGAAGGTCTGCACCAACAATCTTCCTGAGGTCTTGATCGTGTTGAACGATAGTCTCAGGGATTCCTTCAATGTCCTTAGATGTTAATCTCGTCATAGAAATTACTTACCCCCCATGGTGATTTATCTTCAATAGGGACCTTATAATCCGAAGCGATTGACTTAACTGCTTCCTCCATCCTCTCCTTGGCTCTCCTATAACTAACGTCGCTTACTATCAACGTTGCAACCCCCCCTTTGGACGAGAGGTTTGTTACCGCCTCATCGACGCCATAAAACCCTTTTTCGATCCTCATTCCCGACGCATCCGACAGCTCATGCTCTGCAACGACCTTTAACTTCCCATACATAATGTGGACATGTTGGTATATTACCACCTTCTCACCCTTCGGCCTGTAATCCGGGAGCCTCTTTTTCGCAAAGAGCTCAACAAGTAGCTTTACCATGTTAACGCCGGTCGAGTAGTAGACTGCGGTCGGTGTTTGACTTGGCAGCCTGGCGTTGGCCTCGATGATCTCGACCCTTTTTCCTCGAACTACGACCTGGAGGTCAGTAAGTCCTGTCAGACTCAACCCCCTCACAAGCCTCTCGCCCAAAGTCACTGTATCCCTTATTATCTCATCCTCGTACGGCCAAGGCGCCAGAACCCTCTTGCAACCGTAGCTCTCATCAAACTCAAGGCACGTGACCTGCATTGGTTGGGGGATCCCCTCCAGCCCAAGCAGCTCGAGCGAAAGGAAGTATCCAGATGCGTACTCCTGCACAAGGAACCCGCCCCCCTCTTCCTTCACATCCCTCTGCACCCTCTCCAGCTCTGCAGAATTCCTCGCGAGGCGGACCCCTCTGCTACCGCTCCCACTGACCGGCTTCACTATAACTGGGAACGACGCCTGCGGGGAGATCTTCGGGTAGGGCATCCCATTTCTGTCGCAGAATCTCATAAATGCAGACTTGTCAGAGGTCACCGCAAACGCAGCATTGTCCTGCATGTACGGCACCCCGAGTTTCCTGCATGCCCTCTCCACCGCTGAGAGTGCCTCCGCATCCTCCAGCGCGGGGAGGACCACATCCGAGTACCTAAAGATCACCTTTGCTGTACTATAGTCCTTTACAACATTGACCATATGAGTCTCGTCTGCTAGGGCTGAGGCAGGCGGATTGCGCCTCCTATCGATTAGGATCGTCTCAAGCCCTGCCTTCTTGGCAAGGTAGACCGCCTCCATCCCTTGGAGCTTGCCGCCCACCACGCAGAGTCTTGCCATTATAAAACTCACCCTCGGTGGAGGAGCTCCCTCTCCACCCATTTCCGGTAAGACTGCTTGGTATCCGGCTCTAGTCCGAGCCTATTCAAGTAAGGGGTGATCCCCTCCACGGTCCTCTGGTTGCTATCAATGCCAAGTCTTGGCTGGGCGACACCGTGCAGTCCCATCTTAGGGGGGATTATCGAGGTGACCACATTGGCCCCCGCCATTATCCTCAGCTCAAGTCCCTTCAACCCATCCACATCATATGATGCTGGGATGAGCCTATCCTGATGGACAAGGCGCATCATCGCTATCGCCCTCATCTCGTCGAGTATGGGAGGGGGCGGCACTCCCTCTAAAGGCGTTCCCCGCTGGGGCTCAAGCCCCATGGCCCTCACCTGATGCGCTCCAAGTGCCTTCATCTCGAAGATCGAGTCGACCACATCCCCAACACATTCACCTACCCCTAGGAGTATGCCGTCCTCGACCAAAAGCCCCTCCCTCCTCGCTATCGCCTTTGCCTCAGCACGGGCGTCGTATGACTGTCCGGGCCTAAGCTTGGCAAAGAGCCTGCGGTTATGCGTCTCTTGATAAAGCGCATACCAGTCCACCCCAATCTTACCGAGCTCTGAGAGGATCTCGTGCGGTATTACGCCAGGTGATATCATGACCGGCAGGTCGTAGTTACCCTTCACCTCCCTGCAAATGTCCAGAATTGACCTGTAGTGCTCAGCCTCGCGTATTTGCGGGTCCTCTCCCATGGTCAAGTCGACTAGGTGGATCCCGGACCTGTCAAGTCGGTCGACCGCCTCCATTATCTCCTCCAGGCCCTTCCTGTACCTCGGGGGTTCTTCGTTTGTTCTCCTGTAATAGCAGAATGTGCAGAGGTTCCTGCAGTAAGTAGAGAAGTAAATGAAACCGTAAAGAAACATCTTGTTGCCGAAATTGCGCTCGCAGATACGCCTCGCAACCTGGAACATGGCAAAATTCACGTCGGCACAACGTTGCTTAGCCAGGTACATAAGCTCCTCCTTGCCGGGACTCTTCCCGTCAAGCGCCGCCCCTAATATGGCTGTGGCTCTCTCATCCGCGAGCTCAAAGTCAATTTTGCCCAATATACCGACCCCCGTCCTCATCCTCATTATACGCTCAGCCTGATGACATCAAGCCTGCTGCCATCAAGATAGATCAAACTCCTGGCGACCCGGGCAGCAGAATTGTAGCCGCCGGCGAGCATCGCCAGCCTCTCCAAGCCGAACCCCACACCAATCCACGGCTCGCATATCCCCCAGTTTTCGTCCATCGGCTTCGGACCTATGGCTGCTGATGCGACCTCAACGCCCCTCACGATCACATCAATAGTCTCTCTATACACCTCCGAACACGCGGATGTGGTCGTATAGTCCAGCCCGACCGCCTTCATAATCGCGTCGATGTAACCAAGAAGCCTTTCCCTGTGGTTCTCCCCTTCTGGTGCCAACTCCACCATGTTGAGCATGGTGAACTCCTCGAGGTGGTGCGGCCCTTTCGTATCACGCCTGAAGCACTGCCCGATCTCGAAGATCCTAACAGGTCTCATAATGCCCAGCAACCTCATCATCACCACGTAGAGGGTCGGTGCCAGCATTGGTCTAAGCGCCCGCTTCTCGCCAATCCATACTATCTGGCCCCAGAGCGGATCCTTCTCGCCGATCCCCATCCTCCCTATAAATGCTCTCGGAATGATGGCAGGTGTCACAACTTCCGAGAAACCAAGCCCGATGGCTGCCGCCCTGAGCTTCTCCTCAATCTCCCTCTCCAGCGGCTTCCTTCTCCGGCACAGAAAGTCCTCTATGTTGCTGACGTTCTTCCTCGTCAGGACTTCGGCGGCCTTATTGAACTCCTCCTCCCTTTCTGCCTCAGATCCGAAGCTCCTCTCCAGCTCCCTTGGCTCAGCCCCGAGCTCGGCAAGCCTCTGCTTTTGCCCTACCGTGAAACAGATCTCAGCCACGGCGCTTCACCTCAAAGTTGCCCAAGTGCAGCCCGCGCCTGCTGAGCTTCTTCTCAGGTGCAACCTTCAGCTTCTCCCTCGGTGCGTACTTCTTAGACGGCTTCTCAGGGAAGTAGCAGTTCTTGCACTCCGCCCAATATATCATCTGGTCAATCCACCTCGCCGCCCTCCCTCTAGATGAGTCCTTGACGATTAACCTTATGCCACAGTCAAGTGAAATATGCAACATCTGCCCAACCTGCTGTATGCTTTTTACTCTATGCATTACCCTCTTCCCTGACGGGTAAAGCTGGTAGAGTTCAATCAACTTTGACAGCTTTGGTCGAGGCTTGAGAATTTATAACACCTCTAATTAATTATATATAATTATATGCTTGTATGTGTTTAGCTTTCATCCTTCTAATAAGTTTTTGTTTCTTGGTTGAGATGGAACCGTAAAGCTTTTAAGTTATTATTGCAATATTATTGCAATGATGTATATGTCTAACGGGGAATCTGTTGCTGAGAAGCCCATGGAGATTAGGATGCTGGGCTATGAGGTTGTTGAGAAGATGGCTAAGAGCTGCGCTACCTCAGCTAGGATTTTGGTTCCTAAGGATTGGGTTGGTAAACGGGTTAGGGCCGTCCGGTTAGATCCTTAATGGATGTTGTGAAACGTTGATCTGCCAGAACTGTGAGAGGCTGAAGAGGCGGATAGAGGAGCTTGAGTCCCAGAACTCCATGTTGAGGGCTGAGAACGTTGAGTTGAAACGCCGTCTTGCAGTCTACGAGAACGCTCACATAGCACCCTCCCAGCGTAGGTTCCCTGCCAGTCGGCGTCAAGCTCGTGGAGGCCCGCGGTACCCAGGTAGGCCGAGGGGACACGCGGGCAAGACGAGGCCCAGACCGAAACCGGACGTTGTGAAGGCGCCGGACTGGAAGGATAGGTGCGAGCGTTGCGGGACGCCACTCGGCGAACCCAGCTACGTGAACCACCGCATCGTGGAGGAGATTTCCAACCCATCCCCCAAACAGGTGATAGATTTTCTAGAGTTCGAGTGGGAATGTGAGACATGCGGGTCTCACATGACGGCAAGGCATCCAGACTGCCCTCCGGAAGGCCTTTTCGGCAAGAACGTCTATGTTCAAACAACGTTGCTGAAGTATGAGGATAGGTTGCCCCTCAGGAAGGTTCAGGCGGCTCTGGAGAGGCAGGGCCTAACCGTCACGCCATCCACAGTCCTTGAGATCCTCAGACGCGCCGCCATGTGGCTGAGGCCTGAGTATGAGAGAATCCTTCAGAGGATAAGAGCAGCGGATGTGGTCTACACGGATGAGACTGGATTAAAGGTTGACGGCGGTCAGTACTGGATATGGGTCTTCACAACAAATGCTGAAACCCTCTTCGCCGTCAGGAAGAGCAGAGGAAAGAAGGTATTGAAGGAGGTTCTCGGGGAGGGCTTCAAGGGCGTCATTGTCTGCGATGGTTGGAAGTCGTACCCAAACTTCACCAGCCGCATCCAGCGGTGCTGGGCTCACCTCCTGAGGGAGGCGAAATACCGTGCCGAGAAAATAGAGGAAGCCAAAACCCTCTCAGAAGCCTTACACGAGCTCTACAGCCGCCTCAACAGTCCAAGAGAGGATAGGCCTCCACCTGATGAGGTGGAGAGGCTGGTTGAAGAAGCAAAGAGCACGATGAACAGTTTGGCAGTGAGACCATATAAGACCGCTGAGGTGAGAAGGTTCGCCGTCAAGATGCGGAATGGAATCGACCACTGGTTCACCTTCCTCACCAAACCCAGCGTTGAGCCCACCAACAACAGGGCAGAGAGGGCTCTCAGAGAGCATGTGATCCAGAGGAAAATCATCGGGACACTCCGTAACCAGAAGGGCACATTCATACATGAAACCATCACAACAGTTCTGGCAACATGGAAACAGCAGGGACTGAACCCCTCAAAGATGCTACCAGCCACAATAAGCCTTAAATGGCAAAACAGCTAAACACATACATATGCTTTTTTATATTCTTTTTGTGAGAATTCCATAAACTAAATGGTTATTTGCGCTAAGGATATATAAGGTTGGAATCAATTCATAATGGGGGCTTGGCCGGGGCGGCCACAGGGGCCCTATCCCCCTGCAGCCGGGTTCGACACCCGGGGCCCTCGCATAAGCGCTCAACATAAAACTGTCCGGGGTACAGACGCCAAATACTACCTGAAGCAAAAAGGAAAAAACATCATCAAACGAGGAAAGAACCGAGCCGGACACCAACTCTACAAATGCCTCCAACGCAATACCACCTACTCAGAAACCAAGCCCACGCCTCTGTTCCACAAGCACCTATCCGAAGAAGAAATCATCAGAATATGCAAGCTTTTGGTCGAGCGAAACGGAATCCGCTCCATAGAACGCATCACGGGGCACCACAGAGACACCATCGGCAGACTGTTAGAAGATCTAGTTGAGCACGCAGAGCTCGTCAACCAAACTCTTCTTCGCAACTTGGGATTGTCCCAGTATGAAATGGATGAGTTCTGGATCACCGTTAAAAAAACAGAAAAAGGTTAAGCGTAACAGCCCAACTGCAGCTACGGAAGGTAGCGCCTACGTCTACATAGTCCTAAAGCGCCATTCATACCTGTTTGTTGCATTCTCGATAGGGAAATGGACGCAGCAAACATGCGGCCAGGTTCTTTGCGATTTCAGCAACAAGGTGACCATGCCGCAAGATGGGGAAAGGTTGAGGTTTTCACTGATGGCAATGATGATTACGTGTATATGCTTCCGAGGTACTTTGACGTTGAGGATCTGAACTATGGGCAGCTTGTGAAGTTGAGGGATGAACAGGGTCGGCTCATCGGGAAAGAGCGGCGAGTGATATTTGGTGATCCAGATGTTGACGATATAGAGACTACCGATGTTGAGAACTTTAACGGGATTCTCCGTGAAAGGTTGGGCAGACTTGTCAGGAAGACAAAGTGCATCTCGAAGAAGAAGCAGCGTCTGCATTGTGCGATAAGCTTTTTTCAGTTTTACTGGGATTTTGTCTCGCAAATTAGGAGAGGCAAAACACCAGCCATGATTGAGGGTTTATCTACACGGATCTGGATGTGGCACGAATTTTTCTATGCGAAATTAAATCATTTAAATTAGGACAATTAGGACAGTAGGACAGTACCACAGTACACAGTACCGCACTATTTATTAGGTAGGTTGGATAAACCAACCGCGCGAAAGTTTTATATAGTGATCAAGTAGAATAACATTCCCGAGGGAATAAACTTGAGCAAATCTCAGGTATTAAAAAATGCTGTAATTGAAGGCGATGCGGAGACAGTAAAGAAAGAAACATCGGTTGCATTGAAGGCAGGTACTCCAGCAAAGACAGTACTCGCTGACTTAATAGCAGGAATGAATGTCGTGGCCCAAAAATTTGACGACGCAGAATTTTATTTGCCCCAAGTCATGGTAGCGGCGGACGCAATGATTACTGGGATAAATATCCTGGAACCGGAGCTGAGAAAAAGTGGTACTACTGCAAAAGTGGGTACGGCGGTCGTAGGTACAGTTGAAGGTGACATTCATGACATTGGAAAGACCCTTGTAGCAATAATGCTCAGAGGAGCTGGATTTGAGGTATACGATCTTGGCAGAGATGTACCAATAGAGCGCTACTGGGAAGTGGCCAAGGAGAAAGATGCAAATATCATAGGAGTTTCAGCTTTGATGTCGACCACTACGCTGCTGCAGCGAAGAGTCGTGGATGAAGGCAAGGAAGAAGGTCTCTACCCAAAGGTCAAAGTGTTGGTCGGTGGAGCGTGTACCACACCAGAATGGGCAGCGAAGATCGGTGCACATTACGCCGAAAATGCTTCTGAGGCAATGAAAGCAGCTAGAAAGATGATGGGTGAATAAAGGGGGAGAAAAAATGACACGTGCAAGAAGAATAACACCAATAGATGCCTACACGCGAGCGATTTCTGGGCCGAAAGTCGATGAAAAAGAGTGGGACTTCAAAATCATACCCCAAAAGAGCTTAGAACTCGTGAAGGAACATGGAATTAAAATCGATCGAAACACCTTCATACCCGACGCCGAGATGGCCGACCGCATATACCAAGCAGGCAGGCAGATGCTGGTAGATCTAGGCATTTACGTCATAGACACACACCGCGTGATTAAAATCGCCGACGACGAAATTACCGACGGTCTTAAGCATGCTCCGAGGGAACTGTTCCTAGGCACTGGGCGCGATATGGCACACATGGTCCAGAGGAAAGTGGGCGGGGAGAACTATGAGAGAAGACCGACAATCCAGGGCGGTCCAACAGGGTCTCCATGCACCGAACAATGGTTCCTGCAAATGATGACTAGCTATGCTCAGGAGGGCGTAGTAGATACAATAGTAAACGGTGTCCTCAGTACATTCCAGGGATGGGAAGTCACTCCAGGAAGCGTTTATGAGGTAAAGGCAGTAAAGGTAGAGCAGCAACTGATAAAGCTGGCAGTTTCCAACGCCGGTAGACCGGGAATGGCCATATAGGGTCCAGAGTCCGCCTTGAGTCTCGTTCGAAATGAGGCGGACTTCATGTTACCGGATGCCGGACAGTGTGGTCTAAGACCCTGCGATAGTCACGAGTACTCTCAACTCAACGAGCTGAAAATTGACTTGGACTTCCTGAGAGAAGCACAGCACATTAGAGACATAGGGGCAGTGGCAATGACCGAGCAGATGCCAATTTTCGGTGGTTTCTTACCGACACTAGAGGCTACGGCAGTTTCAGATGTTGCAGCCCATCTGGCAGCATTTGGAATGTTCGGAACGAGTTATCATCTGGATGGACCGATACACGTCAGATGGGGCATAACGACTGCAAGGGAGACTCTCCAGGCAGCAGGTCATGCAGCGCTTGCTATGGATAGAAATACCGATACGCTAATTGCTAACCAATATTACACAATTGCAGGCCCATGCACCGAGATGGCTCTGTTAGAAACTGCAGCCCAGGCTGTAACAGATACTGCGAGCGGCCGGGAACTCGTTTCTGGCGTCGCTGCTGCTAAGGGAGTAGCTGAAAACTATACCACAGGCATGGAAGCAAGAGTGATGGGCGAAACAGCCATGGCAGCTTGCAAGTTGAGTGTACCGAAGGCTAACGAAGTTCTCAACAACATCGTGTCCAAATACGAGAAGATGTACAAGACTGCTCCTAAAGGCAAAAAATTCGAAGAGTGCTACGATCCTGTCAAAGTACTTCCAACAGAAGAATATCTCGAAGTATACGAACGTGCGATGAAAAAACTCGAGGACTGTGGACTACCACTTAAAGGAATCTATTAATAATCCTTTTTTTTTTAAAAAGAATCTGATGAAGTTTAGAATAACCCGCTTCATTTAATCATATATTGACTGAGTGCGGGATGTGTTATGGTATGTTTCATAACAGTGCCGAGAAATTGATTGAAAAAGGTGAGACTTTTAAAGATTATATAATCACACAGCAAGGAAAACTATGTAATCATAAAAATTACAGGTTGTGAGCCAGAAGGAAACAAACGCTAACATTACTCACCATGGTCTTCTCGCTTTCATGTTTGTGTGCCTCGGGGACGTAAACCACATCTCATCCCTATGACTTGATGTCCAGTAGTGGGTCCCCCGAGGCGGATCAGATGATCCACGTCAATATTCTTATTGAAAATGCATGCATGCATAAATTTTTATAGCCTCATAGGCTACCCGTAAATTTCTCCATACTGGCCCTTCACTTTGTCCGATTATAACGACGTATTTTCAAAATATTTTAATCAGTCTTTAACAACAAGTTTGGAATAATCAAACACTTTTTCCGTGCATGCGTTTTCACATTTACTACATGCGATACCATCGCACATGTCCGATCTTATCTCTACCTTAAAATGTCCATTAACCTTTGTCACTTTAAGGGCACCCTCTAAACATGCTTTTACACAACTAAGACATCCAGTACACCCTTCAAACTCTGCCGTAAGTTTAACACCGAGGTCTTTTACAATATGCAGCCCCTTTATTCCCAAAACTGGGATGTCTCTTACTGCAATTCTGTGAATTTCTGGTTTTGATTTTTCTTCAGGAACCTCAGGAAGACCATACTGCTTAATGAATTTTTTATACATGTTGTTGGGCATTCCTCGCCAATACCCCAGTTCAACAATATACGCATTTTTAAAGTCTTTTTCTAACGCAAACATAATGTGTGTCTTCTTTAACCTTTCAGCAATCTCCTGTGCCTCCTCAAGAAGAGATGTATCCTTGGCAATATCGCATGCAAAGGCAAGAGACGTATTCCCTATCTGATATATTCGCTCTACTTTTGGAGGAACCAACCCAGCATCTTGCGCTTTAATTGGATCAACATATGTGCCCCCAGCTCCTGCCATGTATGCTGACTTTATTTCATTCATAGAAAGTCCTGAATATTTTAGCAAAGTAAGATGCCCGGCCCTAAATGCTCCAAAAGCTTTACCACATTCTTCAAGATCCTTTTCTGTAAAGTATATCGTATCGTAATATAGTTTGATCGTCCTAGTTAATGTATCAATACGAGGAAGCTTGATTAATCCTGCCCTAATTCCTGAATAGACAAGCGCGATAACCCCCGTTCCAGTTATGCCAACAGGGGTGATAAATGATCTTAGCTTTGAAACGGTCCCGCTTCTACCATCTGTCAAGTAGGATTCTTTTCCCATCATGGAGTTGTCCAAAACAGTAGTCTTAAGGTTATTATCGACAAAATTTATATCGGAAATTGTACCAGGTGATGCAAGCATTCCTTTTTCAATTTGCTGTCCCTCAATTGCAGGACCGGCAGCAGCTGACCCCGTATAGATTTCATCCCCGTTTATTAAAGCCATCTCAGCATTAGTGCCGTAATCTGTAACTATGGAGGTCTCTCGCTTATTCAATATTCCGGCTTTGTATATCATAGCTATTGCATCTGCACCTATCATGTGCGCTACAGCTGGAGGGATATAAACCTCAACATCCGGTTTTAAAACATGGATTCCAAGCTCTCCAGTATGCAATACTGTCGCTCTTCTATCAAGTCTAGAAATACCCATTCTAGCCAAAGCATTATCTCCAGCGTATGCTAGGTCTCTTATCTCAATACCTTGAAAAATTGAAAGTTGTATTGGATTGCCACAGACGGCTACTCTCTCAACTGATTTGAGGTCTATATCTAGGCTCCTTAAAACCTCCTCTATTGCACGAATAACAACCCTGCGCCCGACCTCTAATCCATTATTCATACAGAAATCAAGATGATCCATCACGTTGCTACCAGGCAATGGGTGTCTAAGAGTTATGGAAGTTGATAATGTTTTTTTTGTCTCCAGTTTGATTGCCTGGGCTCTAATTCCACTTGTACCTATATCTAACCCAATAACTATTTTCATAATAAAACATAAATATCAATAAACTTATATAAGACTTATTCACAATTAATCAATGTTTTAAGAAAGAGAATTTCAAAATTGGTGATGCAAAATGGCAGAAGAAAAAGTAGAAATGAAAAAGACTCTTAGCACCTTCGACATCGTTGCACTATCGATAGCATTCATCGGCCCTGCGGCATACGGAATTGGATTTTTGCAATTGGTTGCAACTACAACTGAAATAGGTCCCGCAATAGCTCTAGCTCCTTTGCTTGGATCGATTGCATGCATATTCACAGCAGTTAGCATTGCAGTCCTTGCAATCAAGTTCGCATACTCGGGTGGTATCTACTCATACACGCGAAAAGCCTTTAGCCCTTCTGTTGCATTCATGGCAGGATGGACAGTATTGCTATCCTACATGTTTCTTCCAGCAGCCGGCGCCTTGTTTGTTGGGGTCTATATGCCAGTTCTAACAGGTCTCCTTGGAATAAATTTTCCATTTGAAGGTTTATTTTGGGCATTAGTCTTTGGAGCCATAATGACATGCTTTGCCTATATCGGAATAAAGACAAGCGCAAGATCGATGACAATGGTTCTTTTAGTCCAATTTACCCTGGTTTTCGCTATTGTAATAGCTGCAATTATTAAGGGTATTTTTATGTCAGGCACTAACTTTACGGCACCATTAAACCCAGGCCTTGCCCCTGGAGGAATAGGTGCGATATCTACTGCCGGCTTTGCCTTCTTCTTTGCGTATTACGGCTTTGAAGCGACCGTTACCTTTGCGGGAGAAACAAAGAATCCATACAAAAGCTGTGCTTGGGGAGCGATTTATGCAATTCTGATAGTTGGTCTCCTCTACATACTGTGGGGATGGGCTCTCAGTCTTCCATACACGACTAACTGGACAGCCTTCGTTGCAAGGCTAGCAGTAGCTGGAGATATGACTCCTGTAGGATTCGATATGTTCGGAGTTGTTGGTATCGCAATGCTTGCAATTGCCATAGTAATATCCGCTCTTGGTAGTGGTACTGCAGCATCATGTTCTGTAAGCAGAGTTCTTTGGCAGATGGGTGTTGATGGCCTCTTTCCCAAGAAGCTCGAAAAACTTCACAAAAAATACGCAAGTCCTTACATTGCGGCATTGACAACAGGCGCAGTAACTGCCATTGTTCCGATCGTATTCACACTGTGTGGCTATTCGATGCTACAAGCATTTATATTCATGTCTCTGTGGTGTGCTTGGGGCACCATAGTAATGTACATGTTCGTCAATGCTGACAGCATAGTAATCAATAGAAAGGAATCAACAAAGAGTGGCAAAAATTTTGCGCTGAAATTGCTGATTCCAGCAATAGGTTTTGCAATAATGGCTTACCTGTTCTTTGGCAGTAACATTGCTACGGTTATACTTGGGCCTCTGACTGTTCCTGTGATGGCTTTAGGAATCGCGTGGGAAGTAATCGGAATCATTTGGTTAGTCTATCTCTACAAGAGAAAACCTGAGGCTGTGAAGATAGGAATAAGAGGGGTTTAAGGTCTCCCAATTTTTTCCATTTTTTTCGGTGCTGTGCAATCATAGGTAGCTTTGTGCTGTCATTTACTGTATAGCTGTGTTTACTCAAGTATCAGCCTTACCTCTCTTATATCCGTGGTGTAGAGCTTCTTAATACCTCTAATCCCTCGCTTGTATGCATACTTCACCAGACCTGCCCCCCCTCAAGGATCCTTATCTGTGTATATGCGTTTGCCTTACTCTGCTTTGTGGGCTCGGTGATCTGCTGTATATCCACCTCCTTCTTCTTGATGAAGTTCAGTATCTGTATCCTGATGTGGGATGACAGAGCCATAGCCACAATAGCCACATTCTCGCCTCTTGCCGTGAGGACACCATCGACAATGGTAGACCCTTCGCTCATTACCCTCCACCTTTCAGTTACTTATTCCATGAGATTTTATAAAGAATTGCTTTGTGTACTAACTCGTAGCTTTCAGCAACTTGAATGACTCTTCCATGCATGCATTTGGATCCAGACTGTTTGAGAATCAGCTTTGTCTTCTCCACCATGCTCAGCGAATGTTTCTTCTCGTTCTGGTTGGCGGAAGCAAAAGCGCAAGTCAACGGAAGCATGGTCTGAGAATCGATGGACAGGTGAAGCTTGTAGCCCAAGCCAAAGGTTCTGCCTGCTCTTCCAACCCTGGCATCACCGTCAGAAACGCCTTTCTTGTTGTCCAGTGGATGTCTTGTGCTCCAGGCCTTTATGAACGAAGCATCAAACACGGCGTCAACGTCTTTTGCCTCGTTCCGCTTCAAGAGTTTAACCACTTTCTCCTTGATTATTCTGGTGAGGCGATCTTCTCCGACTTTGCGGATGAACCTGCTGAGAACGCTTCTAGGATAGGCTGCTTCGCCTGTCTTTATGAGGCACAGTTTTCTGAGCCGCAGGTCGGCGTCAAGCAGTCTGGTCATTTCTCTCAGGCTGCGAACACCCTTCATGCGCATGACGATGAAGGTTCTGAAAAGCCCTAATGGGTTTCTGGGAGGCCTGCCAGGTCCAACCGGGTGGAAGCACTCGAGCAACGCTGCTTTGGCAAAGCTTAAGTCTACGTTTCTGAAGAGGGTTTCCAGGGTCTCGTGTTCATCTTGTCCCGCTAGGACTCACCTCCTAAGCTTGGACATGCTCAATAAATACGAGACCCCAACTCAAAAATAAACATTAATCGATTTTAGGGACAAGCCAACGCGCCAACTGAAACAATTTTCCAAAATAGTTTTTACCCAACATTTTGCCCTTGCCTATGCCTGGGCACTCGTCTGTGTAAAGAAACTTGTGTTTTTGGTTCGCCGCGATTTTGAGCTCAAACGGGTAGAACCTGCAAATCAAAGGTCTCAGAGAGTAAATAGTGCAGTGATTCTTTTTCAAAAAGACGCATTTTCCGTCTTCTGCTGTCTTTTTCATCTCGTAACTGTAAGGCGCTTTACCTTCAACTTTCACTGCGAACTCGGCGATTGGCTGCGAAGTTGCCGCGGCAATCTGTTCAGCCTCTGTGCTCAAAAGAAGAACGTGCCTAATCCTTTCTTGCGTGTTGCCGCAACAGGTCCCACACTTTATGCATCGAAAGCGCACGGCAGCAGGATACTCAAAACTCATTTTACTTCCCGACAAAACACAGTATTTACGAGGACGCCAATAAAAACCCTCTTTATAGGTTGAACTTTGGCGTGGTAGTGGTTGTTTTTGGATGAGAAACGCGTCAATACGGATAGACCTCCTATAGGTTTC
>Ga0315296_10001975_pt1 | contig 17672 bp, 12 predicted proteins | sample YL17G14_18_MG_FD_203921 | JGI IMG/M metagenome (GOLD analysis project Ga0315296, IMG submission 203921) | Sediment microbial communities from Yellowstone Lake, YNP, Wyoming, USA - YL17G14_18 | ecosystem: Environmental > Aquatic > Freshwater > Lake > Sediment | place: USA: Wyoming | collected... | reverse complement strand
GCTTCCACCTTCGCTCAAGCTTCGGTGGACAAGTCGCGCTGTGTGCGCCACATGGCTACCCGACCAGGTCACGCGACCTGGTCCAGCGGCTGAGGACGGCAAGCAGGGCCTGCCGGTCGATGGGTTTGGGGATGTAATCGTCCATGCCGGCCGCGAGGCACTTCTCGCGGTCGCCCTCCATTGCGTGGGCGGTCATCGCGATTATCGGCGTGTGTCTTTCGTCCTTCTCGCGGCGTCGGACCTCCCGGGTGGCCTCGTATCCATCAATCTCGGGCATCTGGCAGTCCATGAAGACGATGTCGTACTCCCTTCCTTCGATCATATCCACCGCTTCCCTGCCGTCCGCGGCTACGTCCACCGTGCATCCGAGCTTCGAGAGCATGACCTCGGCAACCCGTTTATTCACCGGATTGTCTTCCGCCACGAGGACGTGCGCATCAAACGAGCGTTCCTTGCAGCGCTCATAGTCATCCTCACCGTCCACGGAGAGCGGGGTCGGTTCAGCCGCACGCAGCGACGTGTCGAGCGCCAGCGGGACCGTGAAGTAGAAGGTCGAGCCGACGCCCGGCTCGCTCGCAACTCCGACCTGTCCGCCCATGAGCCCGACCAACTGCCTCGAGATCGCCAGACCCAGACCGGCGCCGCTGAACTTGCGTGTGGTGGTGTTGTCAATCTGGGTGAAGCTCTCGAAGATGATGGCAAGCTTGTCCGAGGGGATTCCGATGCCGGTATCCGCGACCGAGAACTGAATCCGGGCGTCCTCCTGTGTCTGTTCCTCGCATTCCACGCGGATGGCTATGCCGCCCCGATCGGTGAATTTGATTGCATTGCCGACGAAATTGGTCAGCACCTGCCGGATGCGCAACGGATCGCCGATGAACCGTCTCGGCGTATCAGGTGCCACCTGGGCATTCAGCTCGATGCCCTTCTCGTTTGCCGACAGGACAAAGAGACTCACAACGCCGTCCACAATCTCGTCCAGATCGAACGGGACCTTCTCGATCTGGAGCTTTCCTTCCTCGATTCTCGACAGGTCGAGGATGCCGTTGATGATCGCGAGGAGCGCCTCCGCGCTGCTCAGGATGTCCTCGGCATAGCCGGCCTGTTCGCCGTCAAGATCGGTCTCCGTGAGCATGCGGGTCATGCCGATAATGCCGTTCATCGGCGTCCGGATCTCGTGACTCATGTTGGCGAGGAACGCGCTCTTGGCATGGTTGGCGGCTTCGGCCTCGACCTTGGCGTGCTTCAGCTTCTCTTCGTATTCCCTGCGCTCGGTGATGTCGCGGGCTATGCCCTGAATTCCGATTATCTCGCCCTCATCGTTGACCACGAAGTTCGAGATGATCTCGGTCCAGACGGTTGAGCCGTCCTTCTTCACGAACTCAAGCTCCAATGCAACCGACCGATCGATATCGAGTGACTTGAGGTTCTCCTCTATTGTTGCCAGAGCCAGCACTGCCGATGCGGGAGTGAGTATCTCGGAGATCGATTTCTTCACAGCCTCCTCGGAAGTGAATCCGGTCAGGTCCTGGAACGACGGACTTATGTAGGTGAAAGTCCCATCGAGCTCCATGCTCCATATCACATCGACCGCGTTGTCGGAAAGCAGGCGGTACCGCTGCTCGCTCTCCTTGAGGGCTTCCTCGACCTTGACCCGCTCGGTGACGTCGCGAACGAAAGCCACAACCCCGACAATCTCACCTGACGCGTCGCGCAAGGCCGTGCGAGTCACGTCGACCCAGAAGACCCCGTTCGGAGTCCGCCAGGGCTGGAGTTTCTCAGAAGGCTCTCCGGTGTTGAATGTGCGGCGTATGTCTTCCAGGAGCGCGTCTCGATCCTCCTGTGGATGATGATCGGTCACCGGTCGACCCAAGGATTCCCTGATGCTGATGCCGTAGCGTTTCTCGAGCTGAGGATCGGCCCAGATCGATAACACCACTCCGTCGTAGTCATAGACAAGGATAAATGACTCGTGGAGCGCGGACAGGATTCCGGTGAGCCGTGCCTCGCTCTCACCGAGCTCCTTCTCGATGCGCACGCGCTCGCGCAGCTCGTCCTCGAGACGCCTGCGGGTCACCATCAGCTTGCGATTGGCCATAGACAGCATGAACGACGCTGCGCCCGACACGGCAAGGAGTATGCCTATGCTGAGAATCCAGTACCAGTAGTCACGAACCAGCGCCGGCAGCGTGACTCTGCCATAGTTCCTGAAGATTCCAATCCTGAGGATTTGGAGGCATTCCATCACGGGGGCGTAGTTGTCGGGGACCGTCCAGCCATGGATGTGAGCCGCGCGTGCGGCCGCGGAATCCGGCGGCATGGACAGCAGCGCGACCGACACCGCCGAGGAGATATCGTCCGGCGTACCCGCCATCGCGGCGAACGCCCATTCCGGATACAGTCTTGTGGAAGAGACGAACGGATAGTCGGAGGGGATGTCCTGGCCGAAGTCAATGATCCTGAAGTCGCTCATCTCGATGAGTCCGGCAGACGCCATTCTCTCGAGGATGCCGGTTCTTACGGTCCCAGCGTCCGCCAGACCGTCGCGAACCGCGTAGACGACAGCCTCCTTCGTTTCGCCGAACTGGATCTTCTCGAAACCGCTCCGGGGATCGATCCCCTGCCCGACAAGCTCCCTGCACGCCGCATGCCAGCCGCCCAGGGTGTAGTCTCTGACCCCCATGAACGTGCAGCCCTTTAGATCCGCCGGCTGAGAGATATCGGCCCTGTCCGATCGGCAGAAAACCACCCCTCCGATCCTCGAGACCGGCACACCGTCGATGACGTTGACCATCGTGGCGATGTGCTTCGTTCCGTAGAGCATGTTGAGCTCAACGTGGAGGGCCGGGCTCGCGATCACGAAGTCGACTTCGCCGTCGGCAACCGCTTCCTGAACCTCTTCGTACTCCAGCGGCATGATCTCAAATGAATAGCCCGGCACCTGCTCAGTCAGGTACTTCGCCGTCGGCTCCCATCTGGCCTGACATCTCTCAAGGCTGTAAATCGCAAGGACGCCGATCCTGAGCACCGGCTCTTCCTGAGGAATCGATCCTCCCAGAGGGATCGCGGCCGCAAGAGTCAGGAAAAGAAGGAATATGAGCGATTTCAGTGGAGCAAGCTTCATCTGCCACCCAAGCCTCCGGACCTGGAAAGTTGATACAGTAACATCCATCGCAGAGGAACGGCATTTTCAGTGTTTAACGGCGGCGCCTGGAATGCTACAATGACGTTTTCCTGACCAAACCCGGAGGTTGCTGTCATGGCCGATGTATCCGGCTTTATACGTCCTCATCTTTTCAAGGTGCAGCCATACGTGCCCGGAAAGCCCATCGCAGAGGTCCGGAGAGAGTTCGGCCTGAGGGGCGAGATAGTCAAGCTCGCATCGAACGAGAATCCCCTGGGCCCGAGCCCGCTCGCCAGGGAAGCGATCATGGCGGAGCTGGAGAACCTGTGGCTGTACCCGGAGGACTCGGTTTTCTACCTGAAGAAAGCCCTGTCGGAGCGTCACGGCGTTCCTGCTAACTGGATAGTGGTCGGGAACGGGGCGGTGGAGGTGATCTACCTGCTGGCGCAGGCGTGCCTTGCCCCCGGGGATGAGGCGATCATGGGTCAGCCTTCGTTCATGATCTACGAGATCATGTCGCAGATGCACGACTCCACCAAGATCGGCGTCGGCCATCCGGCCTATCGCAACGACCTGGAAGCGTTCGCCGAGAACGTTTCCGATCGGACAAAGATCATCTGGATCGACAATCCGAACAATCCGACGGGGACGTACAACTCGAAGGACGAGGTCGAGAGGCTGATCGACGAGGTCGACGGTCGGGCGCTGATTGTCCTTGACGAGGCTTATTTCGAGTTTGTGGACGCTCCGGACTTCCCGGACGGAATCGAGTACGTCAAGCAGGGCAAGGCGGTTGTTGCGCTTCGCACGTTCTCCAAGATCGTCGGTCTTGCCGGGATACGCTGCGGCTACGGCGTGATGCATCCGGACCTGGCGAAGATCATCGAGAGTCTCAAGATCAAGTTTTCGGTGAACACTCTGGCCCAGGCGGCGGCGATAGCGGCGCTGAAGGACAAGGAGCACATCAGGAGAAGTCGCGAGCTCGTTCTCGGAGGCAGGGAGTTTTTCTACCGCAACCTTAACGAGATGGGCCTGAAATACAACAGGACGCAGGGGAACTACGTGTGGATCAACCTGGGGCACGATTCCAAGGCGGCGCACCAGGCGTTCCTGCAGCACGGGGTCATCATCCGTCCCGGCTGGATATTCGGTGCGCCGAACTGGGCGCGCGTGACGATCGGGACAGAAGAAGACAACCGCAGATTCTTCGACGCGTTGAAGCTGATTGTGAAGGGCTACGTGAAATCGTGCTGAGCCGCCCGTCCTGACGAACAACGCGAACGAGCCCGGCGCCGATGTGCCGGGTTTCTTTGTTGCCACAAATGCCCCGGGGATAATCGACCCGGTCGGTGTCAGTTTTTGCCTCTCGATTTCGTTCTTTAGGTGGGATAACCCGATACCTCATAACACGAGAGGTGCCAGAACATGAACTACTGTGCGTACGAGCTCTTGAGGACTGTCTACGCATGCGAACAGGCGGGCCATCCGGAGCTTATTCCAAGCCCGCGGAAAGTACGCATGGACCGCGAGTTCTCTGAGGCTTTGGACTACCTTCTGGAGGAGGGATACATGCTGGCGTGCAAGTCCCGCTGGTCATCGGGCCACATTGAGATACTTGCAGTCGGACTGGGATTTTTCGATCCGGAGATGGAGTCGCTGACGATAACACCCAGAGGCTCGAGAGCGCTGATAAGGGAATCGCGGGCGAGGGTGAGTCTGAGGGGCTTCTAGAGTCGATCCTGTCGTGCGCAGAGCGTGGCCGCAAACTCGGTGACCCGACCGGCGATTTTCCGCCGGAGCCCCGTAAGTTATTCCCCTCCGCGCACGTTCAATAAGTGACCGACCGAAAATCAGCTTGCGCATAGGAGGTTACGGACATGAAATACTGCGCGTACGAAATTCTATCGATTGTCGAGGAGTGCGAGGGGATCGACCATCCCGAGATGATCCCGAGCCCGCAGAGGATCCGCCAGGACCCCGAGTTCGGCGACGCGCTGGACTGGCTTCTCGCGAAGGGATACGTGGAGGTCTGCAAGGCGCGGCATTCTTCGCACCACGACGAGGACCTTGCGATCGAACTCGGCATCTTCCATCCGGAGTGGGATTCCCTCACTATCACCCCGGCGGGCCTGGCGGCTCTGGAGGACGAAGCTCGGGTAAGGGTGGACTTGAGGAGCTACTGAGAGACTTCGCAAGCACACACATCGCTTCCACCTTCGCTCAAGCTTCGGTGGACAAGTCGCGCTGTGTGTGCCACACGCTCAGAATCCCAGCTCGTACTCGGGGGTGATGATCGCGCGTCGCAAGGGGCCGGGATGCTTGACGCGCGTGTTGGGAAACACAACGCACTCCTCGATGGGACCGTCGCCGTCGATCATCGCGTTGTCGCCGATCGCCGACCATCTCACGTCGGGCTTCCCTCTGAAAAAAACGTCCTGACCGATCACTTTGTCGACCCCGCGATGCTTCATCTCCCGTATGCAGCAGTCGATCAGGTCCTCGGGGTAGGTGATGTTGATGTCGTCCTCGAGCGCGTGGCTCGCGAAAACGGGGTGCCCGTCCTCTATGTAGATCTGGATCGATTCGGTGATCTCATACTCGTCCCGCATCGCGGTGCGCGGCGTGCGTCGGATGGCGTCGAAAATGCTGACATCGAAAAGATAGATGCCACAGCCCTTGAGGTCGTTCACAGGATAGCGCGGTTTCTCTATGACCCTCGTGACCCGCCCGGAGTCCTCGAGAACGATCGCGAAATTGCGCCTGATGTTCTCGGGAGTGTCCCTCTTGACGGCGAGAACCGCATCGGCGTCCTTCTCATGCCACTGCTTGATCATGTCGTCGAGCGTGTCGGAGATGATGAAGATATCGCCCAGGAAGAGGAGAAAGGAGGTGGTGATGTATTGCTCGAGCTTCATGACCGCGTGGGCGATGCCGAGCTGGGTCTCCTGAGTGAGGTAGTGAATCTTCATTCCATATCTGGATCCATCCCCCAACTGTCGCTCGAACGCCTCCCCGAGTTGCCCGACGACTATGTAGACCTCATCGATTCCGAGCTCGCGCATGTACTCGAGCTGGTAGCCGACGATCGGCTTGTTGCAGATCGGCAGAAGCGGCTTCGGGTAGGCCTCGGACAGAGGCTGGAGTCTGGAACCTTTGCCGGCTGCGAGTATGGCGCCGACAAGCCTGCGGTCTGATCCCATGGGATTGCACCTTCGGACCTTTCGAGTTCGCGAATCATGATACGCGTGCGGGATGGAATGCGCAAACCGCGGTCGACAGGGTTTGGCGCATCGGTTCTCGCCGAGCCACACCATGATTGTTGTGTTGCCCTTGACTTACGCTGCAAGTTAGTGTATACTCGTTCATATGAGCAGGCGTTCAGATGATATCACTGCGACCCACGATGCCGTGTGCGACCTTGTCTGCGTCGATGAGCACAAGATCAGGAAGGTCCGCAAGGAGCTCGGGCACGAGACCGATCACTTCAGGCTTGCCGAGCTTTTCAAGGCATTCGCCGACCCCACCCGCGTGAAAATCCTCCGGGCCCTCTCAGTCTCTGAACTGTGCGTTTGCGATATCGCCGCGCTGATCGGGCTGACGCAATCCGCCGTCTCGCACCAGCTCAGATTCCTCAGGGTCTCCCGTCTCGTCAAATACCGCAAGGAAGGCAAGATGGCGTACTACTCGCTCGACGACGACCATGTGCGGCTCCTTCTTGACCAGGGCCTGCGGCACGTCAGGGAGGGCAGGTAGAATCCATCGTGGAGCGTGTCGCGGAAATCGTCCTGGGCATCCTGTACGAAACCTGGGTCATCCTGAATGACTCAGCGCCGTACATCCTCATCGGATTCCTCATGGCCGCTCTGATCAAGGCGCTGATTCCCGATCGACTTGTCGCCGAGCAGCTCGGAAAGAGAAACGGAGGGGCGGCTGTGATCAAGGCGGCCCTGTTCGGGATACCGATCCCACTGTGCTCGTGCGGGGTTGTTCCCGCCGCGATGGGCCTGAGGAAGCAGGGGGCGAGCAGGGGCGCGACAACATCGTTTCTCGTCTCCACGCCTGAGACCGGGATTGATTCGATCGCGATAACATGGGCCCTGATGGACCCGATCATGACGGTGTTTCGCCCGATCGCGGCGTTTGTGAGCGCGATGGTCGCCGGGTTTCTGGAGAACCGTTTCGGCGCCGATGAAGCCGCTACGGAAAACGACCCAATGGTGACGAGTGCGTCAGAATCGTGCTGCTGCGACGGCGGATGCGCCGCCGAGCCCGCGATCGCCTCGGCGCGGATATCGTTCTTCGATCGACTGAGAGGAAGTCTCCGCTTCGCGTTCGGAGATCTGCTCGCCGACATCGGCAAGTGGCTCGCGGTGGGCATCATTCTCGCCGGGATAGTTGCTTACGCCGTCCCGGAGAGCTTCTTCGAGCGGTATCTCGGGCCAGGGATCGCGCCGATGCTCATCATGCTTGTCGCCGGCATCCCGATCTACGTCTGCGCGACATGCGCCACTCCGTTCGCCGCCGCACTCGTCCTGAAGGGGCTCTCCCCTGGAGCGGCGCTGGTTTTCCTGATCTCCGGCCCGGCCACGAACGCGGCGACAATGACGGTGGTATACAAACTGATGGGCAGGAAGTCGCTGATCATCTACCTCACCTCAATCGCGGTCTGCGCGCTGGGTATGGGGTACCTGCTCGACTTTGTCTACAGCGGCCTCGGGATCAGGATGGTGCCCGCGATCGGTCGGGGAGAGAGCGAGGGCCTGGGGTGGTTCAGCATCGCCTCCTCAGTCGTCCTGGTCGTCCTGATAGCGAGGAGTCTCTGGGAGGAGCGGAAAGAGGGCCGCGCGAACGGACCTGCCGGATCGGCAGCAGGCATCCCCTAGCCGGGTTGGAAAACCAGCACAATCTCTTGTGCGGCCAGCTCATTCGTGGTACAATGTGAGCGTTATCGAGTCAGGATATCTGCGTCCTATATAATCAAGTGAGGACGGAGGAACATTATGCGTGTCGAACGTTTCACCCACCAGCTTCGTGAGGCTATCGAGGCCGCCCAGGCTATCCTCGGCGATCTGACTCAGAACGCCCTCGATACCGACCACCTCCTTCTCGCCATGATCGGGCAGGACGGCGGGATGGTCGAGCGCATCCTCAAGAAGCTGAAGAAGAACCTGCCCAAGATACGGGAGAGCGCGAAGGAGGCGGTCTACCGCGGCCAGCAGCCGTCCGGCTCGGCTATGCCTCCCGGTGAGGAGATATATGTGACCCCCAGGATGAAGCGCGCGTTCGATCTCGCGCTCGAGGAGGCGGGCTCGCTGGGTGATACCTACATCGGGAACGAGCATGTCCTTCTCGCCATGCTGAGAATCCCCGAGGGCACGGCATGGCAGATCGTCCAGGACATCGGCCTGACCCGCGAGGACGTGCTTGAGGCGATTCGGAAAATCCGGGGCACATCTAAGGCCGACGACGCGAGCGCGGAGGAGAAGTACGAGGCGCTCGAGCGATTCACCCGCGACCTTACCGAGGAAGCTCGCCAGGGCAAGCTCGATCCTGTCATCGGTCGCGAGGAGGAGATTCGGAGGGTGATCCAGGTCCTCGCGAGGCGCAGGAAGAACAATCCGGTGCTGATCGGCGAAGCCGGAGTGGGCAAGACCGCGATTGTCGAGGGCCTGGCGCAGAGGATCGTGGCGAACGAGATCCCCGAGACCCTTGCCGACAAGCGCGTTCTCGCGCTCGACATGGGCGCGCTGATCGCGGGCACCAAGTTCCGGGGCGAGTTCGAGGACCGTCTGAAGGGTGTGCTGGACGAGATCAAAGCCGCCGAGGGCAGGATCATTCTCTTCATAGATGAGCTTCATACAGTTGTCGGCGCCGGGAAGGCCGAGGGCTCGATGGACGCGGGCAATATGCTCAAGCCGATGCTAGCTCGTGGCGAGCTGCAGGCTGTCGGCGCGACGACGATCGATGAATATCGGAAGTACGTGGAGAAAGACGCGGCGCTTGAGCGACGTTTCCAGCCGATCATGGTCGACGAGCCCACGGTCGAGGAAACTATCGAGATTCTTCGCGGCCTCAAGGATCGATATGAGGCGCACCACATGGTGGAGATCACCGACGACGCCCTGCAGCAGGCCGCGCACCTGTCGCACCGCTACATCTCCGACCGCTTCCTCCCCGACAAGGCGATCGACCTCGTGGACGAGGCGTGCGCGCGCGTTCATTACGACGCGATCTACATCCCGCCCGAGATCAAGAAGCTCGAGGACCAGATAAAAGAGCTTCAGAAAGAAGAGGAAGCCGCCGGCAAGATGCAGGACTGGGAGAAGGCCGCTCATATCAAGCAGGAGCGGGCCAGGCTGGAGCTCGATCGCAAGGAAGCAACGGACAAATGGCGCAGCGGACGCGGTCCACAGGACACGGTCGTGGACGGCAACGACATAGCTCGCGTCGTCAGCTCATGGACCGGCATCCCGGTCACCAAAATGGAGCTTTCCGAGACCCGGAAGCTCCTCACGATGGAGGACAACCTGCACGCGAGAGTAATCGCGCAGGACGAGGCGATAGTCGCGGTCAGCGAGGCGGTACGACGCGCCAGGGCCGGGCTCGGCGACCCGAATCGCCCGATCGGTAGCTTCCTGTTCCTCGGCCCTACGGGAGTGGGCAAGACCGAGCTTGCCAAGACTCTGGCGGAGTTCCTGTTTGACAGCGATGAGGCCCTGGTCCGACTCGACATGTCGGAATACATGGAGCGTCACGCGGTAGCGAAGCTCATCGGAGCTCCGCCCGGCTATGTCGGCTACGACGAGGGCGGGCAGTTGACCGAGGCGGTCAGGCGGCACCCGTACGCGGTCGTGCTTCTCGACGAGATCGAGAAGGCCCATCCGGAAGTGTTCAACATGCTCCTGCAGATCCTCGACGACGGCCGGCTGACCGACAGCCACGGCCGTACGGTGAACTTCAAGAACACCATCCTCATAATGACATCGAACATCGGCTCACACCTCATCGACGCGCCCCCGCCGGGCCTTCCCGACGAGAAGCGGCACGAGCATTACCTCCAGATGAAAGAGAAGGTCATGAACGAGGTGCGCGGGACCCTCCGTCCCGAGTTCCTGAATCGCATCGACGAGATAATCGTCTTCCATGCGCTCGACCGCAGGCACATGGGCCAGATCACCCGGCTCCTCTTGGCGAGGGTCGCCAACCGTCTCGACGAGCACGACATCGACCTGAATGTCACCGACGATGCGGTGGAGTTCCTTGCGAGGGTCGGGTATGACCCCACCTACGGCGCTCGCCCGCTCAAACGCGCGATCCAGACTTATCTCGAGAACCCTCTCGCCAACAGGATCATCAGCGGCGAGATCACCGAGGGCTCGACTGTCACGGTCGACGCGAGCGATCTGGCAAAGAATCCGGATATCGATCGTCCGTTCACTCCCGCCACAGCACTCGAATTCGAATCCAAAGCCCGCACCACCTAGCCCGCCCCCGGCACCCCAGCTTTTCAATTCGCATCTTCAGGAGCGCATGCGTCCCGCCTGCAACAATTCACGAGCCTGTCAGAACCGCGACCGTAAGGGAGCGGTCGCACGGACCCCGTTTATTCCGAGCCGCGAGCGTCAGCAAGCGGGTCCGCAACTTTCGCAACCCACCCGCCATACGCATACGCTCCTCGGAAACCTGCGCAGCTCACCAGCACCCGTCGGGTGGGAACTTGCTGAGAAACGCGTCATATTCGCCGTTCGAGGTGTGCTCATCAACTCCCGGGCCGGGATTGAAATCGACGGTATCCCAGAAGAACCCCGCAACACAGACGCTCCCTGAGCCGTCCACTGCAACCGCATAGCCCCAGTCTTCCCCTATCGCGCCCCACGTACGGGCCCACTGGAAATCGCCTCCCGAATCGAGCTTGCTGAGAAACACGTCCCGATACCCATTCGAGGTGTGCTCATCAACCCCCGGGCCGGGGTCGAAGTCGACAACATCGTCGAAACACCCCTCAACATAGACGTTCCCTGAGCCATCCACCGCAACTCCGCCGCCTTCGTCCCAGCCTTTCCCGCCCCACGTGCGCGCCCATTGGAAACTGCCTTCGGAATCGAACTTGCTGAGAAAGATGTCATAATCGCCGTTCGAGGTGTGCTCATCAACTCCCGGACCGGGATCGAAATCGACGCTATCCCCGAACCATCCCGCAACATAGACGCTCCCCGAGCCGTCAACTGCAACTCCCCAGCCTTCGTCCGAGTCCACCCCGCCCCAAGTGCGCGCCCACTGAAAATCGCCTTCCGAATCGAACTTGCTGAGAAACACGTCACCAGAGCCGTTCGAGCTATGTTCATCAACTCCCGGGCCGGGGTCGAAATCGACGGTGTCGTAGAACTCCCCGGCAACATAGACGCTCCCCGAGTCGTTCACCGCAACTCCATGGCCGCGATTGTAGCCGCCTAACCCGCCCCAAGTGCGCGCCCACTGGAAATCGCCTCCCGAATCGAACTTGCTGAGAAACACGTCCCAACCGCCGTTCGAGCTATGTTCATCAACTCCCGGGCCGGGGTCGAAATCGACGGTGTCGTAGAACTCCCCGGCAACATAGACGCTCCCCGAGTCGTCCACTGCAACCCCATAGCCCCAGTCTTCCCGTATCCCGCCCCACGTGCGGGCCCATTGGAAATTGCCTTCGGAATCGAATTTGCCGAGGAACACGTCGTAGCAGAAACATCCCGTAACGTAGACGCTCCCCGAGTCGTCCGCTGCAATTCCCCAGCCCCAGTCCGTCCATACCCCGCCCCACGTGCGCGCCCACTGATAGTTTCCTTCAGAATCGAACTTGCTGAGAAACACGTCCTCCCAGCCATTCGAGGTGTGCTCATCAAGTCCCGGGCCGGGGTCGAAATCGACGGTATCGCAGAAAAACCCCGTAACATAGACGCTCCCCGAGCCGTCCATCGCGACTCCATAGCCGATGTCATCCGAAGTGCCCCCCCATGTGCGCGCCCAGCCCTTCTTTGGACCAACGGTTGCAGTCACGACTTGCCACCCGTCAACCGCCCCCAGATTCTGATCCACCCAGGTGTCCCTGACCCTCACCAGCAGCGGGTAACCCGCATCTCCTGCTCCGGTGTCGTTCGTGATGATCCCGCTGAAAAGCCAGCTCTCTTTGCTTGTGGCTGTTGACAGCGCGAGCGGGACTTCCCCGCTGAACAATTCAGGGGCCTCAACCGTGACGCTGGAAATCGTCTCGAGACCCTGATGGTCGAAAGCCTCAACGAAGATCTCCGCCATTCCTCCCGCCGATAACTCCAGTCCCGGGCCGATTTGCACATCAATCTTGTATGCCTCCATGCAGTTTGCTTCCGGCGGGAAATCATTGACCGGATCGGTCACTTCGCCGCCCGCCGGGAACCAGGACGCGTCGACTGCATAGCCGAATTCGAGCGGACCCGGCGGAAAGTGCAGCATGACGGTCCGCGTGCTCACTGTGCCCGGCATGAACACGCAGCGCGGCTGATCTTGCTCATACCCGACGTACGGATTCAGCGTCGCCGACAGGTCGCCACCGGGCGCTTTGTGGCCGGGAATGTAGCCGAGTATCGGCGGCTTGGTTGGAGGGAAATTCGTCGGATTGAATAAGTGCGTGTACCCGTCGGGATTCAGCATCTGCGCGACATCGTCGCCCCAGGCGATCTTCCGCCCGCTGGCAGGAAAGGTGTAATCCGACCCGGAGATGAAAATCCCGCGGACATCGAATCCTGTGTATCGCAGAAGCCCGGGAAACGGATGGATGACCGCAACGTCCGCGCTCAATCCGTCGGCCGTCCCCTTGACGTTCTTGATTGTCAGGCAATCGGTACACGGCATGACCTCCAAAAGCCGGACGACGTTGAAATGCATCGTGCCTACGCGGTCGGGTACGACCGTGATCGTTTCCCTATCCGCCGAAATGCCGATCTTCCAAAGTCCCCACAGAACGCGATTCCCAGCAGCAGAATGAGATGCTTGCTGCGCCGCTGCCGGCGCAACGCCTTGATCGATCCCGCCCGCAATCGGGTCGTGAGACTCACCGCATCCGACGAGCAACGTCAGGAACAGAAGCGCCGGGACTACGATCCGAATTCCTCTGTATTTCATCGACAGCCTCCCCGCGAGTTTCTAGCCTAATTTTATACCATCTGCCGAATCCGTCAAGGGGAAATCGGAAAATCCTGTAGCGACGCATGGCAATGCGTCGCGTCCCATTGCCTGCGGCGACGCACTGCCCTGCGTCGCTACGGGGGAGGTTGGCAGCTCGCGATCCTGAAGATGCGGACTGGAAAGTCGGCGCACCCGGATGCGGGCTGGGAATTCGCGCTCCGGCAGGCGGGACGCATGGGCTCCCGGAGGGGCGGTTGCGGCTACGTGACTTCTGCAACTAATCGGCATGGTGACGAAAGTCGCGGACCCGCTTGCTCCGCGCGCGGCTCGGAAACACCGCGGGTCAGAAACAGTGCGGGTCGGAAACACCGCCTCGAATCACCGCCATTGCTGGGGACTCAGAAGAGCCTTCCGATCGTGATGCCGACGTACCAGCCTATGACCACTCCGGCAACGGCGCCGACCGCTCTCATGGGACCGGGGGGGACAAGGAAAAAACCGATTATGGCGAAGAGGACCGCGGCTGTCGCGCCGAAGATTGAGGGCCAGTCCCTGGGGGCTGCCCGTAGCGGGGGGGTGATGGGCGCGGGAGCGGAGCCCGAGGGCTCCAAAGGAGGCCTGGACCCGGAGCCGCCGGTGTAGACCGGGATGATGCCGGACGCCTCGCGGGCGGAACCCAATATCCTGTTCCACATGCCCGGCTTCAGCCGGTGGTACTGCGGATACTCGGTGATCAAAATCTCTACACTTCTGCGGACCTTGTCGGGGGGGAAGGCGTCCATCTTCGTCTTGATGGACTGCGCGGCTCTGTCGAAGCCTCCGTCGATTTCCTGGTCGGTGAAGTGCACGAAGGTGAGTGCGGCCAGCGCCTTCACGGGATGGATGATGACCTCGTCCTGCTCGAGGCGACGCCAGGCCTGGTCGGCTTCCTTCATCCATTGGCTTTTCTGCTGAAGCTCGGTGAGATCGGCGTTCTTCGGATCGAATCGAACGGCCGCCTTGAGGAAGAAGTTCGAGTAGTCAAACGCCTTCTGGTCAAGCAGCTTCAGGCCGGACACGCCGAACATGGATGCCGTGTACAGCTTGATGTCGGTTTCGTTGGGGATGAGGCTTTCGATGCGCTTGCCGACCTCGACCGCCTTCTGCAGTTGTCCCGCGACGATATGAATGTGACACAGGCAGAACAGGGCGTCGAAGTGCTGAATGTCCACCTGTTTGTGGGCGGTGAGGGCTTTCTCGGCCCAGGTGAGCGCCTGGTCGTACTTCTCCTCCTGGATGTAGGTCCTGGCAATGGCCAGGTAGGGAGGGGTGTTCTTCGGATCGAGCTTGATGGCCTTGCGGTAGTTGTACCTTGCCGATCCGATCAGAGGTCCCTTGTCCAAGTGCTGGATCTTCTCCGCTTTCTCAATATAAGTGTCGCCGAATCTGGTCCAGTACACGGGGACATCGGGCCTTCTCTCCAGGAGGGTGCTGTAAGTGCCGATAGCCTCGTCGGTGAGGCCGATCTCCCGCTGGCAGATTCCGAGGAGGTCGCGAGCCTCGTCCGCAGCCGGCTGGACGGTCAGGAGCCTGGTAAGGTGGCGGGAGGCGCCGAGGCAGTTGTCGGCCTCCATGGATGCGATCGCCTGTTCGACAAGGCGCCTCACCTGGTCGCCCCACGCCCACAGCGCGTCGTAATGTCGCCGTGCCGCGGGATCGTAGAGCGTGTCGAAAGCAAAGCGGATGCGCCGATATTTCTCGGGATCCTTCTGCGGAGGATGCTGCCTGTGCAGGCGGTAGTAGGCGTTCTCAAGGTCCGCCGGCTTGGCGTCGCGCGGAACGCCCAGCACACTGTACAGATCCGTCTGTTGCGGCCCTGCAACCATGATCCCCGACATAAACTACACGCGCACATCCCGCCCAGGCATCCCACACACCGCCCGGTCGACGGTCCGGACCAAGCTTACGATCAACCGCGACCGGTCACGTCGCCTCGCTCCCGCCTCGACCGGCCCAGAGCTGAAGCATCCCCGGGCAGCCCATTTCATCGCTCGATTACCTGCCGAAATCCTTCGGGCCTTGTCGCCGGCCCCGGGCGTTCGTGAAGGTGTAAACTATCTCAGATTGAAATAATCCGCTCCCCTTTGCTTATGGCGGGGTATTCCATTATATAAACTCAGCCCGCCGATCACAAGACCAAACAAGAACTCTCCGGGGAAATATTGGCCGGGGGCGCGAACCGGACCGCCCCGTCAGCCGCTGTCGACGGGCTCGGGCTCGCGGAAACGCATGCCGTGCGTCCAGTAGAAGAATTGCTCGATCTTCCGCTCGTCCGGCGGGATCTCCGACTGGTCGCGCCAGCAGAACTCGATCGTGTTGCCCCAGTGGTGGACCAGCACCGCGAAGGTGTACCGATCGGCGCCTCCGCCATGCGGTCTCAGGCGGAAGACCCTGAGGGTTCCGGAGCCCGATGCCAGGCCCGGCCACGGAAGGTCGATCTGACGCTCCTCCACGAGCTCGATGTCGTACTCCAGCTCGGCGCGGAAGAGACCGGCGCTGATCTCGTCAAACAGCGGCCTTCGGTTGTCGTCCCATTCCCCGACAATTCCCGTTGTATAGAGTCGTCGATAAGGGTTCTCGATTGAGGAGGTCGTTCTGGGGAAAAGCAGAGTGTACGGGGAGTCGGGGGAGGCGGCGACCGCGCCCCGCAGGGTATCGGACGTGACATGGCGTCGGGGGTTGAACTTCAGGCCCGCCTGGGGATAGTCGAAGCCCGAGCGCTCGGGAGTCGGGCCGATGGCGCACGAAGCCAGGAAGCTGCAGAGAAGAATCGCCGCGGAAAAGCGCATGACCTGATTTTAGCATCTGGGCGGCTGGTTGAGCACGCAGCCGCGATAATTCGGTGGGATGCTGTCAGGAGCTGCCGGAGCCAAGCTCGGCCACCGGGCATTTGTCGAGGGAGAACGACTCGCCGTTCGGCATCCAGTCGTCCCACCATGTCGCCTCATCGTTCCTGGGAAGCTTGAAGAACTGACCGTAGAACGCGGGGTTCTTCGAGTTGTGGTACTTGAAATACAGGTGTGCCTGGTCGTAACCGAGAATCTCGATCTTGCCGGACGCGTGGCTGCCGGTGTAACGCGCCCGCTTGCCGAGCCCCGAGACGCGCCTTCTCGCGGCCTCGAATATGTCTATTCCCGACACGAAGGGGATCATGAAATGAGCGTTGCCTCGTGTCGGACGGCAGTGGAAGACGTAGTACGGGGGGACGCCGACCTGCGCGAGCCTGGTGAAGAGAGCAGCGAGGGTATGGGCGTCGTCGTTGATGCCTCTCAGAAGCGGAGTCTGGTTCACGAGGATCAGGCCTTTGGCGATCAGGAGCTTCAGGGCCTTCACGGCCGTTTCGGAGACCTCGCGCGGATGGTTGAACTGAGTCACTATGTAGATGCGGGCGTCGGGACGGGAGTGGCTTGCGAGCAGGTCGAGAAGCTCCGGATCGTCGATGAACCTGAAGGGATTGAACGCGGGAAGCTTGGTCCCGAATCGTATGATCCTGACATGCGGGATCTGTCTCAGTCGCTCGAGAATGGCGGCAATCCTGCTTGTGGACAGCATGAAAGCGTCGCCCCCGGTCAGAAGCACGTTGTCTATCTCGGGGTGGGACTGGATGTAGCGGAATGCGGGCTCGAGATCCGGCGTGATCTCGGTGTTGCGGGGCATGAAGATCCTTTTGCGGAAACAGAACCTGCAAAGGGCGGCGCACACCCTGCTGACAAGGACCACTGCGGTCTTGGTGTACTTATGCTCGCATCCCGGGGCGACCGTGATCGCGGCTTCGTGGCTGGCGTCGAGAAGCCCGGTGGTGTCGTCCAGTTCGTCCGGACCGGGGATAATGAGCCGCCTGATGGGATCCGCGGGATCGGCCCAGTCGATCAGAGACAGGTAGTAGCTGTTCGCGCGGAACCTGAAAACGTGAGCCACGTCCCGCAGGCGCGAGCGCTCCTCGTCCGCGAGCTGCGGCACGTCGTCCAGGCTCCGGATGTAGCTTATGTTGCGTTTCTCCCCGACCCGTCTGCGCCACTCGGGCATATATGTCCCGTTGATGATCTGATCATCAGGTCTGCGGCCGAGTCTTTCCTTGTTTACAACCATTGCTTCTTCTCCTTGTCGGTCGTCTTGCAGAAGTGATGTCAAAGCTCCCGCCACGCACGGTACGCGGGATAAACAGCGACTCAACCCTGGTTTACGGGTACGCACCCGTCAGAAATCGAGTACTATCGGACTCCTCTATTCAGCCTTCCTGCCGGATGGAACTTCTCTGCTACCAAATCAAGGAACAAGAGAAGGGAGCCTATATCACAATCAACCTTACCACGGATGAACGATGAGTGCTACCCCCTGGGTCCGAATGCCGGTGGGCAGCAGGGAATCGGGC